>JAABUT010000514.1_pt1 | contig 60582 bp, 49 predicted proteins | sample 5559281 | NCBI WGS metagenome assembly JAABUT01 (sample SAMN10711880, study PRJNA513359) | rock metagenome | isolation source: Antarctica rocks | place: Antarctica: Victoria Land, Ricker Hills nord | collected 2016-01-04 | reverse complement strand
GCTGACGTAGCGGGCGGTCGCCGAGAGCAGCGCGCCCCCGTCGTACTCGTCCTGTCCGCCGATCTGCAGCAGCACGAGGTAGCTGTGACCCGAGGGGTTGTAGCTGGCGTCAGTGGCGCCCATGGTGCGCATCATCGCGGCGTCGGTGGCGAGGTTGCCGGTCATGTTGCGCACGTAGTGGCTGGTCGACACCGGGGCCGGGGTCAGCTGTGGCGGGATCGCGGTCGGGGTCGCCGTCGTGGTGGACTCGGAGCTGCGTCCGAGCACGTTGAGGGCCCGTACCGAGAAGCCGTACCTGCTGCCGTTCGTCAGCCCGCCGATGGTCGCCGAGGTTGCGGTGGCCGAGGTTGTGACCACCTGGCCGCCTGGCGAGGTCGTGACCTGGTAGCCCGTCACGGGATAGTTGGTCGCCCTCGCGGGCGACCAGCGCAACGTGATCGCGTTGGAGCCGGGGACGGCGGTGAGCGAGCCGGGCGCGGCCGGAGCTGCGGCGCCCGACGTTAGCACCCGGACGCAGCCCTGTGAGGAGTTGACGCCCGCGCCGACGTTGTACGCCACGGCGCACACGACATGCTCATTGGCGTTGAGGGCCACGTTGGTCGAGTAGCCGTGCTGGCCGCCGTATTGTGCCCAGCCGCTCGGCGTCGCCGGGGTGGCGAGGTTGGCCGCGACGTTGGCCCGGTCGACACCGTCGCTGGTGATGTGCATCCGGATCGCCGCTCCGGTGTCGGGGTCGAGCGCCCAGCCGGACACGGCGATGGCATCCGAGGCGCCGACCCGAGCGATGGCGGCGGTGGAGCCGACCGGCGCGGTGGCGCGATTGACCTGGACACAGCGGAACTTGGTGTTCACCGTTCCCGCGCCCAGGTTGAGCGCGTAGGCGCAGATCAGATGACTGCCGCCGGCGACGGGGGTGTTGACCGCGAAGCCGTGGTTGATGCCGCTGGCCGGGTAGCGGGTCTTGAGGTCGGTCCGGGCCTGATTCGCCCAGGCACCGGCGGCGTACTTGCCGTCCACGTAGGTACGCACGAGGACCGGGCTGGTGGTGTTCGGGTCGATGGCAAAGCCGGACAGGACGAATCCGCCGGGAGCCGCCGCGTTCGCCTCGACGGTGCCGAACGGGTCGTTTGTCACCGTCACGGTCTTGCAGCCCAGCGGCCCACTGACGCCGGTGCCGATGTTGGAGGCGAGGACGCAGAGCGTGTGCACGCCGCTGGCCTCGGGAACCCGGATGGAGTAGCCGTGATCGGCGCCGTACGCCGGATAGGCCTGGCCGACGTCCGGGCGGGCCAGCTTGGCGATCACCGCGGTCTTGTACGCACCGTTGTCCCGTACCTCGACCCGGAGCGAGGACTTCGGGGCGTCGGCGTCGATGGCCCACCCGGTGAGGGTCACGGAGCCGTCCGTCGCCGTCACGGTCGCGGAGTCAAGGGTGCCGACGGGGTTGTGGTTCACGGCCGCCTGAGCCGCCTGCGGTACGGCGAAGGCGAGCACGCTCACGGCCACCGCGCCCAGAGCGCTCAGCGTGAGCGACCGCGATCTCGGCGTCGGGACCAGCCGTCGCCGGGCCCGGCGTGCGGGCTCGTCCGGCAGCTGGGCGTGCGTGGGCAAGGTTGATTGAGCGGCGTGGCGCATATATCTCGTCCTGACTTCCGGTTGTCAGAGGCGACCCCAGGGCTTACCGCCTGCTGTGGCCCGCTGAGGCGAGTGCACTTGCGCCACTTGCGCCTCAGGCGTCACAACGGAGAGTAACTGTCAGATCAGCATCCGTAACGCTTCGTAGATGAATCGTTACTTTCTGTCATGCAGATCTGTGGACGTAAGCCCTACACCTGCGGTATATGGCGGTAGTCCGGGTGCCTCACCAGTCCCATCGTCCGGTAACGGCGAGGCGTTAGCGATTACACACGGTCAGCGGCGCGGGGCGGTCGACCGAGCCCGGTGCGTATCGGTCGCCTGACGTTGCGGCCACGGCTCGATCAGCGCTGCGGCACCCAGCGGCTCGATGAGCGGCCTCGACCGGTCAGTCGGAGAGTTGCCGGTCGGCGAACTTCTCGCGCAGCGTCTTCTTGGAGAACTTGCCGACGCTCGTCTTCGGGATCTCGTCCAGGAAAGCGACATCGTCGGGCAGCCGCCAGCGCTCCACCCGCTCGGCCAGAAAACTCAGCAGCTCGTCCTTGCTCAGGCTCTCGCCCTGTTTGAGCACGACGCAGGCGAACGGCCGCTCCATCCACCGCGGATGCGGCAGTGCGATGACGGCGGCCTCGGCCACCGCGGGATGGCCCATGATCTCGTTCTCCAGGTCCACCGACGAGATCCACTCGCCCCCGGACTTCACGAGGTCCTTGGTGCGGTCGACGAGCCGCATATAGCCCAGCCCCGAGATCGCGGCGACGTCGCCCGTGCGCAACCAGCCGTCGGCGGAGAACTGCTCGCCGGGCTCGTCCGTGCGGTAGTACTGGCGCGCGATCCACGGTCCGCGGGTCTCGAGTTCGCCGGTGGCCTCGTTGTCCCAGGGCAGTTCCTCGCGGGTCTCGGGATCGATGATGCGCATCTCGACGCCCATCGGCGGCAGCCCGGCGGTCGAGCGGACGTCGGCTTTCTCGTCCTCGGACAGGTCTGCCAGTTCCGAACGCAACGTGCACACCGTGCCCAGTGGCGACAGCTCCGTCATGCCCCAGGCCTGGGTGATCGGCACCCCGATGGTGGTGCGCCACGCCTCGGACAGCGACTTCGGGACGGCCGAGCCGCCGCAGATCACCCTGCGCAGGTGCGGCAGCTCGCGACCCCCCAGCAGTGGCAGCATGCCCATCCAGATCGTCGGTACGCCGGCGGTGATGGTCACCCGCTCCCGCTCCATCACGTCCAGCAGTGCCGCCGGGGTCATGCCGGGCCCCGGCATCGCGAGGTTGGCACCGGCTATCACGCAGGCGTAGGGCAGCCCCCACGCCATGGCATGGAACATCGGCACGACCGGCAGCGCCGTGTCGACCTCGCTCAGGGCGAAGGTGGCCGGCGCCTGGAGGATCAGCGAGTGCAGGTACGTCGAGCGGTGGGAGTACAGCACGCCCTTGGGATTGCCGGTGGTGCCGGTGGTGTAGCAGATCGCGGCGGCGGTGTTCTCGTCGCGAACCCTGCCGGTGAAGTCGGCCTGGTCGCCGACGACGTCCTCCCAGCGGAGGACCCGCGGGTTGTCGGGAAGCGGGGCCGGTGAGCCGTCGTCGAACACGATGACGTGCTTCACGGTGCTCAGCTGGGGCAGGTACTGGGCGAACAGCGGCAGCAGTGACCGGTCCACGAACACGGCCTCGTCCTCGGCGTGGGTCACGGTGTAGGCAAGCTGCTCGGGAAAGAGCCGGATGTTGAGGGTGTGCAGGACTCGGCCGGTGCACGGGACCCCGAAGTACAGCGCGATGTGGTTGGCGGTGTTCCAGCCGAAGGAGCCGACCCGGCCGTCGGCCGATACGCCGAGCGAGTCGAGCACCGCGCCGACCTGGCGTGCGCGCATCGCGAGGGCGGCGAAGGTGATCCGCTCTTGGCCGGTCACGGTCTGAGTGGTGATCGTCTTGCCGCTGAACATCCGTTCGCTGCGGCGAAGGATCGCTTCGATGGTCAGCGGAAAGTCCTGCATTAGCCCGAGCATTGGGTGATCGTGCTGCACGACCGGGAATTCGGCAAGGGACAGCATTCATCCGCGATCATCCGCGACGAACCTGAAAGACGGCCGTGCTGACCTGGCCGGCGCTGAGGAAGGGCTGGGCTCCGGCGCGCCAGCTGGTCAGCGACGGATCGTCGTCGGCGTCGAGGTCACCGGCTCCGGCAAGGTAGGCGTCCAGTGAGTGCTTGGCCAGCACCGACGCCGCGCCGTGGTCGGTGCTGGCGGTGAGCCACGATGCGCGTGCCGGGTTGTCTCGGCCGTCCAGCTCGGGCACCACGTCACCGCGGTTCTCCAGCGACAGCACCGAGATGCCGGCCGGAATCGCGGCCAGGCCGATGGGGGACCCGGCCGTGACCAGATGGGTGACCAGGAACTGGTGGTGGGTGGTGAGGTCGCCGGCCAGCCGGGCGGCCACCATGCCGCCCTGGCTGTGGCCGACCAGCATGATCGGCTCGTCCGGGCGTACGCCGGCCTGCCGCAGCGTCAGGATCACGCCGCGTTCGAAGACGGACGACTGGTTGGCCAGGGTCCGCAGGTTGGTGCTGGTGTCCGAGACCTGTGGCGTGGCGTGCCGGGGGTCCAGATTCCAGGCTGTCGTGCCGGTGATGTTGACGATGACCCGGCGCCCGGAGGTGCCGGTTGGCGTGCCGGCGGGAGCGGGGCCCGGCGGGTCGGTGAGGAACCGGATGTCGATGGCACCCCCGCCGCCGTCGTCGCGATCCCGGACGGCCAGCGCCCGGATCAGGTCGGCGCTGCACCTGGGCGGCCCGCTCGCGTCGTCCGTCGGCCTGCCGGCCCGTGCGGTCACCACCGGAGTGCCGTCGCGGTACGGCGTCGCCAGCAGCGCCGCAACCCAGGTGGTGGCCACCGGTGCCGCCACGCCACCGGCGCCGAGCGCGCTGATGGCATCCACGGCGACCGCGGCCAGCGCCGGGTCCGCCGACAGCAGCGCCTGCGGAGAACGCACGGTGTGTGGTCCGAGCGCTGGAACGCCGGGCAGGTGGACCAGTGCCCGGAGGACGGGACGAGCCTGGGCGTCGAGGTCGTCGGCGACCCGGTACGCCGCGGCTGCTGCTCGAACCGCCTCTGCCAGCGCCTCGCAGGCGAGCGCCGTCGCGGTGATCCGGGCCAGCGCGAGCGACGCCCCGACCGCGACCTCGGCCGCACCCATCGGATCGAGGACGCCGGCCGGCACCAGCGCTGGATCGCTCAGCAGCCGTGCGACCACCGCCGCGTCCTCGCCCAGCGGGCCGCTGGTCCGGCGGAGCGCCGCGGCGAACGCGACCAGCTCGTCCAGTTCGGCAGCGATCGAGTCGCTGCCGCCGCGCAGGCTCACCGACGCGCTCATCTTGGCCGCAGGTGCGCGGCGGCCGCCATGGCGGAGCTGCCGAGGTGCACAGCGGCGAAGCCGCCCAAGTCCACGGCCGCGATACCGAGTTCGTCAGCCTCGGCACGGGTCGCCGCGCTCTGGAGTTCCCGCGCGTGGGTGCCGGCGCGGGCGCTGTGCTGCCGCACCGATCCGGCGAGGTCGTGCAGCCGGCCCGCGCTGGCGCCGAGCTGGCCCAACGCCGACTGCAGTGCAGTGGCGAAGGCCCGGGCGGCGGGCGACCGCCAGTGCAGTGCGCCGGCGCCGGACCTCAACGAGGTTTGCAGCGCGGCGAGCCGGGTCGCCGCGACGGCGAGATCATGCGCATGCCGTTCGAGCCGGGCGGTGTTCAGGAGGTGCATTTCTCGATGGTGTCCGGCGGCCCGCTGTGTGGTCGGCCGCGGACGGAACTGTGGACGGCCGGCTCTGCTGTGGAGGAGCTCGGAGGAGCAAGAAATGTCGGTCGCTCGTGGTTCAATGGAGAAGTCGAATAACAACGGTGCAATTCCCGTGGGCAGCAGCGCCTGTCGCTCACGGAGTCCAGCTGATCGGAGGCCGCATGGAACCCGCGCCCACCACCGCCGCGGCAACCAGCCCCGCTGGGGAGCTCGACGCTGCCGGGTCCGACGACACCGGCCTGAACCGCCGCGATCGAGAGATTCTCGCGTTCGAGCGCCAGTGGTGGAAGTATGCCGGCGCCAAGGAACAAGCCATCCGCGAGCTGTTCGACATGTCCGCGACGCGGTACTACCAGGTGCTCAACGGGCTCATCGACACATCAGAGGCGCTCGCCGCCGACCCCATGCTGGTGAAACGCCTGCGGCGGCTGCGAGCGAGCCGTCAGCGTCAGCGCTCAGCCCGCCGTCTCGGCATTGAGGTCTGACTTCTAGGCTCTGCGCCTATGGCCCGCTTCGCCCCACCGTCGAGAACCCGGCGCACGCTGGAGCTGATTCTTGCCGCGGTGGTGTTGTCGGCCGGTGTCGCCCTTGCGGTGGTGGCGATTCTGGCGTTGGAGCATCCCAAGGGCCGCACCGCGCAGTCACTGGCGGCGGCGGTCACCAGCTCGTCGAGCAGCTCGTCAGAGGCAGTACCGAGCGGCAGCACCGAAGGTGGTCAGCCAGCCGTGGTCGTGCTGAACGACACCTCGAACTCCGCCCTCGCCGAGATGGCGGACGCACGCTTGAACTCGGGGGGGGTTGGACGGTGTCGCGAACCGGGACGTTCGCCGGCGACATTCTCTCGACCACGGTCTATTACGACCCGCGGCTGAGCAGGCGGCGTAGCGGCTGAAGGCTCAACTCCCGGCCTTCAAGCGGGTGCTGCCGAGGTTCGCGGGCCTGCCTGCGGGGCCGATCATCGTCGTGCTGGCCAGCGACTACAGTTAGCCGCACAACTTCATAGTTTTGCTCATCCAGAGGGGCAGAGGGACCGGCCCGTTGAAGCCCCGGCAACCACCGCGACAATCCGCACGCAGCAGCAGCTCGTCCAGAGTTGTGTCCCGTGCTGGCGGGTTCGCGAGGTAGGTGCCAAGTCCGGCCTGGTCGCGCAGCGTACTGCGGGTAGCCAGGAAAGATGAGGAGAGAGGGCCTCGCTCCAATGACTGCTGTCATCCACCCAGCAACTGATCAATCCCCGCAATCGCCTGCCTCGGCGCTGGTCTGCCGTAACTGCGGCGCCAGCTACCCGCTCGGCGCCCAGCACGCCTGCTTCGAGTGCTTCGGTCCGCTCGAGATCGGATACGACGCCGAGCGGCTGTCCCGGGTGACCCGCGAGAGCATCGCCGCCGGCCCGCACTCAATCTGGCGTTACGCCGGACTGCTGCCCGCCGGTCAGAACGCCGCCACCAGGGTCGACTCCGGCACCGGTATGACGCCGCTCATCCGGGCTGACCGGCTGGCCGACCGGCTGGGCTTCACCGCTCCGCTGTGGGTCAAGGACGACTCCGCCAACCCGACGCACTCGTTCAAGGACCGGGTCGTGTCGGTGGCCATCACGGCAGCCCGGGAGCTCGGCTTCACCCGGATCGCGTGCGCCTCCACCGGCAACCTGGCCAACTCGGTCGCCGCGCACGCCGCGAGGATCGGGATGGACTCCATCGTCTTCATCCCATCCGACCTCGAGGCCGCCAAGATCACCCAGACGGCCGTGTATGGCGGCAAGCTGGTCGCCATCCAGGGCTCCTACGACGACGTGAACCGGTTGTGCAGCGAGTTGGCCGAGACCGACGAGTTCGAGTCCACCGCGTTCGTGAACGTCAACGTCCGGCCGTACTACGCCGAGGGCTCCAAGACTCTGGGGTACGAGGTCGCCGAGCAGCTCGGCTGGCGGTTGCCCCAGCAGGTGGTGGCGCCGATGGCGTCGGGCTCGCTGCTGACCAAGGTCCACAAGGCTTTCAAGGAGCTCCAGAGCATCGGTCTCGTGGACCCGCTGGACTACCGGGTCTACGGTGCGCAGTCCTCCGGCTGCTCGCCGATCGCGGTCGCGTTCGAGACCGGCAGCGACACCGTGCTGCCGGTCAAGCCCACCGGCATCGCGAAGTCGCTCAACATCGGCAACCCGGCCGACGGCCCGTACGCCCTCGATGCCGTCCGCAGCACCGGAGGCGCGATGGCACACGTGAACGACGACGAGATCCGTGACGGCATCCAGCTGCTGGCCGAGACGACCGGCGTCTTCGCCGAGACGGCGGGTGGGGTGACCACCGCGGTGCTGAAGAGACTGATCGAGGCAGGCTCGCTGGACACCAGCCGCGAGACGGTTATCTACAACACCGGTGACGGGCTGAAGACCCAGGACGCGGTATCCGATCGGGTCGGTCCGACGGCCGTTATCGCGCCGACCCTGAAGGGCATGCGCGCGGCTGGCCTGCTCTGAACCACGCTGGTTCTGGATCGGGCCGCCGCCCGGTCAGGACCAGCAGCTCAGTCCGGGACGAGCAGCTCAGTCCAGGACCAGTCCGGTGTGGTGGGCGATGAAGGCCAGCAGGTCCGTCCGCTCCTGGATCAGCGTGGTGCGTGACTTGCCCTGCCCGTGGCCGGCGGCGTATTCCACCCGCAGCAGCGCCACCGCGTTATCGGGGCTCACCGCCTGCAGCCGAGCGGCGAACTTGAAGCTGTGCGCGGGAACGACCCGGTCGTCGTGGTCCGAGGTCATCACGAGCGTGGCGGGATAGGACGTCCCGGCCTGCAGGCGGTGTAGCGGCGAGTACCCCGACAGGGCGTCGAACTCGAGCTTGGAACGGCTGGCAATGCCGTAGTCCGAGGCCCACGCCCAGCCGATGGTGAACCGTTCGTAGCGCAGCATGTCCAGTACGCCAACCTGCGGCACGGCGGCGGCGAAGAGGTCGGGGCGTTGGGTGATCAGCGCGCCGACCAGCAGCCCGCCGTTGGAGCCGCCGTTGGCCGCCAACCGCTCGGCCGTCGTCCAGCCCGCGGCGATGAGGTGCTCGGCGGTGGCGATGGCGTCGTCGAACACGTTCTGCTTGTTCGCCAGCCGGCCGGCGTCGTGCCACTCGGCGCCGTACTCGCCGCCGCCGCGCAGGTTGGCCACAACCCACACGCCGCCGGCCTCGGCGAACGCCAGCGCGCCGGCTGAGAAGGCCGGGGTGACGGAGACGTTGAAGCCGCCGTAGCCGTAAAGAACGCACGAGTGCGGTCCGTTCTCGGGGGTCACGTCTGCTCGGTGCAGCACGAAGGCCGGCAGCCGGGTGCCGTCGGCCGAGGTGATCCAGACCTGGTCCGTGACGACTTCGGTGACCACTTCGCCGACGCCTGAAACCGGCAGCTCCCCGGCGAACACGGTCTCGGTGGCGCCGGTCGCCAGGTCATGGGCCAGGATCCGCGGCGGCATCTCGTAGGCCGAGAACTCCAGGTGCACCAGGCTGGACGTGGTGCTCGCGGTGATCTCACCGACGCTGCCGAGCCCCGGCAGCGGAATCCGGCCGGTCTCGGCTCCGGTGAAGTCGTGCACGGTCACGGCGGAGCGGGCGTCGCTCAACCAGTGGATCACGATGGCGGCCGCGGCCGCGTCGGCGCTCAGCAGCAGGTCTCCGCGCTCGGCGACCAGGGTGGTGACCTCGCCGGACCGCGGGTCCAGTCGGACCAGGCGCCCGCGGCCGGCGTCGAGGTCGGTACGCATGATCAGGCTCTGCTCGTCGGAGCCGACAAGCTCCCACTCGTTGTCCGAGGGCGCGGTGAGCCGGCGGAACTCCCCGTCCGGATCGTCGAGGTCGCGCACCCACACCGCCCGGACGTCAGCGGTGGAGTCATCGCTGACGGCCACCAGCCAGCGTCCGGAGTCATCGATCCACGGCCAGAACGTGGTGGTCGGCTCGTCCGGCATCGCCAACAGCAGCTCGTCGGCGGATTGCTCCTGACCGAGCCGATGCAGCATCAATTGCGGGGCGCCTGCCGCGGCGGAGTAGATGTCGTCGGGATCGGTCGGCGGGTAGCGGCTGTAGACGAAGCCGGACGAGTCCCTGAGCCAGGTCGGCTGCACGAACTTCGCCCAGCGGATGTCGTCAGCGCTGTCCTCGCCGGTGTCGACGTCCCGGACTCGCCACCGGCACCAGTCGCTGCCGGCCTCGCGGTAGGACCAGGCCACCAGCTGACCGGTCCGATCGGGCACGGCGCCGGCGAGGGCCGTGGTGCCCTCCGGCGAGGCCGGGTTCGGGTCGAGCAGCACCCGCCCTTCATCCATCGGATGGTGGGAGACCCGTACCAGCGACTGCTGCTGGGAGCCGTCGTTGGTCAGCCGGAACCACCGCCCGCCGTGCAACTCCGGCGCCGACGAGGTGGCCAGGCCGGAGAGCTCGTCGAGTCGTGCCGCCAGGCGCTCTCGCCCGGGGAGCTTGCGCAGGTAGTCCGCTGTGACGGCTGCCTGGGCGCGGGCCCAATCAGCGACCTCGGAGGATGTCTGATCCTCCAGCCAGCGATAGGGGTCCGGCACGTCGGTGCCGTGGAAGTTCTCGACCTGATCGACCGTGCGGGTCTGTGGAAACGTCACCGGAGCACCGTACGTGATCCCGACGACACTGGCGGCGAATGAGCACGTGATCACGGCAGCGCAGGCTGTGATCACGCGTACCACTCCAACGGCACGGTCAGCTAGCGGCGCCCCGGCACTCACACCGCCGGTCGTACCGTCAGGCGGCCCGCGCCCGGACTCCGGGCGCGGGTCACCTTTTCTTGCACTCTCCCAGGCAGAGTGCTAAACCTGACTTAGCACTCGCGTACTGTGAGTGCTAGCCGATCGTGATGAGGGGCCCTGCCGATATGGGCGCCGTCCGTCGCGGGCATCGCAGGTCGGTCAACAACTAGTCAGTGCCGTTACGGCACCAGACAAGTAAAGGACGACACGCATGGCCAAGTTGATCGCGTTCAATGAAGAGGCCCGCCGCGGTCTGGAGCGCGGCATGAACACTCTTGCCGACGCAGTAAAGGTGACGCTCGGCCCGAAGGGTCGAAACGTCGTGTTGGAGAAGAAGTGGGGAGCCCCCACCATCACCAACGACGGTGTCTCCATCGCCAAAGAGATCGAGCTCGAGGACCCGTACGAGAAGATCGGTGCCGAGCTCGTCAAAGAGGTAGCCAAGAAGACCGACGATGTCGCCGGTGACGGGACCACCACCGCCACGGTGCTCGCCCAAGCGCTGGTTCGCGAGGGCCTGCGCAACGTCGCGGCCGGCGCCAACCCGATGAGCCTCAAGCGCGGCATCGAGCAGGCCGTGACCGCCGTGACCGAGCACCTGCTCAACGTTGCCAAGCCGGTCGAGACGAAGGAGCAGATCGCTGCCACCGCCTCGATCTCGGCTGCTGACACCACCGTCGGCGAGCTCATCGCCGAGGCGATGGACAAGGTCGGCAAGGAAGGCGTCATCACTGTCGAAGAGAGCAACACCTTCGGGCTCGAGCTGGAGCTCACCGAGGGCATGCGCTTCGACAAGGGTTACATCAGCGCGTACTTCGTCACCGACACCGAGCGCATGGAAGCCCAGCTCGATGACCCCTACATCCTGATCGTCGAGTCGAAGATCTCGAACGTCAAGGACCTGCTGCCGCTGCTCGAGAAGGTCATGCAGTCGGGCAAGCCCCTGGCGATCATCTCCGAGGACGTCGATGGTGAGGCGCTGTCCACCCTCGTCGTCAACAAGATCCGTGGCACCTTCAAGTCCGTCGCCGTCAAGGCCCCGGGCTTCGGTGACCGCCGCAAGGCCATGCTGCAGGACATCGCGATCCTGACCGGTGGTCAGGTCATCTCCGAGACCGTCGGCCTCAAGCTCGAGACCGCCGGTATCGAGCTGCTCGGCCGCGCGCGCAAGGTCGTCATCTCCAAGGACGAGACCACCATCGTCGAGGGTGCTGGCGACGCGGACCAGATCCAGGGTCGCGTCAACCAGATCCGCGCCGAGATCGAGAACTCCGACTCGGACTACGACCGCGAGAAGCTGCAGGAGCGCTTGGCCAAGCTGGCCGGCGGGGTTGCGGTCATCAAGGTCGGGGCTGCGACCGAGGTCGAGCTCAAGGAGCGCAAGCACCGCATCGAGGACGCCGTTCGCAACGCGAAGGCCGCCGTCGAAGAGGGCATCGTCGCCGGTGGTGGCGTCGCCCTGATGCAGGCCAGCGTCACCGCGTTCGAGAAGCTCGACCTGACCGGCGACGAGGCCACTGGTGCCAACATCGTCAAGGTCGCGCTGTCGGCTCCGCTGAAGCAGATCGCGATCAACGCCGGCCTCGAGGGTGGCGTTGTGGCCGAGAAGGTCGCCGGACTGCCGCAGGGTCACGGCCTCAACGCCGCGACCGGTGAGTACGTCGACATGCTGGCTGCCGGTGTTCCGGACCCCGCCAAGGTCGTCCGGTCCGCCCTGCAGAACGCCGCGTCGATCGCCGCGCTGTTCCTCACCACCGAGGCTGTCGTCGCCGACAAGCCCGAGAAGGCCGGCGCAGCTGCCGGCGGTGGCGCTCCCGACATGGGCGGCATGGACTTCTAAGTCCAGGTCCCCACGCTGGGTCGTTCACGGCTCTGCAGTTCAGCACCTGCACCACTTCGATGGGCGGTTCCGCTTCGGCGGGGCCGCCCATTGGCGTATCCGCAATTGTTGTGCCGCCCGCCCGTCCCTTCCGCTGGCCTTCGTCCTCTCGTTTGACCTGCTGAGGGCGCGCTGGGGCGACCAAACAGCAGGTCAAACGAGAGGAACGGAAGGGACGGCAGGGGACGGAGCGGGAACAGCGAGCTCAGACGGCGATGGGAGCCTTGATGCCCGGGTGCGGGTCGTAGCCGACCAGCTCCACGTCGCCGATCTCGAACTCCGTGAGCTCCTTGCGCTCCGGGTTCAGCCGCAACACCGGCAGTGGACGCGGCTCCCGGCCCAACTGCAGCGTGGCCTGCTCGACGTGGTTGAGGTACAGGTGCGCGTCGCCGAAGGTATGCACGAAGTCACCGGGCTCCAGCCCGCAGACCTGGGCCACCATGTGGGTGAGCAGCGCGTAGGACGCGATGTTGAACGGCACCCCGAGAAAGAGGTCGGCCGAGCGTTGATAAAGCTGGCACGACAGCCGGCCGTCAGCCACATAGAACTGGAACATGGTGTGACACGGCGGCAGCGCCATGTCGTCCACCTCGGCGACATTCCAGGCGCTGACGACGTGCCGCCGCGAGTCGGGATTGGTCCGGATCGAGTCCAGCACCTTCGCGATCTGGTCGATGTGGCGACCGTCCGGTGCCGGCCATGAGCGCCACTGGTGGCCGTAGACCGGCCCGAGCTCGCCGTCGGCGTCGGCCCACTCGTCCCAGATGCTGATGCCGTGCTCCTGCAGCCAGCGCACGTTCGTGGAGCCCTGCAGAAACCAGATCAGCTCGCCGACGACGGACTTCAGATGCAGCTTCTTGGTCGTGACCGCCGGAAAGCCCTCGGTCAGATCGAAGCGAAGTTGGCGACCGAACACGCTGAGGGTTCCGGTGCCGGTACGGTCCCCCTTACGGGTGCCGTTGGCCAGGACATCGTCGAGTAGTTCCAGGTACTGCCGCACTCTCGAAAACTACCAGCCGGAGCACCCCCGTCCGGAGACCTCGCCCGCCGGCCAGCCCTATTGCGGCGCCGTGAACGGTGATCGGCCATGATCGAGGGTATGAAGCTAACTGTCGAGAGTGCGTCGCCGGCCACGGTGGAGCAGATTTATGCCAGCCACATCCAGCAGGCCGTACGCGAGGAGGCCTGCCGCCAGTCCGGCGCGCTGTCCTTCGAGGTCGCCGTCACGCCCACCGCCGACGGCGGGGCCGAGGTGCGCGTCGATCGGGTGATGGCGCCGGACGTCCCCGACTTCATCCGCAGTTTCGTCGGCGAGAGCATCTCGATCCGGCAGGTGGAGCAGTGGACGGCCCCGGACGCCCAGGGCACCCGGCGGGGCGCCATCAGGATCACGATCAAGAATCAGCCGGCAAGCATGGTCGCCGAGGCGGTGCTCACCAACGCGGGCTCCGGGTCGAAGCTGGTGGTGACGGGAGACGTCAAGGTCGCCATCCCTATCTTCGGACGCAAGGTCGAACCGCAGATCGTGAAGGTGATCGAGTCCGCGCTGCGCATCGAGCAGCGGGTGGACAACCAGCACGCCCAGGAAGCGGCGAGGTAGTAGCGAGTCAGTCCCCGCGCAACCGGGCGGCGGCGGTCTCGGGCGTGATGTCATTGATCCAGACGGCCGCTCCGGATTCCGAACCGGCCAGGTACTTCAGCTTGCCCGGCGCCCGGCGGATGGTGAACACCTCGGCCCCCAGATGCCAGGAATGGCGCAGCTGCCGCACCGGGGCCTGGTGCCAACCGGCGATGTAGGGGGCGGGAGTGTCGAAGATCCGGTCGAAGCGCCCCAGCAGGTCCAAGTAGGCCGCCGCCAGGTCATCCCGCTCGTCATCCGACAGGGACGGCAGGTCCCCGACGTGCCGGTTGGCGATGATCCGCGCCTCGTAGGGCCAGCGGGCCGCGAAGGGAACCAGCGCCGTCCAGTGCTCGGTGCGGGCGATGATCCGCTCACCGGCCTCGACCTCCTGGCGCAGCAGTTCGCAACGCAGGCAGTCGCCGTGCTCGGCCTCGTAGTCGGCGGCCGCCTGGGCGGCGCGCAGCATCCGCGGCGGCACGAAGGGGTAGCCGTAGATCTGGCCATGCGGGTGGGACAGTGTCACGCCGATCTCTTCGCCACGGTTCTCGAAGCAGAACACGTACTCGACCTCGTCCAGCCCGCTGAGCTCGGCGGTCCGGTCGGCGAGGGCATCGATCACGGTGCGGGCGTGGCGCTGGTCGAGCTGGGCGAACGAGGTGTTGTGGTCGCTGGTGAAGCACACCACCTCACAGCGACCGGTGCCGGGCCCGGAGCGGAACGGGAAGTCCTCGATGACCGGGACGTGCTGGGCAGCGTCGTTGCTCAGGGACGGGAACCGGTTCTCGAACACCGCGACGTCGTACTCAGGGGAGGGGATCTCGGTCAGGTTGCCGTCGCGGGTGGGGCAGAGCGGGCAGAGGTTCACCGGCGGCTTGTACGTCCGGGACTGCCGGTGGCCGGCGATGACCGCCCACTCGTTGAACAGCGGATCCCAGCGGATCTGGGACGACGTCGCGGTCTCGGGCAGGTCCCGCAGATCCTTGGCGGAGCGATCCTGCCCCGGTTGGGAATCGAAGTAGTAGAGGTCCCGGTCGTCGGCGAGCTGCACGTGCTGGCGGTACGTCATGGCGTGGCCTCTTCGGATACGTAGGGAACGAGGATCAGCTCACCGACCGACTCGGCCAGCACGGCTCGCGCCTCGGCCGGCATACCGTCGTCGGTGATCAGGATGTCGGCGGCCGAGAGCGGGCCGAAGTCGGCGAGTCCCACGGTCCCCCATTTGGACGAGTCGGCCAGCACGATGACCGTACGGGCGCGGTCGATGAGGGCCCGGTTGGTCTCGGCCTCGGCGAGGTTCGGGGTGGTGAACCCGGCGTGGCCATCCATGCCGTGTACGCCGAGGAACAGCTGGTCGAAGTGCAGGGACCGGATCGTGGCGTCCGCGACCGGGCCGACAAGAGCCGCGCTACGGGTGCGGACGCCGCCGGTCAGGATGACGGTGTGCTTGCCGGTGGCCGACGTGCTGATCGTGTCGGCGACCGTCGTGGAGTTCGTGACGACAGTCAGCCCCGGAATCGAGGCCAGGTGCTGTCCCAGGCCCCACGTCGTGGTTCCGGCGGACAGCGCGACGGCGGTGCCGGGCTCGATCAGGGTGGCGGCCCTGGTCGAGATCGCGCGCTTGGCGCCCTGAGCCAAACCGCTCTTGGCCTCGAAGCCGGGCTCCTCGGTGACATGCGCGGCCAGTACGGCGCCGCCGTGCACCTTCTGCACGGTGCCGTCGGCGGCCAGCTGGTCCAGGTCACGGCGAACCGTCATATCCGAGACGCCGAGTAGCGTGGTCAACTCGGAGACCCGAACCCCGCCGGCACGGCGGACCTCGTCGAGGATCCGGGCTTGGCGCTGATGAGCGAGCATACGGCACAGCGTTACTCAAATACCAACAGAAGTCAACAACTTCGCTCAGTCCGGCTGGCGCGCCTAGAGCGGCCGCAGCAGGTCGTCGGCGTCCACGATCGTGTACGCGTACCCCTGCTCGGCCAGGAACCGCTGCCGGTGCGCGGCGTACTCGGCATCCAGGGTGTCCCGGCTGACCACGGTGTAGAAGTGCGCCTGGCGCCCGTCGTGCTTGGGCCGCAGCACCCGTCCGAGCCGCTGGGCCTCTTCCTGGCGGGATCCGAAGGTCCCCGAGATCTGGATCGCCACAGCTGCCTCGGGCAGGTCGATCGAGAAGTTGGCGACCTTGCTGACCACCAGCACCCGTGTCTCCCCGGAGCGGAACGAGTCATAGAGCCGCTCGCGCTCCTTGTTCGGCGTCGAGCCCTGGATGATCGGGATGTCGCCGAGGTGCTCGGCCACCTCGTCCAGCTGGTCGAGATAGGCGCCGATCACCAGCACCTGGTCGTCGGGGTGCTGGTCGACGATGGCCTTGATGACGGGCAGCTTCGTACGCGCGGTCGCGGCGAGCTTGTACTTGTCCTCGGGCTCGGCGGTGGCATAGCTCATCCGCTCCGCGTCGGTCAGCTGCACCCGAACCTCCGAGCAGTCCGCGGGTGCGATCCAGCCCTGGTTCTCGATGTCCTTCCACGGCGCGTCGTAGCGCTTGGGGCCGATCAGGGAGAACACGTCACCCTCGCGGCCGTCCTCACGCACCAGCGTCGCGGTCAGGCCGAGCCGCCGGCGGGACTGCAGGTCGGCGGTCAGCCGGAAGATCGGCGCGGGTAGCAGGTGCACCTCGTCATAGACGATGAGGCCCCAGTCCCGGGAGTCGAACAGCTCCAGGTGGCGGTACTCGCCCTTACGCCGGGTGGTCATCACCTGGTACGTGGCGATGGTGACCGGGCGGATCTCTTTCTTCTCGCCCGAATACTCGCCGATCTCTTCCTCCGTAAGCGAGGTGCGGGCGATCAGTTCTCTTTTCCATTGTCGGCCGGACACGGTGTTGGTCACCAGGATCAGCGTGGTGGCCTTCGCCTGCGCCATCGCGGCGGCGCCGACCAGCGTCTTGCCCGCGCCACAGGGCAGCACGACCACGCCCGAACCGCCTGCCCAGAACGACTCGACCGCCTGCTGCTGGTACGGCCGCAGCGTCCAGTCGTCGTTCTCCAGCTCGATCGGGTGCGCCTCGCCGTTGACGTAGCCGGCGAGGTCCTCGGCGGGCCAGCCGACCTTCAGCAGTGCCTGCTTCAAGCGGCCGCGCTCGGACGGGTGCACCAGCACCGTGTCGGGATCGATCCGCTCGCCCAGCATCGGGGCGATCTTCTTCTGCCGCAGCACCTCTTCGAGCACCGCGCGGTCCAGGCTGATCAGGACCAACCCGTGTACCGGGTGCTTGGCGAGCTGCAGCCGGCCGTAGCGGTCCATGGTGTCGGCGACGTCCACCAGCAGCGCGTGCGGCACGGTGTAGCGGGAGAACCGGACCAGGGCGTCGACGACCTGCTCGGCGTCGTGGCCGGCCGCGCGGGCGTTCCACAGTCCCAGCGGTGTCAGCCGGTAGGTGTGGACGTGTTCGGGGGACCGCTCCAGCTCGGCGAACGGAGCGATCGCGGCTCGCGCCTCGCCGCCCATCGGGTGGTCGACCTCGAGCAGCAGCGTCTTGTCGGATTGGACGATGAGGGGTCCGTCGGTCACCCGTGCTCCTTAGAGAATGTCGCTGTGGGATCGCCTGGTTCAAGCGTTTTCGCGGTCTTGATGTTCCCGGACGCTACTCGTCGGCGAGCAGGCTCACGGTGGTGATCCGCTGCAGCGGATAGCTGCGCAGCCTGCCGTCCGAAGGCTCGTGGCCACGCACCATTCCGCCGCCGAGCGAGATCGGCGTCAGCACGCGCTGGGACGGTGTGCCGGTGTCGTCGACGTAGCCGATCGCGATCGTGCGCTCCTGGCGTACCGCGGTCCGTAGCAGTTCCAGGATCGACGCCGAGGTGACACCGGGGATCTGCTGGGACACCCGATTGGTCGAGTTGGTGACGGCCGCGGCCAGTCGCTCGCTGGCCTGCAGCCTGGCGACCACCTCGGACAGCTGGGTGTCGGCGAGCACGCTGGCTCTGACCCGCGAGATCCGGGAGTGCTGGCGGCCCGGCACCCGAGGCGTGCCCGCGGCGAGGTTGACGATGGCGCCGTCGGCGGACTCCGCGGCGGGGGCGAAACCGGCCGCGCGCAGCCGCTCCAGCACAACGGCAATACCGGAGCCGGTGAGAACCACCGTCGGGGCGATCCGCTGCAGACCGAGGGGGACGAGCGCGGGCTCGGCCAGCACCCGGTCCAGCAACGCCTCGTCGTCGCAGCGCAGGTAGCTGGTGGCCGCGCCCGCGCGCAGCCGTCCGTGCTGGGTCGCGACGTCGTTGATCAGGTACTGCAGGGCCTGCGGGACTGGAGTGCGCGAGTGGCTGGTGAAGAACTGCTGCAGATCCGATCCGGTCCGGCCGGCGTCCAGCGCGCGGCGCAGGCTGCCCGGGCCGATCCGGTACACCGAGGCGCCGCCGGTCGACTCCAGATCCGCGGCCAAGCCCAGCTCGCCCTGCAGCTCAGCGGTCGGCGGCCCCGGCACGACGGCGGTCAGGTCCGGTTGCAGCAGGAACTCCTGCACCGGCTCGGGCAGCGCCGCGGTCAGCGTGTCCGCGGCATTGGCCTCGGCCCGGGCGGCGCCGGTCTCGGCACCGTGCAGCAGCGCCCGGGTGTAGCCGGTGATCGCGCCGTAGCCGGTCAGCCCCAGCGTCGCCGCCTCGGCCAGCATCGCCTCGGCGACCGCGCGATTGGCCGACGCCCGGCGAGGAGCCCGCCAGGCCAGCCGTGCCAGCACCTCGGCATCCGAGCGCGGGGCGAGGCCGGGAGGCAGCTCGGCGAGCAGCGCCAGCAGCTGCACCCGCAGGGTCGGGGCGCTGTGCCGCTCCACGTCCGAGGACAGCGCGGCGATGGTCTTGTCCCGGTCGTCGCGAGCCCCGACCAGGCTGGGCAGCCGGGTCATCGCCAGCCAGGCCCCGGCGAGCTGAACCCACCGCTGCGCGGTTGCCTGCCGCAGCCAGCCGTCGAAGTCGGTGGTGGGCAGGTACGAGGCATCCACGGTCGTCGAGCTCGACAGCAGGCCGGCCTCGTAGGTGATCTCGACGAGCATGGCGGTGACCGCTTCGGTGACCTGCAGCGCGCGCGACAACCGGCGCAGATCGCGCACGCCGAGGCCGCCGGCCCGTAGCTGTGCCGGGGCATCGCGGGCCAGCTCGTTCAGCAGTAGCTCGACCAGCCGGACCGTCTCGAGCACCTGGGTCGCGCCACCGCCGTCGATCACCGATGCGCCACGCTCGGCCACCGCTATCTCGGGCGGTGTGGGCCGGACCGGCCCGGCGGGGTGCTCGCGCAACGCCAGCGCGACCTCGCGGGGTAGCTCCACGGTGGTGGTGTCGATGGGCGCGAGCAACCCGCGTTCGACCAGCGACCGGGCGGGACCGTTGGCGTCGGACAGGGACGGGGCGAAGGCGTTGCGCAAGGCACCGATGGGTGGTCCGGTGGCGAGGCGGTCCAGGATGGCGCGCTCACCGTCCCCGCACTCGGCCAGCAGCGCGTCCAGCCGCTCCAGGATGGCGGTGGCCGCCGCGTTGCCCGACCGTGGCTGGGTTGCCGGCGGCAGCCCCAGGCGTCGCAGCAACGGGGCCAGCGCGATGTCGTTGACGGCGCTGAACAGGTCGAAGATGCTGCGTCCCAAGCCGGCGGGGTACGAGCCGAGGACCTCCCGCACGGCACCGACCGGGCGCAACTGCTCGTCGCCGCCCCAGATCAGCAGCCAGTCCCGCAGCCGGGTCACGGCGGCTGCCACGGCATCGGCGTCGTCGAGGGAGAACCAGGAGGCCGTGGTGTCGACGGAGGCGCCCGGGCCCAGGCACACCACCACCTCCAGCGTGCGCAGCGTGAAGGCGTCGAGCGAGTCCAGAGCGCGGGAAACCGAGCTTCGGACGCCGGCTCGGCTGGCGAGCGCCGCGAGGTCCACCGGAGCGGGCAGCGCCAGGTCGGGCCGCCGGCGCAGCAGCGCGATCAGCTGGCGGTCGCTGAAGCCGCGCAGCCACCCGGTGAGCGTCGCAGGCATACCCGATGACCGCTCGCTCAGTTCTTCTGCGGTCACCCACGGCTCGCGCGGTCAGTCACCAGCGCGGTGCGGGCGATTCTCCGGACCGGGGTGGCGGTAGTAGAGGCTCTCGACGGGCAACGGGAAGGTGAGGTCGTCGCCGAACGGGCTCTGCGAGCCGGCCTTGTCGGCCAGCAACTCGTTCACGGGGTGTTCGTCGTACGCGCCGTCCCAGTTGGACTTCGGCGAAACCGTGCCTGCCATGAGCTGTGCCCCACCCCTGAGTCGAGAACGAACAATCAGTGTGCCACGCCATTAGGCTGACTGTTGTGTCAGCACCGGCGTCGTCCCTGTTGACGGTCAACATCGTCAGCCGCATGCGCGACGATCCGGCGCTGCGGCCGAACGCGCCGAGACAGCGCAGGTTGCAGACCGGCATCGACAAGCGGCCGGTCGAGCGCCCCGTCACGCTGCGGCGCCTCGGGGTCGACGGCGATCGGATCGGGGACCTGCGTGTGCACGGCGGTCCCGATCAGGCCGTGTACGCCTACGCGATCGAGGACACCGAGTGGTGGCAGCGCGAGGTGGGGCCGGAGCTGGCGTTCCCGCTCGCGCCGGGCTCCTTCGGCGAGAACCTGACGGTGCGCGGCGTGGACGTCACGAATTCGCTCATCGGCGAGCGGTGGCGCATCGGGAGCGCGGTGCTGCAGGTGACCTCTCCCCGGACGCCGTGCAGGACCTTCGCCGGATTCTGGGGCGTCCACAAGCTGATCAAGCGGTTCGTCCGCGCGCAGCGTCCGGGCGCGTACCTGCGGGTGTTGACCGAGGGCACGGTACGGGCCGGTGACGAGGTCACCGTCCTCGATCGGCCGGCGCACGGCGTGACGCTGGCCGAAGCCTTCCGTGCCCTCAATGGCGATCTTGCCGCGGCTGAAAGGGTGATCTTGGTCCCCGAGCTGCCGAGCCGGGCGCGGGCCAGGCTGAACCGGCGGCTGGCCGGTGCGGCGGAGCAGTCGCCGGCGCAGCGGCTGTTCTAGCGAATCCTCACCGGTCGTCGAGGGCACGGACAGCGGCTCGCTGATCGGCCCGTCCGGTTCGCACGACCCCGACGACGGCAATGACGAAGCCGATCGGCGCGAGCATGCAGCCGACGTTCAGCCAGACCGATCGGTTGTGGTCGCCGAAGAAGAACGGAACGACGGTGGCCGCGAGGAACACCAGGCCGACGAGGAAGAGGGCGAGTCCGACGCGGACGGAGGTCGGCCGGGAGGCGGCTGCGGGCATTTCTCCAGTATCGCCGGTGCACCCGTCTGCACCGTCGCGATATCCTGTGATTTTGGCGTCCGCACGTCGTGCGGGCGTCTGCCGTATGCGGGCACGACCGTGGCGCCGAAATCGCCGTCCGGGTGGTGTCCGATCTTCGACCGAGTAGTGGGGTGTTCACTCATGCCGTCCGGCAAGGTGAAATGGTTTGACGCCGAAAAGGGCTTCGGTTTTCTCGCCGACGACGCGGGGGCCGACGTGTTCGTGCACAAGGACGCCCTTCCCGCCGGGGTTCCGGAACTGAAGCCGGGGCAGCGGGTGGAGTTCGGTGTCGTCCAGGGCCGCAAGGGAAACCAGGCGCTGCAGGTCCGCCTGCTAGACCCGGTTCCCTCGGTCGTCAAGGCGACCCGGCGTCCGGCGGAAGAGATGACGCCGATCGTCGAGGATCTGATCAAGCTGCTCGACAAGGTCGGCAACTCGCTGCGGCGCGGGCACTACCCGGACCGCTCGGAGGGCAAGAAGGTAGCCACGCTGCTCCGCGCCGTGGCCGACAACCTGGAGTCCTGAGCAGCCGCTGACACTGCGAAAAGGGGCTCCGACGATGTCGGGGCCCCTTTGCTGTGCCCACCCGGCGCCTTGACTGAGGGGTCTCGTCCATTGGGACGATCGTCCCAATGAACAGGAACCAGCGGTAGGGTCCCGAGCCGGGAAGGTGATGGCAATGGGCGACAGGCGTCGCTGGGTAGTGCTCGCGTTCGGCTTGCTGGCGCAGGCTTCGACCTGCCTCTTCCTGTACGGGCTGCCGATGCTGGTGCCGCAGCTGCGGCAGGAGCTCGGCATCTCACTCGGCGCGGCGGGTGCCATCGTGGGTGCGCCGGCCGTGGGACTGCTGCTGACCCTCATCCTGTGGGGAGCGATCGCAGATCGTTACGGCGAGCGGCTGGTCATCACCGCGGGCCTGCTGCTGGCCGCGGCCTTCCTGCTGGGGGCCTCGCGCCTGCATTCCACCACGATGCTGTGCGGGGCACTGGCCGCCGCGGGTGCCTCCGGCGCGTCGGTGAACGCTGCCAGCGGCCGGGTCGTCCTCGGCTGGTTCGCCGCACACGAGCGTGGGCTGGCGATGGGGCTTCGGCAGACCGCCCAGCCGCTCGGGGTCGCAATCGCGGCCGTCGCGCTGCCGCCGGTGGCCGACCGCTGGAGCGTCGCCGCCGCCCTGGGAGTCCCGGTCGTGCTGTGTACGGTCATCGGGCTGCTGGTGCTGGTTTTCGTGGTCGATCCGCCCCGGCCCGCGAAGGGGACGGTGGTCGCCCAGGGCTCGCCGTACCGGGTGCCGACCCTGTGGCGGTTGCACGCGGCCTCGACGCTGCTGGTGGTTCCGCAGTTCGCCATCTCGGGTTTCTCGATGGTGTACCTGGTCAGCGTCCGACACTGGGACCCCATCGCCGCCGGGCGGCTGCTGTTCGTGGCCCAGCTGCTCGGCGCGTTCGGCCGGATCGGGTTGCCAGCAGGCTCACTCCGATGCGGCAGCTGGCCGTGGCCAGCGCGGCCGTGATGCTGGCCTTCGCGCTCGGTGACCGGCTGAACTCTGCCGCCGTTCTCGGCGTGTTGATCGCCGGAGCGGTGATCACCGTCGCCGACAACGGGCTGGCGTTCACGGCGGTCGCGGAGTTCGCCGGCTCCTCGTGGGCCGGCCGCGCGCTCGGGGCGCAGAACACCGCGCAGAACGTCGCCTCCGCGCTGACCCCGCCGCTGCTGGGCATGCTGATCCAGGCGCACGGTTACGCGCTCGGGTTTGCGGTCGCGGCGGTGTTCCCGCTGCTGGCGATCGCGATGACGCCGGTGCTGGCCGAGCGCAGACAATCCGTGCGGCCCAGCGAGTCGGGCGCCCTGGCAAGCAGGAGGGACTAGCCGGCGCGCAGCGGCCCGATCGGTGGAACCAGCCCGGCTGCGTGCGCCCGGTCGAGCAGGTCTGTGATGGCGGCGTAGCCCTCGTCGCCCAGGTTGCGGCTGAACTCGTTGACGTACAGGGCGATGTGCTGGCGTTGCACGTCGGGATCCATCTCGTCGGCGTGGGCGGCGATGAAATCGGCGGAGGACTCCGGATGCGCGAAGGCGTAGTCGACGGAACTCCGGATCACCCGGGTCAGCTCGGCCGTGTCCAGTTCCTTGCGGGCCAGGATCGCGCCCAGCGGGATGGGGTGGCCGGTGCTCTCTTCCCACCACTGCCCCAGGTCGGCCAGCGCGGTGAGCCCGAATGTCGGATAGGTGAACCGGGCCTCGTGGATGACCAGGCCGGCGTCGAACCGGCCGTCGCGGACGCCCGGCATGATGTCGGCGAACGGCACCACCTCGACGGACGCCGGGACCTGGCCCTGGGCCCACAAGCGCATCAGCAGGTACGCGGTGGTGCGCTCACCGGGGACCGCCACCCGTGCCCCGTCCAGGTTCGGGCGGCCATCGGCCGTCAGCACGAGCGGCCCGCAGCCGCGTCCGAGCGCGCCGCCACAGGGCAGCAGCTCGTACTTCTCGAGTAGCCAGGGCAGCGCCGCGTAGGACACCTTCACCACGTCGAACTCTGCCCGCAGCGCCGCGGTGTTGGTGACGTCGACGTCGGCGAAGGTCACCTTCGTCTCGGGGGCACCCGGAACCAGCCCGTGCGTCCAGGCATGGAACACGAACGTGTCATTGGGGCACGGCGAGAAGGCCACCTCGAGAGCGGTCACTGTGCGGTCTCACTTTCGGTGCGGGGCGGTGATGTGGTCAGGGGTGCCGAGAGCAGCTCGGCAAAGGCGGCCGTGAGCGCGCTCAGCGCCTCGGGAATCCGCCAGGCGGACCGGTCCCGGGGGCCCACCCGGTTCGAGATGGCCCGGAGCTCGGCGAACCGAACGCCGGATCGGGCGGCCGCCTGGTGCACCGCCACCCCTTCCATCGCCTCGGCGAGGGCGTCGGGATGGGCGGTGCGCAACTGGTCGGCGCGGTGCTGGCTGCCGGTCACCGTCGAGACGGTCAGGATCGAACCGGTACGCGCGCCGGTCCGGCGGCCGCACTCCGCAGCCAGCGCCGGGTCGGTGTCGAAGCGCACCGGCCCCCAGCCGAGTTCGGCCATCGACGAGAACCCCTCGGCCGTCTCGGCACCGAGGTCGGCGTGGATCACGGTGTCGGCGACGACCATGCCGCCGACCTCCGCGCCGGGAAAGCCGCCGGCGATTCCGGCCGCGATCACGGCGTCGTAGCCGTTGCGCAGGGCACAGCCGGTCGCCACCGCGGCCGCGACCGGCCCGACCCCGCCGCACACCACCTCGAGCAGTCCGGCCGCGGTGGTGGCGCGATGGACCTCGAGCCCCGCGAGCATGCCGATGGCGACCGGGCGGCCGGACAGGACCGCCTCGCGTTCGGCGGCGGCAGCGGTGACGACGAGCAGGCGGGTCACGACAGCACCGGCTACTGCGTGAGCTGCACGCCGACGAGCCAGGTGGTGAGCTGGTTGCTCGGTTTCAGCGCGGTGACCTGCAGGTAGTAGCTGCCGGTGGTGGCGTCGGGCACCTGCAGCCGGACGGTGTGGTGACCCCTGATCGGGGACGAGGACGCGCCCGGTGTCGTCAGCGCGGTGTTCTTGGTGCCGTCCGAGGTGAACGCCGCCACGATCCAGCCACCGTCAGCCAGCGCCTTCGGCACGTCGACCAGGATCTGGCTGCCGCTCGCCGCCTTGATCTGGCCGACCTTGCTGGACTCGGACTGGCAGCTGCCCAGCACCGTGCACGGCGGCTGCGCGGACACTGCCTGGGACTTGTTGCCGGTGAACATCGTGACCGTGGGTTGCGGCTTGTTGCAGGCGGTCAGCAGCACCGCGGTCGTGACCAGTCCGGCGCTGGCCGCAGCCGCTCGTCCGAGGCGCGGGGTGCGGGGCCGGAGCCGGGTCCAAGACGTCACCGGCCGAGGTTACCTTCGGGGGACAGGCCGGCGGCCAGGGCCTCGCCGCCCTGTGATCTGAGCGCCCTCTCTCGGACGCCCATCGTGACGGCCACCGCGACCGTGACGGCAGCCGAGACGACAAAGCCGAGGTGGCCGTTCTTCGGCGGCAGCACCAGGGCGATCGCCGCACCCAGCACCCAGGACAGCTGCAGGAACGTCTCGGAGCGGCCGAACGCCGACGACCGCAGCGATTCCGCCACGTCGCGCTGGATGATCGCATCCAGCGACAGCTTGGAAAGCGCGTTGGCCACTGCGCAGACGAGCATCGCGCCGATCGCCACCGGCAGGCTGAACAGCAGCGCGGCAACCACGCAACCGACCGCCGCGGCGGCGGTGCACCACAGGATGATCAGATCTGGTCGGGCCATCCGCAACCGGGTGCCGATTCCGGTGCCGAGGAAGTTGCCGACCCCGGTGGCCGCGCCCAGCGCTCCCAGGCTGGCCACCGCCTGCCAGCCGTGCGACACCGCCTCGATGTAGAAGGCCAAGAACATCGTCAGGAATCCGGACAGCCAGCGCAGCGTCGACTCGCCCTGCAGCGCCAGGATCACCGGGGCCTCGAAGCCGCGTCGGGTCCATGCACCCAACCTGGCCGGCAGGCTCAGCGACGCGGTCTCGCGTGGTTGCCGCCACCGGCGGCTCGCGGCCGGCGCGGAGTCGACCCGGCTCGACCTCCGGCGCCTGCCGCCGCGGCTCCGGCTCCGCGTCCGAGCCGGCCGCCGGGACCTGCGCGACCCTTCGAGGCCGTCACCGGCCGTCCGCAGCCTCGGCGCGGGCGGCAGCGCGTCCACGATCTTGGGCAGTCGGAAGGCGTAGAAGCCTGTCACCGTGAACGCCACGGCGGTGATCCAGAGCCCGAACGGGTACGAGCCGGTGGCCTTGATCGCCACGCCGACCACGCCACCGCCGAGCAGCGCGGCCGCCAACCCGAAGATGGACAACCGGGCGTTGGCCTCGACCAGGGTCAAACCGGCGGGCACCAGCCGCGGCGCCGCCGACGAGCGGATCACCGCATAGGCCTTGGACAGCACCAGGGAGCCCAGCGCGGCCGGGAACAGCAGCAGCAGATCGGTGAAGTGCAGCGCCATCACGACGGCCAGCAACGCCCGGCCCAGTGCCGTACCGGCCATCACCCAGCGCCGGCCGTGCTGGACGCGGTCCAGCGCCGGTCCGATGATCGGGGCGACGATGGCGAACGGTGCCATGGTGATCAGCAGATAGAGGAAGACGTTGCCGCGCTGGGCCTCGGACGGCGCCGAGAAGAACACGGTGCCGGCCAGCGCGACCGTCACCATCGCGTCGGAGGCGTAGGACATGACCTGGTTCCAGATCATCGCGGTCAGGCCGGATTCCCGGGCGCCGTCGGCCTCGCTGGCCGAGATGACCTTGTGCGCCACCAGCCGGGAGAAGTAGCGGCTGCGGGCCAGCACCGCGCGGGTCACGGTCAGGCCCCCGGTACCCGCCGGCCGGGGGGACGCGCGCCGTGGCGGAACCGGCTCGTCGCCGGGTTGCTCGCTGCTCTGGTTCAGCGCCCCGTGCAACACGGGCTGGGAGAAGCCGTCGGCGTCCATGCCGCCGTCCGCCGAGTTCTCGCCTGCCGTCACGGGACTTATCCTGCCCCACCGGTCCGACGGATGCAGCGAACGTGCGCAACGCCGCGAAGAGCACGCGGGAACAGCGGTAATGACACAATGTAGGCGTGACCGTCGCGACCGAACCCCTAGCTGTCGACCCTGTGATCGCCGCGGCTGTCGATCTCGCCCGAGCCGCTGCCGTAGAGATGGCGCGTTCCGAGGTCGGCGAGCACCAGGGCGTCCGCGCCGAAGCCGAGCTCGCCGGCACCCATGCCTTCGCTGCCTCGCTGGCGGGCTATGCCGGCTGGCACTGGGCGGTGACGCTCGTCCGTGCTCCGGACAGCGAGCCGACGGTGGCAGAGGTGGTGCTGCTCCCGGGCGACGGCGCGCTGCTGGCCCCGGCCTGGACTCCGTGGAGCGAGCGACTGCAGCCGGGCGACCTCAGCCCCGGGGATCTGCTCCCGGTCGAGCCGGACGACCCTCGGCTGGTGCCGGCCTACGTACTGTCCGATGATCCGCAGGTCGAGGACGTCGCCTTCGAGCTGGGCCTGGGCCGGGTGCGGGTGCTGTCCCGCTTCGGACGGTTGGAAAGTGCCGAGCGCTGGTACGCCGGTGACAGCGGCCCGGACACCCCGATGGCACGCCAGGCCCCGGCGCACTGCGGAACGTGCGGCTTCTTCCTGCCGCTGGCGGACTCGCTGCGGGCGGCCTTCGGCGCCTGCGCCAACGAGTACGTGGCCACCGATGGACGGATCGTCGCGGTGGAGTTCGGCTGCGGCGCCCACTCCGACACCGTGGTCGAGGTGGTCGAGGAGGACCGTGGCGACATCTTCGAGGACGACCTCATCGACGTCGAGGCCAATGACGAGCCGGGTGGAGAGTTCGCCGGTCGGGAAGGCCTGGACGAGCAGCTGACCGAGAACGAGCTGCCGGACGCTCAGCTCGCAGCCGGTGAGCTGCCGGGCTTTCCGGACGATGCTGCCGCCGAGGGACCAGCCTCGGACGATGCTGCCGCCGACGGCGCACTCTCGGACGAGGATGCGACAGCGGGCACCGATCCGGCTGCTGCCGAATAGCCGTCGGCGTCAGCCCAACCGGCCCTCGCCGGTGTGCTTGCGGATGAGCGGCATCGCCGCCATGCCCATAAGCCAGCCGGCCAGGGCAGTCCATAGCCATACCCGGTGATCGTGACGTCCGAGCCACGACCAGAACGGCAGTAGCACCACGAAGGCCACGAAGAACAGGGCGGCACCTACCAGGACGACCTTGCGGGCGTCCACCGAGAGCATCTGATCGGACTGGTACTCGCCCGTCCCAGCATTCGATACGGTTGAGCCGTCGGCATCGCCGGTTCGGTCGGCGCCGCCCGAACCGGAGGCAGTGTTGCCGGCTTGTGGGCTGTTGTTCACATCCCGGCACGCTACCCGCCGCATCGTCCGTCCGGCCCGCGATCCGTCGCCTGGCATCTCTCTGGAGCAGCATGTCCACCCAGACTTCGACGAGGGCCGGGTCGCTCGACCGGTTCTTCGGCATCACCGAACGTGGATCCACCGTGGCCCGCGAGCTCCGCGGTGGCCTCGTCACCTTCGTGACCATGGTCTACATCGTGGTGCTCAACCCCCTGATCATCGGAACCGTCAAGGACGCGCACGGGAAGTTCCTCGGTGGCGGGCAGGCGCCGGCCCTGGCAGCGGTGGCCGCGGCGACCGCGCTGGTCGCCTGCGTGCTGTCCATCGCCATGGGCGTGATCGGGCGCTACCCGTTCGCGCTGGCGACCGGTCTGGGGCTCAACGCGTTCGTGGCGTTCCAGGTCGCCACCCGGATGTCGTGGCCCGCGGCGATGGGCATGGTGGTGATCGAGGGGCTGGTGATCACCGTGCTGGTGCTGACCGGGTTCCGGGTCGCGGTGTTCCGTGCCATCCCGGCCGAGCTCAAGAGCGCCATCGCCGTCGGCATCGGCCTGTTCATCGCGCTGATCGGACTGGTGGACGCGGGCTTCGTCCGGGCCGGCTCCGGAACGGTCGTCGACATCGGCGTTCGCGGACACCTCAATGGCTGGCCGACCCTGGTCTTCGTGCTCGGCGTCCTGCTCATCGCGGTGCTCATGGCGCGCAAGGTCCGCGGCGCCATCCTGATCGGCATCACGGTCTCCACCGTGCTCGCCGTGATCATCGAGGCGATCGGCAACATCGGCCCGCAGACCGACGCGACCGGCAAGGTCGTCAACCCCGAGGGATGGGCGCTGAACAGGCCGTCCTTCTCCGGCAAGAGCTTCGGGGCCCCGGATTTCACGCTGCTGGGAAACTTCTCCCTCGGTGGCGGGTTCTCGGCGGTGGGCATCATCTCCGGCATCGTCATCGTGTTCTCGCTGGTGCTCAGTGACTTCTTCGACGTCATGGGTACGACCATCGGGCTCGCGCAGGAAGCGGACCTGCTGGACGAGGATGGCCAGCTGCCCGGCATCCAGAACGTGCTGCTGATCGACGGCCTGGCGGCGGTGGCGGGCGGTGCGGCCGGAGCCTCGTCGGCCACCACCTACGTCGAGTCGGCGTCGGGCATCGGTGACGGCGCGCGGACCGGACTGGCCGCCGTCACGACCGGCGTGCTGTTCCTGATCACGGTGTTCCTGTCCCCGCTGGCGCAGTTCGTGCCGTCCGAAGCGGCCACTCCGGCACTGGTCGTGGTCGGCGTGCTGATGATGCGCCAGGTTCGCAACATCGACTTCTCCACGCTGGAGATCGCCGTCCCGGCGTTCCTCACGATCACCCTGATGCCGTTCACGTACTCGATCACCAACGGTGTCGGCGCCGGCTTCATCAGCTACGTGGTGCTGCAGGCGGCGGTCGGCAAGGCGCGGACCGTGCATCCGCTGATGTGGGCGGTGGCGGCGTTCTTCGCCGTGTACTTCGCGATCCAGCCGCTGAAGACGCTCTTCGGCATTTCGTAACGCTGGTGAACGGTCTTTGGCCCTTGGCGGCGCAGTCCCGCTGCCCGGATCGGCTGGCAATCGCAGTGATTGTTAGTTAAGCTAAACGATATGAGTGCGCAGTCAGCTGAGATGACGACCGCCGAGCTGGCGTCGTCCTTGCGGCTGTCACTACTACGCGCCGCTCGCCGCATCCGGTCCCAGCGAGTGAACACCACCGCGACGCTGTCGCAGCTGTCCGCGCTTGCGACCGTGAACAAGTGCGGCCCGCTGAGCGCCGGTGAGATCGCCGCCGTCGAGCGGGTGCAACCGCCGTCCATGACCAAGATCCTTGCCGCCCTGGAGACATCGGGCTGGGTCGCGCGCGCCTCGCATCCCGATGACCGTCGCCAGTCCATCATCTCGATCACCGACGCCGGCCGCCAACTGATGGCCGAAGAGACCCGTGCCCGGGACGAGTGGCTGGCCGAGCGGCTGGTGGACTTCTCCGCCGAAGACATCCAGAAACTCCGTGACGCCGTCGGCGTATTGGACAGGTTGGGATCTGAGTGAGGTCGACGCCCATCGCAGAGGCCGAGGAGCCACTAGCCGACTTGGGCGTACCACCAGCTGGTCGAGGGTTGTTCCGGCGTACCCGGCTGTTCAAGCGGGCGCCGTCGGGAACCCGGGTGAACCCGTTCAGCTCGCTGCGGGTCCGCAACTACCGGTTGTACTTCGGCGGCCAGCTGATCTCGCTCACCGGCACCTGGGCCCAGCGGGTGGCTCAGGACTGGCTGGTCCTGCAGCTCACCAACTCCGGCACCGCGCTCGGCATCGTCACCGCCCTGCAGTTCGCGCCGGCCCTGCTGCTCTCGCTGTACGGCGGAGCGCTGGCCGACCGCGGGGACAAGCGCAAGCTGCTGCTGTGCACCCAGACCGGCCTCGGCCTCGCCGCGCTGGTTCTCGGCCTGCTCGATGTCAGCGGCGTGATCGCGATCTGGCAGGTGATGGTGCTCGCCGCGGTGCTCGGCGTGATATCGGCCGTCGACACCCCGATCCGGCAGTCCTTCGTCATCGAGATGGTGGGCAGTGAGGATCTGCCCAATGCCGTCGCGCTGAACGCCACCACGTTCAACCTGGCGCGGATCATCGGACCGGCCGTCGCCGGCCTGGTGATCACCGCCTTCGGCACCGGCTGGGCCTTTCTCGGCAACGCCGCTTCGAGCCTGGCCGTGCTGGCCGGGTTGATGCTCATGCGCACCGCCGAGCTCTTCCCCTCCAAGCCGGTGGACCGCAAGCCCGGCCAGTACAAGGCCGCCGTCCGCTACGTCCGTAACCGGTCGGACCTGGTGCTGCCGATGCTGCTGATGTTCATCATCGGCACCTTCGGCATGAACTACCAGATCACCATCGCCCTCGTCGCCAAGCAGGTCTTCCACCGCGGCGCGGGTTCCTTCGGGCTGCTGTCCACCGCGCTCGCGGTCGGAGCCACCATCGGCGCGCTCGCCGCCACCTTCCGCCGGGGGCGGCCGACCAGGCTGTTCCTGATCGGCGCCGCGCTGGCATTCAGCCTCGCCGAACTGCTGGTCGGGTCGATGCCCACCTTCGGGCTCACCGCGTTCGCTCTCATACCCGCCGGGCTCAGCATGATCACCCTGGCCCAGTCGGCGAACGCGACGGTGCAGCTCGGCGTCGAGCCGACCATGCGCGGGCGGGTGATGGGGCTCTACATTCTGTGCTTCATGGGCGGTACCCCGATCGGCTCGCCCATCGTGGGCTGGGTGGCCCAGGCCTTCGGGCCGCGCTGGGGAATGCTCGGTGGCGGTCTCATCTGCCTGATCGCGACGATCATCATCGGCGGCTACCTGGCGCGCCATCACCGGGTCGGCCTCAGCGAGCTCAGGGGCCGACTGGAGCAGTTCCGCGCGTGAGTGCGGCGGTGCCGATCGCTGATCCCGGCGATCCGCGGCTGGACGACTTCCGCGACCTGATGGACGCCGACACCCGGCCGGACCGGCGCGGGATCGTCATTGCCGAGGGCGTCAATGTGGTAGAGCGGCTGGCTCGCTCGTCCTATCGGGTCCGTGCCGTGGTTGGCGTCGAAGCGAAGCTCACCGCGTTGGCGCCGGTGCTGCACCAGCTCGACGCGCCGGTGTACGAGGTGGACAAGTGGACGCTGTCGGAGGTGGTCGGCTTCCGGGTGACCCGGGGCGTGCTCGCCGCGGCGGACCGTCCCGAGCCCGTGCCGGCGGAGTCACTGCTCGCGACCGGCCGGCGGTTCGCGGTGCTGGAGCAGATCAACGACTTCGAGAACCTGGGCTCCATCTTCCGCAACTGCGCGGCCTTCGGGGTGGACGGCGTGCTGCTCGACCCGCGGTGCGCCGACCCGCTGTACCGGCGAAGCGTGCGGGTGTCGATGGGGCACGTCTTCGGCGTCGGCTTCGCGGTGCTGCCCGGACGGTGGCCGGACTCACTGGAACTGCTGCGCGCGGCCGGCGTGGACCTGCTGGCGATGACGCCCCGTGCCGAGGCCGTGGCGATCCGGTCGGTGGTGGCGCCGCGATCCTGGGCGGTGCTGCTCGGCGCCGAGGGGCCGGGGCTGACGGAGGCGGCCTTGGCGGCCGCCGACCAGTGGGTACGGATTCCGATGGCCGCGGGCGTGGACTCGCTGAATGTCGCCACCGCCGGGGCAGTCGCGTTCGCCCAGCTCACCTGCTGAGGTCGGCCTCCTCCCGTCCCGTCCGGCCCGCTGGGCCCGGCTTGACCGCGCGGATTGGTTGGTATGGCGAGCGGTCGTCATGGCGGCTCGACGGCATACCAACCCCCGGCGGGCATACCAACCCGAGTGGCTCGATCAGGGGCGCGTTTGTCGCGCTGCTATGACCGCCTGGACTGCGTCGGCGTACAGCATTCGGCCGGGATCGTTGGACTGAAGCTCCGTCCATGGAACGTCGTAACGGTCCAGCAGCGCCAGATAGCCGGGTACCCGCGTGAGCAGATGCCCGGCCGAGGTCCTGAACCAGCACGTCGCGCCCGGGTTGACGGACAAGTCGAAGAGGTTTGGATGGGCCACTGCCGGCTCGGGGTATGCCTCGTCCAGCCAGTCGTTGTTCTTACGCCACCAGGTGTGGTCGACCTCGGTCAGCCGCCCGGAGCGCGCCAGGCCGTTGGCCAGGCCGAAGATGCCGGGTAGTTGCCGCGTTCGTTGGCGACGGTGGATTGGTAGCGCACGTACCGTATGGCCACAGGATGCGAGCTAGCGGACCAGGTCGGCGGCCGCGCACTCGAGCGCTTCGGCCGCGAGTCGTCGTACCGTGGGCATGTCCCGCCTGCCCAACGGTCTGGTGGATGTCCCCGTCGACCCGTGGTCGCCGACGGAGGCGGTAGACAGGTATCCTCGGGAGCAGATCGTCGGCCGGCGAAGGTGAGCCGTCACGGTTCCGCGAGACAGATCCAACTCCGTACGGTTCTCGGCCACCAACCGCGTGGCGGCCTCGTCGACGGCTGACCACAACCATTCCGGTAAGCCCCGATGGACCTGGCTGTCAGTCGGGCCGACCCGCTGTGCCTCTAGCGCTGGGTGAACGGTGAGTGCCTCGATGAGGGCGACAGATCCGCCGACGTAGGTCCGATCGAGGTCGATCTCACTCGCGATACACCAGGCGCGGTCCTCAGACCACCACAGGTTCGGCATGACGGGCGGCCTTCCCGGCACTTCGGCAGCGGCGTGCACCGAGCCGGTATACAACAGGTACGCCCGCTGTGGGAGCTGGAGGCGAGCCAAGTCCACCGAGATAGCACCCTTCGCCGAGAGGTCTGCCCAGCCCTCCCAGACACCGAACCAGCAGCGACCAGGGGTCGAGGTGTGTGCGGCGAGCAGGTTGGCCAGCACGGTGGCTGCCGCTGGGGGCAGCCGTCCCTCGTCCGGTCCGGTGCCGTCCCAGGGCAGCGCGGCAGCCGGACGCGTCGGGGGCAGCGCCACCTCCGTCCAGCCGCTCTGCGCGGTCAGCTCGGTGCCGGCCCAGGCGGCTGCCTCAGCCCAGCGCGTTCCGGGGCCGTCGTCGTGTGCGCCTGCCGGGTGCAGCAGGCGCGCGTACGCCGGGAAGCCGCCGGGGACGACCGAGGACACCTCTCCGTTGCCGAACGGCGATAGCCTCTCCTCGATCCACGCCCCGGCGCCCACGTCGGTGCTCCACATCGTCGCCATGCGTGCAGTCAACCCGACAGCGTAAGCGATAGTCAGCTGCCATCCCTGTTCCGCCGCTGTGCTCAGAGCGAACACCGAGCGGGAAATATTCTCCCGCGCCGTGAGTTGAGTGATAGTGACTCAACTTTCCGAGTGGGGATGAAGATGACCATCACTTTTGCTTTGCCCATGCTGCCGCTGGACGATGTCGTCGTCCTGCCGGGCATGGTCGTTCCGGTGCAGCTCTCCGACACCGAGGTACGCGCGGCCGTCGAGGCCGCCCAGGCTTCCCAGGTGCCGGGCTCGCAGGAGGCCCGCGTCCTGCTCGTTCCCCGGCTCGACCGCAAGTACGCCAGCGTGGGCGCCGTCGGCGTGATCGAGCAGATCGGCCGGATGCGCGGCGGCGAGCAGGCCGTCGTGGTACGGGCGACCGAGCGGGCGCGCATCGGAACCGGGACCACCGGCCCCGGCGCGGCGCTCTGGGTCGAGGCCAGCGTGCAGGACCAGCCCTCAATCGACGAGCGGGCCCGCGAACTGGCCAAGGAGTACAAGTCGCTGGCCACCACGATCCTTCAGCAGCGGGGCGCGTGGCAGTTCGTCGACTCGGTGCAGGGCATCACCGACCCGGCGGCGCTGGCGGATCTGGCCGGCTACGCCCCCTACCTGACCAACGACCAGAAGCTCTGGCTGCTGGAGACCGCCGATGTCGCCGAGCGGCTGCGGAGCCTGGTCCCCTGGAGCCGTGAGCACCTCGCCGAGCTCGATGTCGCCGAGACCATCCGCAAGGACGTCCAGGAGGGCATGGACAAGCAGCAGCGCGAGTTCCTGCTGCGCCAGCAACTCGCCGCCGTCCGCAAGGAGCTGTCCGAGCTGAACGGCACGGTCGCTTCCGAGGAACAGGACTACCGCGTCCGTGTCGAGGCCGCCGACCTGCCGGACAAGGTTCGCGAGGCGGCTCTGGCCGAGGTCGACAAGCTGGAGCGCACGTCGGACCAGTCGCCCGAGGTCGGCTGGATCCGTACCTGGCTCGACACCGTCCTGGACCTGCCCTGGAACAACCGGACCGAGGACGCCTACGAGATCGCCGAGGCCCGTGCGGTGCTGGACGCCGACCACGCCGGCCTGGACGACGTCAAGGAACGCATCATCGAGTACCTGGCCGTCCGGCGCCGTCGTGCCGACCGCGGCATGGGCGTCATCGGCGGCCGCCGCAGCGGAGCGGTGCTCGCCCTCGTCGGGCCGCCCGGCGTCGGCAAGACCTCGCTCGGCGAATCAGTCGCGCGGGCCATGGGACGCAGCTTCGTCCGGGTCGCCCTCGGTGGCGTTCGGGACGAGGCCGAGATCCGTGGTCACCGGCGCACCTACGTGGGCGCCCTGCCCGGACGCATCGTGCGCGCCATCAAGGAGTCGGGCTCGATGAACCCGGTGGTCCTGCTGGACGAGATCGACAAGCTCGGCTCGGACTACCGCGGTGATCCGACCGCGGCCCTGCTGGAGGTGCTCGACCCGGCGCAGAACCATACCTTCCGCGACCACTACCTCGAAGTCGAGCTCGACCTGTCGGACGTGCTGTTCCTGGCGACCGCCAACGTCCTCGACTCGATTCCTGGCCCGCTGCTGGACCGCATGGAGCTGGTGCAGCTCGACGGCTACACCGAGCACGAGAAGGTCACCATCGCCCGCGATCACCTGCTGCCCCGGCAGCTGGAGCGTGCCGGCCTGGGCACCGGTGAGGTCAGCTTCACCGACGACGCGCTGAGCCGGCTGGCCGCCGAGTACAGCCGCGAGGCCGGTGTGCGTGACCTGGAGCGGCTGATCGCCCGCGTGTTGCGCAAGATCACCGCCAAGGCGGCGCTGGCTGGTACGGCTGCTCTTGAGGAGCCCATCACCGTGACCGGCGACAATTTGCGGGAGTACCTGGGCCGTCCGCGGCACACGCCCGAGACGGCCGAGCGGACCGCGGTGCCGGGGGTCGCGACCGGCCTGGCGGTTACCGGAGCCGGTGGTGACGTCCTCTTCGTCGAGGCGTCGCTGGCCGATCCGGAGACCGGTTCGACGGGGCTGACCCTGACCGGGCAGCTCGGGGACGTGATGAAGGAGTCGGCGCAGATCGCGCTGTCCTACCTGCGCTCGCACGGGGCGTCGCTGGAGCTGCCGGTGTCGGATCTGGCCGACCGCGGCGTGCACATCCACTTTCCGGCGGGTGCGGTGCCCAAGGACGGCCCGAGCGCCGGCGTCACCCTCACCACAGCGCTGGCCTCGCTGCTGTCCGGACGGCTGGTCCGCTCGGACGTCGCGATGACCGGTGAGGTGTCGCTGACCGGACGGGTGCTGCCGATCGGTGGCGTCAAGCAGAAGCTGCTGGCCGCCCACCGCGCCGGGATCACCACCGTGCTCATACCGAGCCGGAACGAGCCTGACCTCGACGATGTGCCGGCCGAGGTGCGGGAGGCGCTCACCATCTACCCGGTGAGCGACGTGCGGGAGGTACTGGAGCTGGCTCTGGAATCCGCCACCCTGGCTGGGTCGGCGACGGCCCCGGCGGCTGGATCGGTTGCCGCGTAAGCGGTGCACGCCTGGCCCGGCTGATAACCACAGCGCCGGACGGCCCCGGAACGCGACTCGCGTTCCACGGCCGTCCGGCGTTCTGCGGCTCAGACGAGGGAGTCCTGCCAGGCGGTGTGCAGTGCCGCGAAGCGCCCGTCGGTGGAGTCGATGAGGTCCTCCGGAGTGCCGTCCTCGACGACCCGGCCGCTGTCGAGCACCAGCACCCGGTCGGCGATCTCGACGGTCGACAGCCGATGCGCGATGATCAGCGCCGTCCGGCCGCTGAGCACCGTGCGGAGCGCCCTCTGCACCGCCCGCTCCGTCGGGATGTCCAGGCTCGAGGTGGCCTCGTCCAGGATCAGCACGGCGGGATCGGCGAGAAACGCGCGGGCGAACGCGATCAGCTGCCGCTGGCCGGCCGAGAGCCTGCCACCGCGCTTGCGCACGTCGGTGTCATAGCCCCGTGGCAGCTCCCGGATGAACACGTCCGCCCCCACCGCGGTGGCGGCGGCCTCGACCTCGGACCTGGTAGCGCCCGGGCGCCCGAAGGCGATGTTGTCGGCGACCGATCCGGAGAACAGGAAGCCATCCTGGGTGATCATCACGATGGCGGTGCGCAGATCCTCGTCGGCCAGCTGGGTCAGCGGCACGCCGTCGAGCAGCACCCGGCCCTCGGTCGGGTCGTAGAACCGGCTGATCAGCTTGGCGATCGTCGTCTTGCCCGCGCCGGTGGCGCCCACGAGCGCCACCGTCTCGCCACTGTGAATGCGCAGGTCGAGCGGGTGCAGCACAGTGCGCGGCTCGGCGGCCGTGACGTCGTAGCTGAACCGCACCCCCTCGAAGCTGACCTCGCCCGGCGTGGGGCGGGCTAGCTGCGCCGGCTGCTCCGGCTCGGGCACCGAGGGCTTCTCGGCGAGCACCAGGGCAAGCTTCTCCAGCGCCGCGGTCGCCGATTGAAGTGAGTTGAAGAAGATCGCCACGTCCTCCATGGGGCTGTAGAACTGCCGCAGGTACAGCAGGAACGCGGTCAGCACGCCGAGCGCCAGACCACCGTCGGCGACCCGGATGCCACCCGCGAAGAGGACCACCACGGTGGCAACGTTGCCCACCAGGGTCACGCCGGGAATGAACACCGCGTGCAGCTTGAACACCGAACGGTTGGCGTCGCGGTAGCCGGTGTTCAGGCCCTCGAAGATGGCGTCGTTGCGCGGCTCGCGCCGGAAGGCCTGGACCGCGCGGATGCCGTTGAAGGTTTCGACGAACTGGACGATGACCAGCGCCACGCTCTCGCGGGTCTGCCGGAACGCGACCGTGGATCGCTCGGAGAACCACCGGAACAGGAACAGCAGCGGGATGATGGCAAGCAGCGCGACGAGCGCCAGCCACGGGTCCAGCACCAGCATCAGCACCGAGATCACCACGATGTTCAGTGCCGCCAGCAGCAAGCCGTCCAGGCTGGAGTCGAGCAGCTCGCGCAGGGTGTCGACGTCGGAGGTGAGCCGGCTGATCACCCGTCCGGAGGTGAACCGCTCGTGCCACGCCACGCTGAGCCGCTGGGAATGGTCGAACACCCTGCGGCGCAGGTCGAACAGGATCGCCTGCCCGATGATCCCGGTGCGACGCAGGAAGATCCACTGCAGCACCCCGGACATGAGTGCCGCCACCACCAGCGCAGCCGTGATCTGGGCCAGCGTGCGGTAGTTGCCGTCGATGGCGTCCGGCATCCCGTGGTCGATCGCCAGCCCGATGAGCCACGGCGCCGCCATCGTGGTGACGACCTGCCCGATCACCAGGCACAGCACGACCGCGATCTGCCGGCGGTACGGCCGGATCAGCTCGCCGAGCAGTTGCCGGGCTTCGGCGTCCAGCTTCGGCCGGCCGGTCGCGACCACCGTCTCGGTATCGGCCTCCGGCTTGTCGTACTTGCCGCGCCACTGCGAAACGGGGACGCCCTCGGACGAGGGCTGCTCCGCCGAGCCCGACATCTCCACGCTGCTCATACCCGCGCCTCCGCTACCTTCTGCGACAGCAGATCCCGGTACGACTCGTTGGTGGCCATCAGGTCGCTGTGGGTGCCGACCGCGGTGATCCGGCCGCCGTCGAGCAGCGCCACCCGGTCGGCAAGCAGCACCGTGGAGGCCCGGTGGGCGACGACCAGGGCGGTGGTCGAGCCGAGCACCCGGCGCAGCGCCTTCTCGACCTGGGCCTCGGTATGCACATCGAGGGCGGACAGCGGGTCGTCGAGCACCAGCACCCGCGGCCGGCCGAGCACCGCGCGGGCCAGCGCCAGGCGTTGCCGCTGACCGCCGGACAGCGACATCCCCTGCTCGCCGACCCTGGTCTCCAGGCCGAACGGAAGATCGTGGACGAAGTCGGCCTGAGCGACCTCGATGGCCTCGGCGACCTCGTCCTCGGTTGCCTCCGGCCGGCCGAGAGTGATGTTCTCCAGCACGCTCGCCGAGAACAGTGTGGGTTCCTCGAACGCCGTGCTCACGGTCCGGCGCAGCTCGTCCAGGCTCAGCCGGTCGACCGGGACGCCGTCGATCCGAACCGCTCCGGCGGTGACGTCGTGCAGCCGGGACACCAGCGCGGTGAGGATCGTCTTTCCGGACCCGGTGGGGCCGACCAGAGCCATCGTCTCGCCCGGCGCGATGTCGAGGTTCAGCCCCTGCAGAGTGTCCGTCGCCGCGCCGGGAAAGCGGAACGCCACCTCGTCGAACTGCAGCCGGGCGGGGGCGTTGCCGGTGCCGCTTCCGGGCAGGGGAATCGGCTCGGCGGGATCGGTGATGTCGCTGGCGGTGTCGAAGACCTCGAACAGCCGCGCGGTCGCCGAGATGGTCTCTTCGGTACCGGCGATCAACCAGCCCATGGCCATCAGGGGCCAGTTCAGCCGCAGCTGCAGGGTGATGAACGCGACCAGGTCACCACGGCTCAGCGATCCGTGCGCCACCGACATCACGCCGAAGAACGTCACGCCGGCGAGGATCACCTGCGGATAGGTGCCGATGACCGTCCAGAGTTTGGCCAGCGTCCGGTTCTTCGCCAGCTCGGCGCCCCGCAGCCGTTCGGCGTCTGCGGTGAAGCCGCGCAGCAGTTCGCCGCGTCGCCCGAAGGACTTCACGACCCGGATGCCGAGTACCGATTCCTCGACGCCGGTGGCGATGTCGCCGGTCAGGTCCTGCGCCTTGCGGGCCTCGACGTTGTAGCGCTTCTCGTAGTAACGGGTACCGAAGGCCAGCGGCAGCATGGTGACCAGCACCGCGATGCCCAGGGTCGGCTGCAGCCGGATCAGCATGGCAAGCACGACCACGATGACGGCGAGGTTGGCGAAGAAGAACACCGCCATGAAGCCCACGAAGCGGCGCAGCGTGCTGAGGTCACTGGTCACCCGGGACAGCAGCTGGCCCGAGGGCCAGCGATCATGGAAGCTGACCGGAAGCCGTTGCAGATGCTGGTAAAAGTCCCTGCGCAGGTCCGTCTCGATGGCCAGTGCGGAGGTCGTCATGGCACGGCGCCGGACGCCGAACAGCACCGCTTCGAGCACCCCGAACAGCAGGGCCAACCCGATCAGCGGGTACATCCCGGAGCTGTCGTGCCGGGCGATCGGGCCGTCGATCAGCGCGGCCGTGATGATCGGCAGCACGGACTGCACCACCATCGCGGCGGTGGCGATCACCAGCATGAAAATGAGGTTTCCGCGGTAGGGACGCAACCACGGCCAGAGGCGAAGCAGATCCTTCAGCGAGCCGTGTACGGGCGCTGGAGCGGCATCCGCCTCGTCGCCGTGATTGTCCGCTGCTTCGCTCGTCCGGTCTGCCACGATGATTCACCCTACGATGACGCACCGACAACGGTCGAATCCTTTTAAGCGCCGTTCGTCGCAGGCGTAACGAGCGGAACGGTCAGTCCGATTTGTGGCGTACGCCGAGCAGGATGTCGTCCCACGAGGGCATCCTCGGCTTCTCACCGCTTCGGCGTGCCCGCTTGGGCTCGGCGGCCTCCTCACCGGCCGGCTCACCGTCGGCGGCCGCACCTTCGGGGGACTGCTCGTTCGCGGTGGGCTGGGCCGTCTCGTCCGAGGTGTTGGGAGCGGCCGCGACGCTCAGGTCCTGCGGCAGTGGCTCGTTCTGCCACGGCTGATCGGCGGCATCCTGGTCGAACAGCTCGTCGTCCAGACCGACCGGCACCGGGCGGGTGAACGCCTTCTGCCGGCGACCGGGCGCTCGGACGGGTGGGGTTGGCTCAGCGGCAGCACCCTCGTCGGGAACCGCGGACAGTCGAGCGGGACCGGCGTCCTCGGCGGGCTCCTCGCCGGGCACCGGGGGAGCAGGCGGCGAAGTAGGAGCCGGAGCGGGCTCCGGCCGCAGCAGCGCCCGTACCGGACGGTCGGAGAACAGATCCGCGGCGATGTCATCGAGGGCCGAAACGGTGCGGTTCATCAGGACGAAGGAGAACTTGACCCGCATCTCCCGCTCGTTCGCGGTGAACATCGCGGTGACCGTCCAGCCACCGTCCTCACGCCGGTAGGCATCCCACAGCACCGCGGGTGGCTCGACGCCGTGCCGCGACAGGCGCGCGTCGATCAGCTCGCCGAAGGGTTCGAGGCGCCCGTCCTGGCGGCGCGCCCGCGCCCGGCGCGCCTCGTCCACGACACGGGTGCGTTCCTGCAGTACGGGGTAGGCAAAGCGCATCACCCGCTCCAGTGGCAGGTCGGCCTCTTCGGCGATCGACTCGGCCGTCTCGCCGGCCCGCACGCGGGTCTGGATCTCGCGCGGGCTGGGGTTGTGATGCTGCGTGGGGGTGTGCTGCGTGGGCTCGGCGTCAGCGACCGGGGCCTTGCCGGAAGGCTTCGTACCACAGGCCGCTCGCAGCTCGGCATCGATGGGAATGCTGAACCGCTCGCCGCCGTCCTGTGCCTGCAGCGTGAGGGAGGTGCCGTCCTCGCTGGGACCGATCAGGCGGAGCAATCGCATAGGAAGACGATACGGGAACGGCCGAACTAGCCCAACCGGGGAACCAGCCAGTCGATGCACGCGGTCAGCGCCGAGACATCGTCCGGATCGACCGCCGGGTACATCCCGATCCGCAGCTGGTTGCGGGCCAGGCCGCGGTACGGCTCGGTGTCCACGACGCCGTTGCGCCGCAGCGCCTTCGCCAGCGCGGCGGCGTCCACCTCGGGCGCGAAGTCGATCGTGCCGACCACCGAGCTACGCAGCGCGGGCTGGGCGACGAACGGCGTGGCGAAGGGGGAACTGTCGGCCCAGGAGTACAGCCGCTCGGCGGAGTCGGCGCTGCGGCCGATGGCATAGCCGAGGCCGCCCCGGTCGATCAAGTCCTCGATCCGGTGCGCCAGCAGCCAGAGAGTGGCAATGGCAGGGGTGTTGTACGTCTGGTCCTTGGCGCTGTTCTCGATGGCGATGGTCAGGTCCAGCGACGGCGGGATCCACCGTCCGGACGCTTTGATCCGGGCGGCGCGCTCGAGCGCGGCGGGGGAGAAGAACGCCAGCCAGAGCCCGCCCTCGCCGGCGAAGCCCTTCTGCGGCGCGAAGTAGTAGACGTCGCTCTGCCTGGCGTCGAACGGCAGGCCGGCAGCGGCTGAGGTGGCATCGATCAGATGCAGTGCGTCCTCGGCACCGGCAACCCGCCGGACGTCGAGCATGACGCCGGTGGACGTCTCGTTCTGCGGCCAGGCGTAGGTGTCCACGCCCGCCTCGGCCTCGGCGGCCACGGCGGAACCAGGCTCGGCCCGTCGCACGCTGGGCTCCGCCAGGAACGGCGCACCACGGGTCACCGCCGCGAACTTGGCCGAGAATTCGCCGATGCTCACGTGCTGGGACCGCTCCTGGATCAGCCCGAAGGCGGCCGCGTCCCAGAAGGTGGTGGAACCGCCGTTGCCCAGAACCACCTGATACCCCGACGGCAACCGGAAGAGGGTGCTCAATCCGGCCCGGACCCGTCCCACCAGCGACTTGACCGGCGGCTGCCGGTGCGACGTACCCATCACCTTCCCGCCACGCTCGGCGAACGAGCGGAGCAGCTCGGAGGGAACCTTCGACGGTCCGGAGCCGAAGCGCCCATCGCGCGGCAACAGCTCGGCGGGAAGGATGAGAGGGGTGGCTGAGGTCACCCGGTCATCATCCCAGCCTGCCTCCGGACCGGCGCACAGCCCCGGTTTCTTACGCGCTGACCGGCTGATCCGCGGCCTGCCGCAGGAATTCCAGCAGCGTCTCGGACGGCTGGGCGCCCTGGACCCCGATGGAGCGGTTTGCCACGAGGTCGGCACGGCGGTGATACCCAGCTGAGCGGCCTCGGCAAGATCGCGCGACACCGACTCGGGTGAAGTGGGCCTGGAACAGCCGGTCGGCGACGTTCCGCAGGTAGCACCACGGGCACACGACGTCGGAGAAGACCTCCAACCGCACGGCACTCATGCCGCGGCCGCGCGCAGACGATCCAGCTCGTCCTGGCTCAGCGTCAGGCTGGAGAGGGTGGCCAGTTCGGCGAGCTGCTCGGGAGTGCGGGCCGAGGCGATCGGAGCCAGTACACCCGGCTGCTGGGCGAGCCAGCCCAGGGCGACCGCCGAGACCGGTACGTCGTGCGCGGCAGCGACCTCGGTGACCGCGTCGAGCACCCGGTAGCCACGATCGTCGAAGTACCGCGACACCGACTGCGAGCGGACCGACTCGACGTCGACACCACGGCGGTACTTGCCGCTGAGGAAGCCGCTGGCCAGGCCGGAGTACGGCAGCACCGCGACGTCGTTGGCCAGTGCCACGGGACCCAGACCGGACTCGAACTCCGCGTGCTCGAGCAGGTTGTAGAGCGGCTGGGTGGCCACGTAGCGGGCCAGATTCTCGGTGTCGGACACCTTCAGCGCCGAGTCGAGCCGGTCGGCTGAGAAGTTGGAGGCACCGAGGTACCGGACCTTGCCGGCCTGCACGAACTGGTCGAAGGCGGCGAGCGTCTCATGCTGGGGTGTGTTCTCGTCGTCGCGGTGCGCCCAGTACAGGTCGATGTAGTCGGTCTTCAGCCGGCGCAGCGAATCCGCTACGGCCCGCGCGATGGAGTCGGCGCTGAGGTTGTTGTACGGCGCGAGGGCCCCGACCTTGGTGGCGACGAACACCCGGTCGCGGTTGCCACGGGCGGCAAGCCACTCGCCGATGATCTCCTCGGAGTCGCCACCGGTGTTTCCGGGGACCCACTGCGAGTAGACGTCCGCGGTGTCGATGTGGACGCCGCCGGCATCGAGGAACGCATCCAGGACGGCGAAGGACTGGTCGCGGTCGGCCGACCAGCCGAACACGTTGCCGCCGAGGACGAGGGGAAGAGTGGACTTGGCATCGGAAGAGAAGCTCATGCAGGCGCCAACGCGAGACCTCGCCGTGATCTTCCGGGGCCGGCCATTCTCAGCGAACGATGTGCTTCGAGCGTGCGCGATCTTCAGCCGTGCGCGATGTTGTCCCAGCCTTCGACGGCCTTGGGACTGCGGGGGTCGGGGCCGACGTAGCGGGCGGACGGACGTACCAGCCGGCCGGTCTTCTTCTGCTCCATGATGTGCGCGCACCAGCCGGCGGTCCGCGCGCAGCTGAACAGCGCCGGCATCATGTGCGGCGGCACCTCGGCGAAGTCCAGGGTGACGGCCGCCCAGAACTCGACGTTCGTCTCGATGGGGTGGTCGGGCCGGCGCTCGCGCAGCTCTTTCAGGGCGGCCTGCTCCAGGGCGACGGCGACCTCGTACCGGGGTGCGTTGAGCTCCTTGCAGGTACGCCGCAGCACGCGGGCGCGTGGGTCCTCTGCCCGGTAGACACGGTGGCCGAAGCCCATCATCCGTTCCTTGCGGTCGAGGATGTCGGTGACCACCTTGCGGGCGTCGCCGGTCTTCTCCACGGCCTCGATCATGGGCAGCACCCGGGCCGGCGCGCCGCCGTGCAGCGGGCCGGACATGGCGCCGATGGCACCGGAGATGGCTGCGGCGACGTCGGCACCGGTCGAAGCGATCACCCGCGCGGTGAAGGTGGAGGCATTCATGCCGTGCTCGGCGGCCGAGACGAAGTAGGCATCCACGGCGTCGACGTGCTTGGGGTCGGGCTCGCCGCGCCAGCGGGTCATGAACCGCTCGACGATGGTGCGGGACTGGTCGATCCGGGCCTGCGGAACGGCCGGCGCGCCGACCCCACGGGCAGACTGCGCGACGTAGGACAGCGCCATCACCGAGGCTCGGGCGGCCTGCTCGCGGGCCTCCTCGTCGCTGATGTCCAGCAGCGGCCGGTAGCCCCAGATGGGGGACAGCATGGCGAGCGCGGCCTGCACGTCGACCCGGACATCGCCGGTGTGCACCGGGATGGGGAAGGGCTCAGCGGGCGGCAGCCCGGGGCCGAACTTGCCGTCGACGAGCAGCGCCCAGACATTGCCGAAGGTGACGTGACCGGCCAGGTCCTCGATGTTGACCCCGCGGTAGCGCAGGGCGCCGCCGTCCTTGTCCGGCTCGGCAATCTCAGTCTCGAAGGCGATGACGCCTTCCAGGCCCGGGCTGAAATCGTTCGTCATGCGGAACTCCGATCATCCGGTCAGGTTCCCGCCGCGCCTCGCGAGGTCGGTGGGCCGCTGAGCTTCGGGGTTCGGCACGGCAACCGAGCTCCCAGCCAGTCATTGTTGCCTATCCGCCCGGGAGCGAGCTACGTGACCTTGAGCGCAGCCGACCGCGTATGCGGCTGCGGGGCGCTCGCCGCGACTGGGACAATGGCGGGGTGACCGACCCTGACGCTCGCGGCGACTCCACGGACAGCGCTCCCGGCAGCGATCGCGGCGAAGCTGACTACGCCCAGAACCTGTCCACGATCCGTCGCTCCTACGTCTCGGGGACGCTGACCGAGGACGTCCTGTACCCGACCTGGCTGGAGCAGCTGACCTACTGGTACGACCAGGCGGCCGAGGATGCCCGGATTCCTGAGCCGAACGCGATGCAGGTCGCGACCGCGGACGCCGACGGCCGGCCCGACATCAGGACGGTGCTGGCGCGCGGTTTCGACGCGGCGGGCGTCGTCTTCTACACCAATTACGGATCGACCAAGGGCACCCAACTGGCCGCCAATCCGGCCGCGGCCGCCGTCTTCGCCTGGCTGCCGCTGGAGCGTCAGGTGCGGTTCCGCGGAGCGGTGACGCGGGTGAGCCCCGAAGAGACCGCCCGGTATTTCGCCGGCCGGCCGCGGGTGTCGCAGCTGGCGGCGTGGGCGTCGCCGCAATCCCAACGGCTGCGGGACCGCAACGAGCTGGACGAGTCACTGGCCGAGGTCACCCAGCGTTTCGGGAACGGCGAGATCCTGCCACCGCCGAACTGGGGCGGTTACCGGATCGCGGTGGACGAGATCGAGTTCTGGCAGGGGCGCGAGTTCCGGTTGCACGACCGGCTGCGGTTCCGCCGGCAGGACGGGAACTGGCTGGTCGAGCGGCTCGCTCCGTGACCGACCGGGACCCCGCGCCGGCGGGCGGACTGGCCGACGGCGAGCCGACCGCCGCCGAACTCGGCGGCTGAGTAAGACCCTGGCTCGCGCGCTGCGGACGCCCCGAGACGCTAGCGTGACGGTCATGGCATTCACTGGGAGCGTGGCGCGGATCGAGGCCGGGGGCTATCGGGCCGAGGTGGCCGAAGTCGGCGCGGGGCTGGCCGGGCTCTGGCACGACGAGGTGGCTGTGACGGTCGAGATGCCGGCGGGTGAGCTGCCACCGAAGTCCACCGGGGCGGTGTTGATGCCCTGGCCGAATCGGATCCGCGACGGCCACTACTCCTTCGACGGCGTGGGCTATCAGCTGGCGCTCACCGAGCCCGCGCAGCGCAATGCCAGCCACGGTTTCGCCAAGTGGGCACGATGGAACGCCACCGAGCGGTCGGCCTCCGCCGTCACGATGGCCCATGATCTGGTGCCGCAAACGGGGTATCCGTTCGAGGTTCGGCTGCAGATCACCTATTCGGTTGCGGTCGAAACCGGACTGACCGTGTCGGTCACGGCGACCAACATCGGCTCCGGCGCGGCACCCTTCGGGGCGGGCTTCCACCCCTACCTGGACCTCGGGAACGAGGAACTCGACGGCGTGGAGCTGCTGATTCCGGCCGCCACGGTGCTGGACACCGACGAGCGCCAGATTCCGGTCGGCCGCTCCGACGTCACCGGAACGCCCTTCGACCTGCGGCAGTCCCGGCCGATCGGATCACTGCGCCTGGACCACGGCTACGCCGATCTGGTCGGCAGCACGGCGGTGGTGCGCTCAGCACGCCGACAGGCCGAACTCCGGTGGGACGCCGCGTTCGGCTACCTGCAGGTGTTCACGCCGCCGTTCGTCACCCCTGGGCGCAACGCCGTGGCCATCGAGCCGATGAGCTGCCCGGCCAACGCCTTCAACTCCGGCGAGGGCCTGGTCCGGTTGGAGCCGGGGCAGTCCTGGGCCGGTAGCTGGGGGATCAGCATCACCGCCCAGGACGGTTAACGCACGGCTGCCGCGGTATCGACCGGGGCGCTCGCTGCTGCCGTATCGACCGCGGCCGTCAATACCGATGCCTCCACGTCGAGCACTGCAGCGGCTACAACCACCGTACCGTCGAGCACCATCAGTGCGAGTCGGCCGCGGTCCAGCCGGCGGTCCAGGGTCGCGCGCACCCGGTACTCCTCGGTCAGCTGGAAGGGCTTCGCCGAAACCGGGATCGAGACCCGAGCCGCGTCCCCGTCGGTGCCGATGAGCCGCTGGGCGAGTTCGAAGCTCAGGTCGGTCATCGGCGCCAGCCACCGATACACCAGCCGTCCGTCGAGCACCGACGTGCCGTGGTGGGAGACGTGCACCCCGAGGTCGAACTCGCCGGTGGCCAGCAGATCGCGTCCCGGTTCTACGGGGTTCAGGTTGAGCACCAGGGTGGTTTCGGCATTGGCCAGCGCGGGATCGGTCCCGCCGAGGTCCTTGTGCCGCCGGTCCGCGGTGTAGATGCCGGCCATCTCGTGCTCGATGTCGTACAGCTCGGTGTAGACGTAGCCCGACAACACGTCGTGGCGCCGGAACTCCTGGGTCTGCCAGCGCAGATTCCAACCACGCTGCGCGCTGGTGAAGCCGCCCCCGAACTCACTGTTGAGGTTGGGCACCACCGGGTGCTCCTCGTCCGTGGCCATCATGGTCTTGGTCACCACCACGCCCGGCGCGATGTGCACCGGGAACGCCGTCAGCTCGCCGGTCGCCACCCCGTCGACGACGCCGCGCCACGCGGTGGGATCACTGGTGTAGATGTGCCAGTCCATCAGATCGGTGCGCACATGCGCCCAGCCCGAGTTGTCCACCGCCGGCCGGCTGGGGTCCAGTCCTTTGATGAGGCGGTAGGCGCGGCTCACCGCGTCCCGCTTGGTGGGGTCGTTCGGCACATCCCAGTCCAGGCCCCATTCCTCGTTGTACAGGCCCCAGATCACGATGCTCGGATGGTTGCCGTCACGCTCGACCATCGGCGCGATCTGCTCCTCGAAGGCGTCCACCGAGGCAGCGGAGAAGCGCCCGGTGCTGGCGGGCTCGGCCCACACCAGGATTCCCATCCGGTCGGCATGATAAAGAAACCGCGGGTCCTCGGTCTTGAGATGCTTTCGGACGACGTTGAAGCCGGCCTCGCGAGCCAACCGCAGATCGGTTACGTAGGCCTGGTCGGTCGGCGCGGTGATCCCGGTCGAGGGCCAGTATCCCTGGTCCAGCACACCGCGCACGAACAGGCGCTCACCGTTGAGGCGCAGTTCCGATCCACTGGTGTCGATGCTGCGCAGGCCGGTGTAGGCGGTGACCTCGTCCACCCCGGCGGGACTGCTGAGCCGGGCTCGTACGTGGTACAGGTGGCCCTCGTCCAGTGCCCAGAGCTTGGGCGCGGCGACCGGCAGGGTGGCAGTGAGATCCGCCCCGGACACCGTGAGCGAGAGGGTGCTGCCGTCCTCGACCAGCGTCAGGTCCAGCGTCGAATCCGGGTCGAATCCGCCGGCGATGCGGGCGCTCACCTCGATGCCGCGCAGATCCGCTGAGGGGCGCAGCTGGAAGGACTTCAGGTAAGTTTCCGGCCGCGCTTCCAGCCAGACGCTCTGCCACATGCCCGCGGACGGTGTGAACGCGCAGTCGTCGTAGTCGTCGCGCGGCACGCTGCGCTGCTTGCCGTGCGCGATCTCGCGCTTGTCGACCGGTGCGCTGACGGTCACCACCACAGTGGGCCGGTCGGACTTCAGCGCGTCGGTGATGTCGAACTCAAAGGGCAGGTAGCCGCCGGTATGCGAGCCGACCTCGGTGCCGTCCACCCATACGGTGGCCCGGTGGTGCACCGCACCGAAGTGCAGCACGATGCGCCGGCCCTGCCACTGCGGTGGTACGTCGACGCGACGGCGATAAGCGCCCTCCGACAGCCAGGGAAGCCCGATTCCTGACGCCGCGCTGTCCCAGCCGAAGGGCACCGTGATCGAACGGTCCCAGCACAGCGCGGCGGGCTCTGCACTGCCGTCCTCTATCTGGGCGGTAGCGCCGGCGAAGTCCCAGACACCGTTGCAACTCGACCAGCTGTGTGAGCGGTCGAAGTGCGGCCGCGGATACTCCGGACGGGGGTTGGTCATGTTCTTCCTTCTGGACTCGAGGTATTCGTGGCGGGAGGTTTCCGAGTGAGAGCGGATCAGCCCTTGACGCTGCCGGCCAGGATTCCGTTGATGAAGTGGCGCTGCAGGACGACGAAGACGATGAGGACCGGCAACATCGCCAGGCTGCTCGCGGCCAACAGCTGGCCCCAGACCTGGGTGAAGTCCAGGCCGGTCGCCTTGCCGCCGCTGAGACCCTGCGACAGCGTCGAGAGCACGACCTGCAAGGTCTGCTTGCCGGTGTCGTTCACGGCGACGACCGGCCAGACGAAGTCGTTGTAGATGTTCATGAATGTCAGCACACCCAGCGCGGCCAACCCGGGCCGGATGATCGGCACGACGACGCGCCAGTACACCCCGAATTCCGATGCTCCGTCGATCCGTGCGGCATCGAGCAGCTCGTCGGGGACGGCGTGGATCGTCTGGCGCATCCAGAAGATGCTGAAGGCGTCGACGCTGCCCGGCAGGATCAGTGCCTGGTAGCTGTTGATCCAACCCAGATTGCTCATCTCCAGCAGCAGCGGGATGATCAGCACCAGCACGGGCAGCATCAGGGTCACCAGCACCGCGCTGAACAGCACGTTCTTGCCGCGGAACTGGTACTTGGCGAATGCGAATCCCGCCAGCGGTGAGAAGAACAAGGTGATCGCGCCCTTGATCCCCACCACGATTGCGGTGTTGCGAAAACCGGTCCCGATCGGCACCGAGCTCAGCATCGATCGGTAGTTGCCCAGCGTCGCCCGGCGAGGGTCGAATCCCAGCGAGTCGGTGATGATCTGCTGCGGCGGCTTGATGCTGTTGGACAGTGCCCACCAGAGCGGGTAAAGGAACGCCAGCGCCGCGATGCTCAGGACGAGGTAGCGCAGTAGCGGCCCGAGCAGCGTAGCGCGTCGCCGCCGGGAGCGGCGCGCCCGGCCGGGGGACACGCCCGGTGCGGTAAGAGTGGTCACGGTCAGTCCTTCGCTCGCAGCAGGCGTACCGACACCACGGAAATCACTATCACGATCAGTACCAGCAGGAACGAGTTCGCGGCGCCCGTACCGAGGTCGGCGTTGGTGATGTGGTTGTAGAGGTAGTAGCCCGCAGTGGTGGTCGACTGGAACGGGCCGCCCTGAGTCAGGACGTAGGGCTCGGCGAAGGTCTGGAACACCGCCAGGGTCTCGATGACCACGAAGAACGACAGCGTCCGGCGCATCAGTGGCACCGTCACCGACCAGAACTGCCGCCACGGCGTCGCGCCGTCGATCTGCGCCGCCTCGTACACCGACTCGGGGATGGCCTGTAATCCGGCCAGCATGATGATGACGGCAAAGCCGGTTGTCTTCCACAGGAACAGGATCGCCAGGGTGGGCTTGGACCAGGTGGTGGTGGTCAGCCAGCCGACGGAATGGATTCCGACGTGAGCCAGCAGTCCGTTCACCAGGCCGAAGTTCTGGTCGAAGAGCACCACCCAGACCTGGGCCATCGCCACCAGTGGGGTGACGAAGGGCGCGATGAACGCCGTCCGGTAAAACCCCTTCAACCGGAGCTTGCCGTTGCTCAGCACCACCGAGAGGGCCAGTCCGAGGACCACCTGTAGCGGCACCACGAGCAGCCACAGCACGGCGGAGTTCTCCAGGGACTGCCAGAACCGGGAGTTGGTGAGCAGGTAGGTGTAGTTGCCGAGGCCGACCCACACCGGCTGTCCCACCCCGTGCCAACGGGTGAAGCTGAGGCGCAGCGCGTACAGCAGCGGATAGGCCCCGAACACCATGAACACAACGAAGAACGGTGCTGTGAACAGGTACGGTGCCCAGCGCCTGCTCACCGTGAACCCGGGGCGCCGCCGCGCTCTGGGTGGCACGGCGACCGGGTGGGGCAGCGCCGGGTGGAGCTGTCGGGTCCGGACGTGTTCCTGCTTCGCCGCGAGCCGAGGCGAATGCACACCGCTGCTCATCAGGCCCCACCGGTCATCGATTGATCAGGTTCTTCTCGATGGCGGCGCTGGATTTGGCGATCACGTCGTCCGGAGTCATCTTGCCCTGCATCAACTTCTGCAGGTTGCTCCCGAGATAGTCCACCGCGCCGGTCCACCAGGACGGCAGCGGGGTGCCGGCGCCGGTGGCCTTGCCGGCCTGCACCGCCACACTCCACAGATCCTGGTTGCCCAGGCCGGCGAAGGGCTTGAACAGCGGCTGTGCCGGGTCCAGTGCCGGCTTGTACGAGGGCACTGAGGTGTTCAGGCCGCCCGGATAGATGGAGTTCGCACCGTAAACTGCGGTGTATCCCTCTTTCTTGTAGACCAGGTGCTCGTAGAACAGCCAGGCCAGCTCGGGGTTCTTGGCCTTTGCCGGAATCAGGAAGCTGCTGCCTCCCATCACCGCGCTGCGCGATCCGCCCTCCGCCCAGGCCGGCAGCTGCATCGCCCGCCACTTTCCCTTGGTGGCCTTGAGCAACTGCTGCGGTGCGGCGTCCCACCAGATGGCCCACGGAACGAAAACCTGGGTGCCGTTGTCCAGCAGCTTGAGGTCGGTGGGGTCGAGATAGGTGGTATGGCTGACCAGCTTGTCCTGCACCGCGGTCTGGATCCAGTTGAAGATCTGGCGGTACTGCGGGGAATCCAGCCGGAGCTTGCCGTTGGCGTCGGCCATGCTCGTGCCCAGCTGGTTGGCCAGCATTTCCAGCCACAGCTGACCCAGGAACGGGCTCATGTCGAAGTGGATGGGCCGGGCATTCGGGTTGACCTTGGCCTTGACGGTACGGGCCGCATCGAGGAGCTTGTCGTAGGTGGTGATGCCGGCCGGGTCGATGCCGGCCTTCTCCAAGATGTCGGCGCGGTAGTAGAGCAGACCGGGGTCCAGATCCCACGGGACGCCGTAGATCTTTCCGTCCACGGTGTTCACGTCGAGCTTGTACTGCACGGTGTCGGCCTTGTAGGGCGCCAGCAACGTGGAGAGGTCGGTCAGGTGCTCGTGTTGGCTCGGGATCTTCGCGTCGTCCCAGAAGCTGCCGTCCGGCAGCCCCGATCCGGTGATCAGCGCATTGGGCAGTTTGGCGTCGATGTCGACCTGTTCGTGATTCACCTTGATGTTCGGGTAACTCTTGTTGAAGGAGGCGATGACGCCGTCGAAGACCTTGAAGAGGTCTCCGGAGCGGTCCCAGATGGTGATCTCCCCCGAAGTCGCGGCGCCGGCCGATGTGGCTGCCAGCGTCGTCGGCTTGGTGGCCAGGCTGCTGCTGCCGCCACAGGCAGCCAGCACAGAGCCGCCGGCCGCAAGTGCCCCGGCGCCCAGCACGCCGCGCAGAAAGCCGCGCCGACTCGGACCGGACGGTAGTTCGCGACGGTAGAACACGCTGGTGGGATCAGCTGTCCGGGATGGCACGGTCCTGTTCATGGGATTCCTTCGTATGGGTGGGAGTGGCGACCGCATTACGACGCGTCGAGTGTTGCCTTCCATGGAATGCAACGTTGCAACGGAAGTTACCTCGCGATCTGCAAGGTTGCAATAGGCTGCACCGAGAAGCGAACTCCGAAGCACGGTCCGCTGCTGCACGAAAGATCGCAGGTGTAGACAAACGTCGGAATTCAAGGGGGGTGGCTGATGACGAACTCCAGATTGCGGGACGTCGCGGAACTGGCCGGTGTGTCGATCCGAACGGTGTCGAACGTGGTCAACGGTTACGCGCCGGTATCGGAGCCGACCCGGCTGCGGGTGCAGGCCGCCGTCGAGCAGATCGGGTACCGGCCGAACGTGCTTGCCCGCAACCTCAAGCAGGGCCGCTCGGGACTGGTGGCACTGGTGGTGCCCGAGCTGGATGTGCCCTACTTCGCCGAGTTGACCCGGGCTGTGATCGGTGAGGCCCGCAGGCAGGGATTCACGGTCGTGGTGGACCAGACCGACGGCGATCCGGAACGCGAGCGTGAGCTGATCCTCACCGGTTCGCGCGGGACGCTCTTCGACGGGGTCATTCTCAGCCCGATGTCGCTGAGCCAGGAGGATCTGGTCAACCATGGCCCGCAGGTGCCGCTGGTGCTGTTGGGGGAGCGGACCGCCGACGGGCCTTTCGACCACGTCGGCATCGACAACGCCGGTGCGGCACTGGCGGCCACCGAGCACCTGTTCCAGATCGGCCGTCGACGCGTCGCGGCGATCGGGGATCAGCCGTACGAGACGGGAGAGACAGCGCAACTGCGCACGTACGGCTACCGGCAGGCGCACCTGGCCGCGGGCCGCGACGTGGATGAGCGGCTGATCGTCGGGTGCGCGCACTTTCACCGCGAGGACGGCGCCCGTGCGATGGCCCAGTTGCTGGACGGCCCGGGTCTCGCTCCCGACGCGGTGTTCTGCTTCAACGACCTGCTCGCGCTCGGAGCGTTGCGGACCCTACTCGCCCGTGGTTACCGGGTGCCCGAGGACGTCGCCATCATCGGCTTCGATAATATCGAGGACGGCAGGTATGCGACTCCCAGCCTGTCGACCATCTCCCCGGACAAGGCTCAGATCGCCCACCTGGCGGTCGCGCGACTTACCGGGCGGATACACGGCGCCATCGACACCGCGGGCACGGATCAGTGGGCTGATTACCAGTTGGTAGAACGAGAAACGACCTCGGTACGGCCCGCGGCAGGCACACCGCCGGCCGTACCGAGGCGGTCATCGACCCGTTCCCGCTAGACCGCCACTCGCCAGACCTGGGTGGACTGGCCGTTGCAGTCATAGATCTGTAGTTGGGTGCCGTCGGTGGTGACGGCTGCGGGGTCGTCGAGGCAGCGTCCGGACTGGGGGTTGAGTAGTGCGCCGTTGGCCTGTGGGCGCCATTGCTGGGCGCCCCCGCTGTTGCAGTCCCAGAGTTCCACCTTGCTGGAGTTGGCTGTTCCGTTCGCGACGATATCCAGGCACTTGCCGAACGAGCGCAGCGTGCCGTCTGCGTAGACCGACCACTGCTGGCCGGGAACGCCGCTGCAGGTGTAGAGCTGGACGGCGTTTCCACTGACGTTGGTGTTGTGGTTGACGTCCACACACTTGCCGGTGGTACCCGGTCCGGTGATGGTGCTGGTCGGGTATCCGGGCAGGTTCCAGACCTGGGTGGACTGGCCGTTGCAGTCATAGATCTGTAGTTGGGTGCCGTCGGTGGTGACGGCTGCGGGGTCGTCGATGCAGCGTCCGGACTGGGGGTTGAGTAGTGCGCCGTTGGCCTGCGCACGCCATTGCTGGGCGCCCCCGCTGTTGCAGTCCCAGAGTTCCACCTTGCTGGAGTTGGCTGTTCCGTTCGCGACGATATCCAGGCACTTGCCGAACGAGCGCAGCGTGCCGTCTGCGTAGACCGACCACTGCTGGCCGGGAACGCCGCTGCAGGTGTAGAGCTGGACGGCGTTTCCACTGACGTTGGTGTTGTGGTTGACGTCCACACACTTGCCGGCGGTTCCCGGTCCGGTGATCGCGCCGTTGGGTCCGGGTGTCAGGTCGGTGTTGAACTGCACGGCGCACTTGCCGTTGCTCAGGTGGGTGCCCGCCAGGTACAGGATCGACGTGCCGTCGACGGAGGGCAGGATGGGTGAGCTGTAGCCGGCGCACCCGGTTTCGCCCGCGTCGTAGCCGCCGGTGGGATCGCTGGACACCGGCGCGGTGACCTCGAACCACGAGCCGGACCCGAGGTTGGTGTTGGCGAACAGGACGTGGCCTGATTCCGGCAGGTTGGTCACCGATCCGTCCGGGCCGCTGACCACCCGCTGCCCCGAGACCAGCAGGGTGCCGTTGGCACCGCCGGCCGGTGACCAGGACAGCCACGGCGTGTGCAGCAGGTGCCGCCCGCCGCTCGTCTGGATGAGGGTGCCCAGGCCGTTGACCGGGCTCCAGGTGACGCCGTCGCTGGAGGTCTTGAAGTAGTCCGAACAGGCGGTGTCGGGGTCATAGCCGTTCTTGCAGTCCTCGAAGGTCATCCCGTAGGTGCCGTTGGGGAGCTTGACGACGGTGGTCATACCCGGTCGCTGGACGCCGTCCTGGACCGCGACGTCATAGACCTCGCTGCCCCAGGTGGCGCCCCCGTCGGTGGAGCTGACGTGGGCCAGCACCTGGTTGTAGTTGTTGGACGAGGGGCGCTCGTCGGAGAAGTAGCAGACCAGATCACCGTTACCGGATATGTTGAAATCAGGCTCCCAGATGCCGTGACCCTGGCTGTTGGCCAGCCCTGATTCAGAGGTGCAGGCGCTGCGGTAGCTCCACGTCACGCCGTGGTCGGTGCTGCTGAAGACCTCGATGGACTGCTGCGTGTAGTCGTTGTGATTCCAGGCGGTGCCGGCGGCCAGCAGGGTTCCGGCGGCCAGATTCCCCTTGGCCTGGGGCAATTCGTACAGCGTCGGGCCGTCGAGGTCCCAGCCGTGCACGGTGTCGGTCACGGTGCCGATCGGGCTTGCCGACCAGGAGGCGCCGTTGTCGGTGGAGCGGTAGATGGGAAAGTTGGCCTTGGTATTGGCCACCCCGGAGTGGGAGAAGGTGGCCAGCACCGTCCCGTTGGACGAGCCGCTCGCCGCCAGCCTGATGACGCGGGGGTAGCTGGCGTCCTCGTTGGGATTGGCGCTGAGGTTGGGCGTGTAGAGCGAACCGGCGGTCGCCGATGCACTGGTTGGGCCGAGTGACACCGTAGCGAGCAGGCCGCCCGCAAGCAACGCCAGCGCGAGGCCGGCACGCATGGTGCGGGACAGGCTGGACCGGCGATCTGTTCCGTGCGGACGGCTCCGGTCCGGGCCGGCGGGATTGCTCCGGCGGTGGCGGAGGGGCGGTGGCGGCATGGGTGCTCCTAAGATAGGCAGGCTCTGCAACGTTGCATTTCAACGTTGCAGGGACGATAGACGCAATCGAAGAGCAGCGCAACGGTTTCTTCGTCCGGCGGGATTTGGCTCAGCGGGACCGACCCGGTGCCGGCTGCACCGGCGGCGGTGCTTCAGCCTTTGCCGGTCAGCGCCTGGTAGTCGGCCAGGCTGGCGTTCCGCTCGGCCGAGTGGTCCACGATCGGCGCCGGGTAGCCGGCCGGGGCACCGTTGGGATCGCCCCACGGCTCGTGGATGTACTTGACGGAGAGGTGCGCCAGCTCCGGTACGTGGCGCCGGACGTACGTCCCGTCGGGATCGAACTTCTTGCCCTGCAGCGTCGGGTTGAAGATCCGGTAGTACGGCGCCGGGTCGGTTCCGGTACCGGCGACCCACTGCCAGCCGTGGCTGTTGCTGGCCAGGTCGGCGTCGACGAGATGGGCCATGAAGTGCCGCACCCCGGCCGTCCACTCCACATGCAGGTCCTTGACCAGGAAGGACGCCACGATCATCCGCACCCGGTTGTGCATCCAACCCTCGGCGAGCAACTGCCGCATGCCGGCGTCGACGATCGGGTAGCCGGTCCGGCCGACCTCCCAGGCGCGCATCCGCTCACTGCCCTCGGCACTATCGGCACTGTCGGCGTAACGCAGTGCCTTGAGCTGGGGCCGGTAGTAGTCCCGCGCCGACTGCGGGTTGTGGTGCAGCACGTCGGCGTAGAACTCGCGCCAGGCCAACTCCTTGCGGTACACCTCGTGCCCCGCACCGAGGTCTGCCAGCAGGGTGCGCGGATGCACCGTGCCCCATTTCAGGTGCACCGACATCCGGGACGTGCTGTCCAGGTCGGGACGGTTGCGCTCATCGGCGTACCGGTCCAGCGAGCCGTCCAGAAAGGCGCGCCACGTCGTGCGCGCCGCCGCCTCGCCCACGTCCGGCAACACGGGACCGCTGGAAGGCGCGGAGTCTGTACCGGATTGGACCCCACTGGAAAGCGTGGGGTCTGGTGGCACGCCGTCGGAGGGAGCGCTCACCCAGCGCGGCCGGACGCTCGTGGCCGGCTGTGGCCAGCCGCGGGCCAGCCAGGCGCGGTAGAACCCCGAGTACACCTGGTAATTGGTGCCCGAGCCGTTTGTGATGCGTCCCGGCGGAACGGCATAGCTCGACCCCGTCCGCACCAGCGGCACGGCCAGCGCCGCGGCGACCCGGTCGTCGCGCGCCGAGCCGTACGGGCCGAAGTCCGCGGCACAGTGCACCGAGCCGGCGCCGACCTCGGCGCACAGCTGCGGCAGCACCGTTTCGGGCTTGCCGTGCCGGAGGATCAGCGTGCCGCCGAGCTGGGAGTCCAGAGCCCGCAGCGTCCGGAACAGAACTGCCAGCCGAGGGCCGCCGGACGGGCTGAGCAGCACCGGATCGAGGACGAACACCGGCGCGACGTCGCCGTCGCCTGCCGCGGCGGCCAGCGCGGGGTTGTCGCGCAGCCGCAGGTCGCGGCGGAACCACATCAGGGCGGTCATCCCCCGACCGTATGCGATGTCCCCACGGTGTGGTGGAGTAGGGATATGGACTTGACCAAGTACAGCCATTCCTGCCTGCGCGTTGCCGATGGCGACCGGCGGCTGGTTCTCGATCCGGGCGTCTTCAGCGAGGTCGCCGAGGCGCTGACCGATATCGATGCGGTGCTGATCACGCACGAGCACGTCGATCATGTCGACGCCGAGAAGCTGGCAGCGGCGGCCGAGGCGAACCAGCGGCTGCGCGTCTGGGCGCCGAAGGATGTGGTCGATCAGCTGACGGGCAACGCGGCACTGGCCGATCGACTCACGGCGGTCGGGCCGGGGGAGTCGTTCGTCGCCGGCGGCCTGCGGGTCCGGACGTTCGGTGGCCAGCACGCCCTCATCCACTCGTCCATCCCGGTCGTGTCCAATGTCGGCTACCTCATCGAGGACGGCATCTATCACCCGGGCGACTCCTACGTCGTGCCGACGGCTTCCGTCGAGGCGCTGCTGGTACCGATCAACGCACCGTGGGCCAAGGTTTCCGAGACCGCGGACTTCGTGGTGTCGGTACGCGCGCCGAAGGCTTTCCAGATCCACGACGGGCTGATCAGCGAGATCGGCCGCGGCGGCTATGAGGGCGTGTTGAACCGGGTGATCGAGCCCTACGGCATGACCCGGTTCCAGCACCTGAATCCGAAGGAGTCGGTCAGCCTGTGAGCGCCGAAGCAGCCGCCCGGAACGTGCTGGCCGGCCATCCGATCGTGGACGGCCACAACGACCTGCCCTTCGAGCTGCGCGAGCTGGTCGGCTACGACCTGGGTGCCTTCGACGTCAGCCAACGGCAGAGCCGTACCCACACCGACCTCGTGCGGCTGGCCGAGGGTGGGGTCGGCGCGCAGTTCTGGTCGGTGTTCGTGCCCGCGGACTGGGCGGGGGAGCGCGCGGTCACCGCCACTCTGGAGCAGGTCGACGTCGTCCGGCGGATGGCCGAGCGCTATGGCGACCGGATGGTGCTGGCAACCACGGAGTCCCAGGTGCGCCGGGCGTGGCGAGACGGAAAGTTCGCCAGCCTGATGGGCGCCGAGGGTGGCCACTCCATCGACAACTCGCTGGCCGTGCTGCGGACCCTGGGCGCCCTCGGGGTCCGGTACCTGACGCTGACCCACAACGACAACGTCCCGTGGGCGGACTCCGCGACGGACGAGCCGGTACTGGGCGGGCTGAACGACTTCGGCCGCGAGGTGGTGGCAGAGCTGAACCGCCTGGGCATGCTGGTAGACCTGTCGCACGTGTCGGCGGACACCATGCGCGACGCCCTCGCCGCGACCAGGGCGCCGGTGATCTTCAGCCACTCCTCGGCCCGCGCGGTATGCGATCACCCGCGCAACGTGCCCGACGACGTTCTCGCCTCGCTGGCGGCCAACGGGGGCGTGTGCATGGTGACGTTCGTGCCCGCGTTCGTGAGTGAGGAATGCCGGGCCTTCGACGCGGAAGTGACTGCGCTGATGCTCGAGCGTGGCGAGAGTCCGCGGGACTGGAAAGCGCGGATGGCGGCCATGGCCGCGTACAGCGAGAGCCACCAGCGCCCGCGCGCCACGATTCGCCAGGTGGCCGACCATGTCGAGCATGTCCGCGAGGTGGCCGGCGTCGGACATGTCGGCATCGGCGGCGACTACGACGGCTGCGACGAGCTTCCCGTCGGGCTGGAGGACGTCAGCCGGTATCCCGCGCTGATCGCGGAGCTGATCGAGCGCAAATGGTCCACGGACGAGCTGGCGCGCTTGACGGGGGAGAACGTGCTCAGGGTGCTGGGCGAGGCCGAACGCGTCGCACATTGATCATCCTCGTCGAAAATACCCTGCACCGTCGCGGCGAATTTACCGATATGCAGCTCTTGACCTCCTAGAGTGCGCCAAGTGTCTATAAAGGCACAGGTGCCCGCACGGCATCCAGGCAATTCTCGGAGGTTCAGATGCAGTCAGCTCATCCCCGGCTTGCGCGCCGGTTGGCGACGCTCGGAGTCGCCGTCGCGGCAGGCGCGGTCGCGGTCACGGCCGTCTCGCTGGCGAACGGCTCCGGCGCGGCACACGCGGCCACGCCCTACAAGGTGCTGTTCGACGCCAGCCACGGCGAGACGGCCGGCAACGCGGACTGGGTGATCTCGACCTCCCAGCCGGACCCGCTGGCCCAGAACGCCAGCCCCAGCTCGGAGACGTCCTGGACCGGGGCGGTGTCGGCGTGGGGCGTCGCCCTGCAGAAGACCGGGCGCTACTCGCTGAAGACCCTGCCGTCCGGTGGCCGGATCACCTACGGCGACACCACCAACGCTCAGGACCTCGGCAACTTCAACAGCTTCGTGCTGCCGGAGCCCAACGTGGTGCTGTCGGGTGCGGAGAAGACCGCCATCATGACGTTCGTCAAGAACGGTGGCGGCCTGTTCATGATCTCCGACCACACGGCGAGTGACCGCAACAACGACGGCTGGGATTCACCGGCCATCCTCAACGACCTGATGACGAACAACAGCGTCGACTCGACCGACCTGTTCGGCTACTCGATCGACCTGCTCAACATCGGCACCGAGAACCCGGACGTCATCGGCGCCTCCGCCGCCGCCGACCCGGTGATCAAGGGCCCGTTCGGCACCGTGACCGGAACCATCATCCGCAACGGCACGACGGTCACGCTGAAGCCGGCGGACAACTCGGCGGCGCGTGGCGAGATCTACCGGACCGGGTACTCGGCCTCCGGCACCGCCGGGGCGGCCGTGGCCACCTCGACGTTCGGTACCGGACGGGTGATGTTCTGGGGTGACTCCTCGCCGATCGACGACGGTACCGGCTCATCCGGGAACACCCTCTACGACGGCTGGAACGACCCGGCCGGAACGGATGCGGCCATCGCCCTGAACGGCACCGAGTGGCTCTCCAGTGGCAGCGGCACGGCCGGCACCCCGACGCCCACCCCGATCCCGACGCCTACCCCCACCGGCGGACAGCTCATCGCCGACGGCGGCTTCGAGTCCGGCCCTACCGGGTGGACGCTCGGCGGCGGCGCCGCTGTGACCACGACCCGTCCGCACGCGGGTACCCACTCGGTGACCCTGGGCGGCACGAACTCCACGACCGAGACCCTGACCCAGTCGGTGGCGATCCCGGCCGGCACCACGTCGGCGCCGCTGTCGTTCTGGACCTACATCACCACGACCGAGACGACTCACTCGTACGACTTCTTGACCGTCACCGTCAAGAACTCAAGCGGCACCGTCCTCAAGACGGTGACGTCCAAGTCGGACGCCGGGCCGACCGGTTCGTGGTCGAGCTCCAGCTCGGAGCTGTCCGCCTACGCCGGGCAGACCGTGACGTTGTCGTTCAGCGCGGTCAACGGAGCCAAGAACCCGACGACGTTCTATCTGGACGACGTCTTGCTGCCGACCAGCTGACGCAGCCCGGGTGGGGCCTCACCGCGGCCGCGGTGAGGTCCCCCGGCCGCTCAGGACCACCAGCATCAGTCCCTCGGTGGCGATGGTGTCGCCGCTGCCCCCGATCACCGGTAGCTCATA
>JAABUT010000513.1_pt1 | contig 60722 bp, 61 predicted proteins | sample 5559281 | NCBI WGS metagenome assembly JAABUT01 (sample SAMN10711880, study PRJNA513359) | rock metagenome | isolation source: Antarctica rocks | place: Antarctica: Victoria Land, Ricker Hills nord | collected 2016-01-04 | reverse complement strand
TGCGTCGAGAACGTAGTAGCGGTAGGCGTGATCGTCGAGCTCCTGGGAGATGCGCGCGTGCTCCTCGCGTGCCTGTTCGTCCGCCTCGCTCACCTCGGCCATGCACTCAACTTATCGAGCCAGTACGACACTCAGCTCCATGCGTCACGAAGTACGTTGCCGACCTCGCGCAGCACCGACAACGCGCGACGCACGTAGGCAGGCGAGGCGCCGGCCAGCCCGCACTCGGGCGTCGCCACCACGCTCGCGCCGAGCTGCTCGGCGGGGAAACCGAGTTCCCGCCACAGCCGTTCGATCGGGCTGCGCGCGGCTTCCAAGTTGATGTCGGTGTCGGTGGCCGGCAGCACGCCGAGCCACAGACTGCAACCGGCGTCGACGGCCTCGCCGAGCGCGTCGTTGTGTGCGGGAGTGAGCATCGCCGCATCGAGCGAGATCGCGTCTGCCCCCGCGCTGCGCAGCAGGGTGATCGGCACCCGTGGGGCGCAGCTGTGCACCACGCGGGCGCCCTGCGGCACGACGTCCAGCACCGCGGCAAGTGCCTGCTCGACGATGTTCGCCTCGACGGCGCGCACGGTGCCGTAGCCCGATGGGGTCTGCACGCGGCCCTCGAGCACGGCCGGCAGGGAGGGTTCGTCGAGCTGCAGCACGAGATCGGCGCCCGGCACCCGAGCCGCAACGGTCGCGAGGTGCGTCGCGATCCCTTCGGCGAGAGAGGCGGAGAGGTCACGCACCGCGCCCGGGTCGCTGACGAGCTTGTGACCGCTGGGCAGTTCGAGCGACGCGGCGAGCGTCCACGGGCCGGCCGCTTGCAGCTTCAGCGGCCCGACATACCCGGCTGCCTGCGCCTCGAGCGCGTCGAGGTCCCAGGCGAGGAAGTCCCGTCCACGGCGCACGTCGCGTCCGGCATGCGCGGCGATCCGCCACCCGGACGGCACCAGCTCGACCGGCAGATCGACCAGCAGCGCAGCGCTGCGCCCGATCATGTCGGCGCCGACCCCACGCGCTGGCAGCTCGGGCAGGTGCGGCAGCTCGGGCAGCTCGCCGAAGACGAGCGCAACGGCATCGTGCTGATCGGTGCCGGGCAGCGATCCGATGCCGGTGACCGCCCCCGGCGCCCACGCAAAGGTCATACGACGGCCGCGCGGTACGCGGCGGTGATCGTCGCGGAGCCCAGCACCGCGTCGCCGTCGTACATCACCAGCGCCTGTCCGGCTGCGACGCCGGTCTGCGCGACGCTCAGGCTGGCGCGCACCGTGGCATCGGTGACGATGACGGTGGCCGGGCTCGTCATGCCGTGCGCGCGCAGCTGCACGGCACACTCGAAGCTCTCGGCGGGTGCGACGCCGGACGTCCACACGACTCGGCTCGCCTCCACTACGTCCGCGTCGAGCATCTCGCGCGGGCCCACGACGACCGTGTTGTCCTTGGAGCGGATGGCGAGCACGTAGCGCGGGTCGCCCCCAGGCGCCGGGCGCTGCAGGTTCAGGCCGCGGCGCTGCCCGACCGTGAAGCCGAACGAGCCGCCGTGCGTGCCGACGACGTCGCCGCTGTGCGCGTCGACGATCGGGCCGTCCTGCTCGCCGAGCGCCCGGGACAGGAAGCCGCGGGTGTCGCCGTCGGCGATGAAGCAGATGTCGTGCGAGTCAGGCTTCGCGGCCACCGCCAGGCCGCGTGCCGCTGCCTCGGCGCGAACGTCGTGCTTCGTGGTGTCGCCGAGCGGGAACATCGCATGCGAGAGCTGGCTTGCGGTGCAGACCGCGAGCACATAGGACTGGTCCTTCGCAGGGTCGACCGACCGCATCAGCCGCCCGTCGGCGAGCCGGGCGTGATGGCCGGTGACCACCGCGTCGAATCCCAACGCCAGCGCCTTGTCGAGCACTGCCGAGAACTTGATCTTCTCGTTGCACCGCAGGCACGGGTTGGGCGTGCGGCCCGCTGCGTACTCGCTGACGAAGTCGTCGATGACCTCGGTGCGGAAGCGTTCGGCGAGATCCCAGATGTAGAACGGGATGCCCAGCACGTCGGCCGCGCGGCGCGCATCGTTCGCGTCCTCGGCGGTGCAGCAGCCGCGCGCGCCGTGGCGCAATGTGGCGGGTGCTGCCGACAGGGCAAGGTGCACGCCCGTCACGTCGTGCCCGGCGTCGACCGCCCGTGCCGCGGCGACCGCAGAGTCCACTCCCCCGCTCATCGCCGCGAGGATCTTCACGACGCCACCGAGGTCAGGCCCGCACGGCGGGCGCGTTCGACGGCCGGTACCAGCGCCTCGACCGCCGCCGCGACGTCGGCCGCGCTCGAGTCGTGCCCGAGCGAGAACCGCAGCGAGCCACGGGCGGCAGCGGGGTCTGCGCCCATCGCCGAGAGCACGTGCGACGGCTGTGCGACGCCGGCCGAGCACGCCGAGCCGGTCGAGCACTCGACACCCTGCGCGTCGAGCAGCATGAGCAACGCGTCGCCCTCGCAGCCGGCGAAGGTCAGGTTCGCGATGCCCGGCAGCCGGCGGACCGGGTGGCCGTTGACGCGCACGTCGGGCACCGCGGCCAGCACGCCGTCGACGAGCTGGTCGCGCAAGGCAGACACCCGGGCAGCGGTGTCATCGCGTCGCTCGACGGCCAGCCCGGTGGCGAGCGCAAGCCCCACCGCGCCCGGGACGTCGAGCGTGCCGGAGCGGACGTCCCGCTCCTGCCCGCCGCCGTGCTGCACCGGCACGCAGGCGACGTCGCGGCGCAGCAGCAGGGCGCCCGCGCCCGTCGGGCCGCCGAGCTTGTGGCCGGTCAGCGTCAGCGCGTCCAGGCCGGAGGCAGCGAAGTCGACGGGCACCGCACCGACCGCCTGGACGGCGTCGCTGTGCATCGGGATGCCGTGCTCGCGGGCGATGTCGGCGAGTGCCGCGATCGGCGCCACGGTGCCGACCTCGTTGTTCGCCCACATGACGGTGATCAGCGCGACGTCGTCGGGATCCTGCTCGATCGCCGCCCGCAGCGCCGCTGGCGACACCAGGCCGGTGGCATCCACGGGCAGCACGCGCAGCTGCGCGCCCTCGTGCACGGCGAGCCACTCGGTTGCGTCCAGGACGGCGTGGTGCTCTATCGCGCTCACAATCACCCGCCTGCGACGCGGATCGGCGTCCCGGCGTGCCCAGAAGATGCCCTTGACCGCGAGGTTGTCCGACTCCGTGCCGCCGGCGGTGAGGATGACCTCGGACGGGCGCGCACCCACCGCGTCGGCGAGGGCCTCGCGGGATTCCTCGACGCGCCGGCGCGCGGCGCGCCCCGACCCGTGCAGGGACGACGGGTTGCCGACGACACCCAGCGCGGCGGAGACGGCCTCGATCGCCTCCGGCAGCATGGGAGTGGTGGCTGCATGGTCCAGGTAGGGCATCGCCGCCGAGTTTACGGCGGCGCCGGCGCGGCCTTCGCGGGTCGGGCCCGGCCGGCTACCAGCATGCCCCCGATCGCGACGGCGCACATCGCGAGGTCAAGTGTCACGAACGCACCGGTGAACCCGATCGTGCCGCGCGCGGCTGCCGCGATCAGCACCCCGGCAACGCCGGTGGTCAGCGCGCTGGCGGCGGCGTCGGACAGCTGCAGCGATGCCGAGTCGGCTCCGCGGTCGGCGTCGGTGGTGAAGTTCAGCAGCAGCACGCTGACGCTGGACATCGTCAATCCCGCCCCGAGGCCGGCGACCAGCCATGCCGGGTAGGCGAGCCAGCCGGTAGGGCCGGGCAGCACCGCACACGCCATACCCACGGCGCCGACAGCCATGAACCCGAAACCGGCGCGGATCAGCACGACACGCACCCGCGGGCCCCGGCTGTCGTCGGCGCGGCCCTGCCACCACGAGCCCGCCGCCCAGCTGATCCCGGAGGCCGCCAGCGGCAGCCCGGCAGCCAGCGCGCCGTAATCGTGCTGGACGCTCAGCGACAGGGGCACCGTCGACTCGATGCCGAAGAACGCGCCCGCGAGCAGCCCGCGCATCGCGATCGGGGCCGACACGCCGGGCCGCACCCGGAACGTGCCGGCCGGCAGCAACGCGCGCAGGCTCCAGACGAGCAGGCCGACGCCGGCAAGAGCGACGATGCCGGACGTCAGCCGCGGGTGCTGTCCGGCGTATTGCAGGGTGGCCAGCGCCGCGGCGGCTCCGAGCGCGGCCACGAGCCGGTTCGTCGTCGCGCTCGGCAAGCGCCGGTGGGGTTCGCGCAGTGATCGCAGGACGGGCAGCAGCAGCGCGCCGCCGAGGGCGACGAAGGGCAGCAGCCCGAGGAACACCCAGCGCCAGCTCGCGTGCTGCGCCAGCAGGCCGGCCACCGGTGGGCCGACAAGCGACGGCACGACCCAGGCCGACGACGTCGCAGCGAACAGCGGCGGGCGCAGCCGGGCGGGATACACCTCGCCGATGACCACGTACACGGCGGTGATGATCAGGCCACTGCCGCCCTGGACGACGCGTCCGGCCACGAGCTGCGCCATGGTGGTGGCGGTACCGGCGAGCACCAGCCCTGCGGCGAAGCACACCAGCCCGGCGACCAGCGGGACGCGGGGGCCGTGCCGGTCGCTGAGCTGGCCGGCCCAGACCATCGCGACGATGTTGGCGACGAGGAACCCGGTGAATGCCCAGCCGTAGGCCGCGAGGCCGTGCAGCTCGCGCGCGGCGGTGGGCAGCGCGGCCGAGACCGCCATCGCCTCGAACGCGATCAGCGTGATGAGGATCAGCACGCCGAGGCTGGTCGCCCGCAACGGCACGGCAAAGATCGACGCCGGCTCGCGCTGCGTCTGCTCCTCCACCGTCACCTGGCCAGCATGCAACCTGAACCCCAGTTCACCTCAACCCGGGCCGGTGCTGACGCCCCCTGGGCCGCAGCTAAGACCCGTCGGCCGGCCTGCTCGCCGGGACAGCGTGTCAGCTCTTGCGCTTGGCGATCTCGTCGGTGAGCTGTGGGGCCACCTGGAACAGGTCGCCCACCACGCCGAAGTCGGCGATCTCGAAGATCGGTGCCTCGGCGTCCTTGTTGATCGCGACGATGGTCTTGGACGTCTGCATGCCGGCACGGTGCTGGATTGCGCCGGAGATGCCGACGGCGATGTAGAGCTGCGGCGACACCGTGACGCCCGTCTGACCGACCTGCATGGTGTGCGGCACCCAGCCGGCGTCGACGACGGCGCGCGAGGCACCGACCGCCGCACCGAGCGAGTCGGCCAGCTTCTCGATGATCTCGAAATTGTCGGCCTTGCCGATGCCGCGCCCGCCGGACACGACCACCGACGCGTCGGACAGCTGCGGACGTGAGCCCTTCTCCTCCACCACCGTGTCGGTGATCTTGGCCGACTTCGCGGACTCGGAGACGGTGACCGACACCGCGACCTCTTCCGCGGCGCCGCTCGCGGCCTCGGGCGCGAACGAGTTCGGGCGCACCGTGATGACCGGCGTGCCCTTGGCCTTCGCCTGGACGGTGATCGCCGCGCCGAAGATCGACTGCGTAACCGTGCCGTCGGCATCGAGGCCGACCGCGTCGTAGAGCAATCCGGACTCGAGCTTGATCGCGAGCCGGGCCGCGATCTCCTTGTTCTCCGCGGTGGAGGACAAGAGCACTGCGGCCGGTGACGCCTGCTCGGCGACCGCCTTGAGGGCTTCCGCCTTGGGGGCCACCGAGAAGCCGGCGATGTCGTCGCTCTCGACGACGTAGACCTTGGCCGCGCCGTACTCGGCCAGCTGGTTCTTCAGCGGCTCCGCGGTGCCGGGGGCGCCGATGACTACGGCGCTGGGCTCACCGAGCGCACGCGCCGCGGTGAGCAGTTCGAGCGTGGGCTTCTTGACTGTCCCGCCAGCGCCGTCGGGCGCCACATCAACGAGAACGAGGACCTCTGCCATGTGATTGTCTCCTTCGTCTCGGCTCGTCAGATCAACTTCTTGGACGCGAGGTAGTCGGCGATCTTGGTGCCGCCGTCGCCCTCGTCCTTGACCGACTGACCGGCCTCTCGGGGCGGCGCGTTCTCGAACGACGCGACCTGTGTCCACGAGTTGTCCAGGCCCACCTCGCCGGCGTCCAGACCGAGGTCGGCGAGCGACTTCGTCTCGATGGGCTTGCTCTTCGCGGCCATGATGCCCTTGAAGGACGGGTAGCGCGGGTCGTTGATCTTCTCCACGACGCTGATCACGGCGGGCGTTGCGCCCTCGACCTTCTCGTAGCCGGTGTCGGTAACGCGCTCGATGGTGACGGTGGAGCCGTCGATCGTCACCTTGCGCGCCTGGGTCAGCTGCGGGACGCCGAGCACCTCGGCGAGCAACGCCGGCACAACCGCGCCACGCGCGTCAGTGGCTTCCGAGCCCGCGATCGCGACGTCCCACTCGACGCTGCCGAGCGCTTTGCCCAGCACCTTGGCGGTAGCGATCGCGTCCGAGCCGTGCACTGCCTCGTCGGTGACGTGCACGGCCTTGTCGGCACCCATCGACAGCGCCTTGCGGATCGACTCGGTGGCGCGCTCCGGGCCGACGGTGAGGATGGTGACCTCCCCGCCGTGGGCCTCCTTGAGCAACAGGCCCTCCTCGATGGCGAACTCGTCGATGTAGTTGATCACCGGGTCGACCGCGGCACGGTCGACGGTGTTGTCGGACGGGTCGAGCTTGCGGTCGCCTTCGGTGTCAGGCACCTGCTTGACCAGCACCACGATGTTCATGCGTTCGCTGACCTCTCGTCTTTGTCGTTCAGTGGTCCCGCAGACCCCTGTCGGGGCAGCTTCGCGGGAAGAGATCGGACGGCAGTGCCGCCACGACACGGTCGAGTAACACTCTGCCCAAGTTACTAGCGAGTAGCAATATGACGATGCTCTCGCGCGACGCCATCTTCCCACGCGCGCGTGCGGCCGCCGGGTCAGTCGGCGCGGTCCAGCACCAGGAAGTCGGCGACACCCAGCAGGCGCAGCACCTGTCGCTCGAGGGGTCGGACGGCTGCGCGGGTCTCGTCGTGGACGAGGCGCGGCTCCACCAGCCGCACACGACGGCGGCGGGTGACAATCTCGCATCCACCCGCAGCCCGGACATTGCGCACCCAGTCGGTCTCGGTGCCGTACGTCAGGGCGATCGTGTAGCGGCCGTCGCGGGTGAAGAGGTTGATCGGCGTGCGGTACTCCGTGCCGGACCCTCGCCCGACGTGGATCACGAGTCCGAGGCCAGGGAACCACGGCGCAACGTGTCGCGTGACCCGGTTCAGACCCACGCGGTTGAACCTGGCGATGGCGCGCGGCAGCGGCATGCGTGCTGTCTACCATCGGCACAAACCGGCAGGCTTGCCTGCCTGTCGATTCGGCCGTACGGTCACCCCATGCGCGCCGAGACGGTCAACGACCCAGCGCGCAGGACCCAGCCGCAGCGGGTCGAGGCAATGCGCAACCGGCTGCTCGACGCCACCATCGAGGTGCTCGCCGCGACCGGCTACGGCGGCTTCTCCACCAACGAGGTGGTCCGGCGCGCAGGTGTCTCGCGCGGTGCGCTCGCCCATCACTTCCCGGTCAAGGCCGATCTCATCGCGGCGGCCGGCCGGCGCCTCGTCGCGCTGCGCGCCGAGGAGTTCCGCCAGCGCTTCCGCGACATACCGCCCTCGCGGCGCACGGTTCAGCGGGCGCTGGACGCCCTGTGGTCGTTCTTCGACGATCCGTCGTTCGCGGCCATGATCGAATTGACGGTGGCCGCACGCAGCGACGCGGAACTGCGCGCGGTCATGGCGGCGGAGACCCGGCTCGTCGGCGACGCGGCCGTCGAGGTGTTCACCGAGATGTTTCCGCGCATCGCGGCCGCGCCGCGAGTCGCCACAGTGCTGCACGCGATCGTCGCCCTGTACACCGGCCTCGGCATCCAGGCGGAGCTGACCGGTGGCGACGACGTGCGGGTGGCCGGCGTCCGGGACCTGCTCAGTGCGTCGCTCACCGCCGTGATCCCGGGAACCCTGTCGTGAGCGCTCCCGGGCACCGCCGCCCCGACCACACCGTCGTCGTCATCGGCGCCGGACTAAGCGGCATCGGCATGGGTATCGCGCTGCAGCGTGCCGGGCTCGACGACTACCTGATCCTCGAGCGGGCCGGCGACATCGGCGGCACCTGGCGCGACAACACCTACCCGGGCGTCGCGGTCGACATCCCGGCCCAGTGCTACCAGTTCAGCTTCGCCCTGAACCCGGACTGGAGCCGGGTATTCGCGCCGGGCGCTGAGGTGAAGGCCTACATCGACCGCGTCGCCGCGGACCACGACCTGCGCCGGCACATCCGCTTCGACACCGAGGTCACCGAACGCGTCTGGGACGAAGTCGATCACCTGTGGCGACTGCACACCTCCGCCGGTGTGGTCACCGCCCGCTTCGTGGTGAGCGCGATCGGGCCGTTCGTCGACCCCAAGCCGGTGGACATCCCGGGCGCCGACGACTTCGCCGGGCCGGTGCTGCGCTCGTCGCATTGGGACCACACCGTGGACCTGCGCGGCAAGCGGGTCGCGATCGTCGGAACCGGAGCCAGCGCGGTGCAGATCATCCCCGAGATCGCGCCGATCCTGGCACACCTAGACGTCTACCAGCGCACCCCGATCTGGGTCGGCCCGAAGCCTGACCCAGCCACACCCGCCTTCCTGCGCGGGACGTTCCGCAAGATCCCCGCTGTGCAGTCGGGCGTGCGCAAGCTCGCCGTCCGCAACGTCGAGCGGCTGCTGATCGACCTCACCGTCAACTACCGGCGCCTCGCACTGGCAGGTCGCTCGGCCGAGGGCTTGGGCCGCGAGCTCTGGTACCGGCAGGTGCGCGACCCGCAGACGCGTCGCAAGCTCACGCCGCGCTACAGCCTCGGCTGCAAACGTCCGGCCGTCTCGAACACCTACCTGCGCACGTTCAACCGCGCGAACGTCGAACTCGTGACCGACTCCATCGAGCGCATCACCGGCACCGGCGTGCGCACCATCGACGGGGTGGACCGCGACGTGGACGTGTTGGTCCTGGCCACCGGGTTCCGGTTGGCCAGCGATCCGGAGAACTTCCGACGCACCCCGGTGCGCGGGCGCGACGGCTTCGACCTGGCCACCGCCTACGTGGACAACAGGCTAGCGTCCTACGAGGGCATCAGCATGCCTGGGCTGCCCAACCACTTCATGATGTTCGGCCCGTACGGCTGGATCGGCGGCACCTGGCACCAGCTCGTCGAGATCGCCTCCGCGCATATCGTCCGGGTGATCGGCGAGGCGAACCGGCGCGCGGCCACGGCGGTCGAGATCCGCGCGGATGCCACCGCCGAGTGGACGCAGCGGATGCGGGCGCGGATGGACGATTCGCTGTTCCTGACCGGCAATTGCGCCACGGCCAACAGCTATTACTTCGATCACCACGGGGACGTCCCGTACCTGCGCCCGACCAGCTCGGCGCAGGCGGTGGACGCTGCCCGGACCTTCCCGCTCGACGACTACGAATACCGCGCTCCAGTGATCACGAGGAGAACCGCATGAGTGCAGCCCACGCCCTCCAGCCCGTTCCGGCACGCTCGGTGCGCACCAGGCGCATCGCGTTCGTCTATCCCGAGGCATCCCTCGACCGGCACTACGTGCAGGGCGACCTCGTGATGAGCCACATCGTGTCGATGCTGTCGGCGCTGTTCCCCGAGGGCGAGGACTTCTTCGTCCACTCGGTGCGTCACTACGCCGATCAGGTCACCGACCCTGAGCTGAAGAAGCAGGTCGCCGGCTTCATCGGCCAGGAGGTCACGCACGGGCGCGAGCACCGCGCGCTGAACGAGCGGCTGCAGGAAATGGGCTACCCGACACGCGCCGTCGACCGGTTCGTGAAGCACGGGATGGCGTTCACCGCGAAGATCCGCTCGCCCCAGGTGCAGCTCGCGATCACCGCGGCGCTCGAGCACTACACGGCAACGCTTGCCGAGACACTGCTGTCCAAGCCCGAGGCGCAGGCGCTGCTCGGCGGCAACGAGGTCCGCTCGCTGCTGCTGTGGCATGCGCTGGAGGAGTCCGAGCACAAGTCCGTCGCCTTCGACGTCTACCAGCACGTGGTCGGCGACGAGAAGGTCCGCATCCGCGAGATGCGCATCATCACCGCGACGTTCCTCGCCGCGACCATCGCCTGGACCGTGATCTCGCTGGCCGGCGACCGCGCGAGCTATCACCCCGTCCGGCTGGCGAAGAGCATTGCGAAGCTGCGGCACTCGCCGTTCCTGGGCCGCGACGTCGTCGCGCGCATCCGGGCATACAACCGCGTCGGCTTCCACCCGGACGACATCGACGCGAGCGCGCTGCTGCAGCACTGGAGCGCCGAGCTGTTCGGCGAGCAGGGCACGCTTACCGACCACCTCAGGTAGGCGGGCTGGACGTACCGCCTGATACACGCGAGAGTTGGTGTGACCGCCGGCACACTCCGGCGGGGGCACGCACCTACCGCAGAGGATCACAAATTCATGGCTGACGACTACAACCCGGCCGCAGAGACGGGCCTACCTACCGAGAACGTCGGTTCGCTGCCCCGGCCGGCGAAACTGCAGGAGGCATACGCGGCCTTCGACTCCGGCGGCGACAAGGCCGAGCTCGAGCAGTTGCAGGACGCCGCCGCCAAGGACTCCGTCGAGCGCATGGAGGCCACCGGCTCACCGTGCGTCACCGACGGCGAGCAGCGCTGGTCGTCGTTCGCCACGTACCCGATCGCCGATTCCCTCGCCGGCGGCGGGCTGGCGCCGATGCTTGCGCCCGGCGGGCAGTTTTTCGCGATCTTCGCGGACGGCCACGGCCGGCAACTGCCCAAGCTCGTGTCCGGCCCGTTCAAGTACAACTTCTACGCCGCCGACACGATGAAGAAATCGCAGCCGTACGCGACGAAGCCGATGAAGCAGGCGGTGATCGCCCCCTCCATGCTGATGTTGCTGTACCCGCTGAAGGAGGAGGTCGACGGCTACACCCGCGAGCAGTTCGAGAAGGACCTGTGCGACGAGACCGAGCGCGACATCCGCAAGGCCTTCGAGGCCGGCGCGGTCCGCGTCTCCGTCGATTTCACCGAGGGACGCCTCGCCACCCGCGAGGACCCGCGCAACCCGTGGACCGGTGCCGGCCTGCTGCCGCGCTTCGTCGAGCTGAACAACGAGGTGCTCGACCGGTTCACCCCCGAGGAGCGCAAGAACATCGGCGTACACACCTGCCCTGGGGGTGACCGCGACTCGGTGCACTCGGCCGACGTGCCGTACAACAACCTGCTCCCGGAGATCTTCAAGATCAACGCCGGGTACTTCCTGATCCAGCTCGCCAGCGAGCGCGACAAGGATCCGGTGTACGAGTCGATCGGCAAGAACCTGCGCAACGCCAACGGCGTCGATCAGGTCGCGTTCATCGGCGTGATCAACCCGCTGAACCCGCGGGTGGAATCGCCGCAAGAGGTGCGCGACGCGTTGGTGCGCGCGGCGAACTTCATCCCGAAGGAGCAGCTCGGCTCGACCGACGACTGCGGGTTCTCGCCGTTCAGCATCGACGAGAAGCCCAACCACGGATCCCCGGACCACGCACGTGACGTGGCATTCGAGAAGATCACGAATCGGGTCGAGGGCACGAAGCTGGCGGCCGAACAACTCGGCGCCTGACGCGGGCTGACCGCGGGCCCACCTGGCAATTGCCGGTGGGCCCGCGGCATTACGGGGTACGGACCGGTTTGGTTACTGGTTAGTAGGACGTCAGAGTAGTTACGTGACCGTAGGTTTGCACTCCGTCCGACCCCTCCCGATACGACCGACCAACACGCGGATCGTGGGGCTCGGCTGCGCTCGGGCGTCGAGGACCGTCACCGCGAGTGCATTGACCGAGCGGTTCGGCAAGACTGCCGAGTGGTTGCTCCTGCGCACCGGCATCACCGAGGTCCAGCGCCTCGGCCCCGGCGAGACGCTGCCCGATCTCGCGGCGGCCGCGGCGACCCGCGCCCTCGTCGACGCGCGGGTTGCCCCGGCCGATGTCGACGTCGTGCTGGTCGCGACCTGCAGCGCCGACCAGAACCAGGGGCCGCTGTCGCGGCAGGTGGCCGCGCGGGTCGCCCCGCACGCCATGTCCTTCGACGTCAACGCGGCGTGCGCCGGCTTCTGCTACGCGCTGAGCACCGCGAGCGGGCTCATCGGCACCGGCGCCGCCCGCCGGGTCCTGGTGATCGGCGCCGAGCAGATGAGCCGGCTCGTCGACCCAGCCGATCTGGGCACCTCGATCCTGTTTGGTGACGGAGCGGGGGCGGTGCTCGTCGCGGCAGCCGACGATGGCGACGACCGCCCGGGCATCAGCGCTCCGGCGTGGAGCAGCGACGGCGCGCAAGCGGGCCTGCTCGAGGTTCCCGCGGGTGAGACGGCCCTGCGGATGGCCGGTTCCGAGGTGTTCCGCTGGGCGGTCGAAGAGGTGCACAAGGTCGCCGCCACGGCACTTGCCCGGGCCGGTGTGCGCGCCGAGGACATCGACGTCTTCGTCCCGCACCAAGCCAACCTGCGAATCGTCGAGGCGACCGCGAAGCGGCTGCGGATCAGCCGCGCGCGCACCGCGACGGATGTCGTCGACTCCGGCAACACCTCGGCCGCGTCGATCCCGCTGGCGCTCACCCGATTGCGGGAGCGCGGCGGTTCGTCGCGCGGGCAGCTCGCGTTGCTGGTGGGTTTCGGCGCCGGCCTGTCGATCGCGGCCCAGGTGGTCCGCCTGCCGTAGGTCAGAAAGCCTGGACGGCCGGAATGACCCGCTCGGCCATGGCCTCGATCGGCGTGATGGTGCCAACTCCGGCGAGCGAGCCGTGGACGTGCTGGATGCCCAGGCCGGCAAGGCGCTCGAGATCGGCAAGCAATTTGTCGATCTTCGCCTCGTCCCGTCCGTCGGCACCCAGGTCGAACGGGAAGATGACCGTCTTGAGGATGTCGTCGTAGTCGCGCCCGAGGTCTGCACAGTGCCCGCGCAGCACGTCCAGCTTGTGCTCGATCTCCGGCGACGCGAACAGGTTGCAGGCCTGCGCGTACTGGGCGACGAACCGCAGCGTCTTCTTCTCGCCGCTGCCGCCGATCAGGATCGGCGGGTGCGGGCGCTGCAGGGTCTGTGGCGAGTTCAGCGTGCGGGCGAGGTGGTAGTGCTTACCGTCGTAGGGCGACTCGTCGTCGCTGCACATCTGGAGGAAGATCTGCAGCGCTTCCTCCAGCCGCTCGAACCGCTCGGCCATCGGCGGGAACGGCAGGCCCAGGCCCGCGCACTCCTCTTCGTTCCAGCCCGCGCCGATGCCGAGCCACGCGCGGCCCTCGGACAGCACGTCCAGGGTCGAGACGCACTTGGCCAGCAGGCCCGGCTGACGATAGATCGCTGCCGTCACCCACGCCAGCAGCTCGATGCGGGTGGTGCGCGCGGCCAGGTAGCCCAGGACGGTGTAGGCCTCGAGCATGTCGTGCTCCGGCGGCCCGACCACCTTGATCTGCCATACGTGGTCCATGACGCTGAGCTTGGTGAAGCCGGCGTCCTCCGCACTGCTGGCGATGCGCGCGAGGTCGCCGGCCATCGCGGGCGGCCCGGCGGGGTAAGTGAAGTCGGACAGGTGCAGGCCGAGATCCACGGCAGTCTCCTTGGTGTGTGGGCTCCGCCGACGTTAGCCCTCGACGGCCGGTCGGGTAGGCCGAGGACATGGCTGATTCCGACACCGCGATCACTGTCCACCGCAACATCGACGCCTCGGCGAAGGACGTCTTCGGTATCTTGTCGCTGCCTGCCCGGCACGCGCAGCTCGACGGCTCCGGGTTCGTGCGCAGCGACGAGCACACCGACCGGATCACCGCTAACGGGCAGAAGTTCCGGATGAACATGGCCGGCCCGCACATGGGCGGCGAATACCAGACGGACAACGTGGTGACCGGGTTCGTGCCGGACAAGCTGATCGCCTGGAAGACCGCGCCGGCCGGCACCGAGCCGCCGGGGTGGGAGTGGATGTGGGAGCTCGAGGCGCAGGGACCGAACACGACCGAGGTCACGCTCACCTACGACTGGAGCAAGGTCACCGACAAGGCCCTGCTGAAGAAGGTGACGTTCCCGCTCGTCAGCAAGGCGCAGCTGGAGGATTCGCTGGTCAAGCTCGCCGAAACGGTCAGCGGCAGCTAGGACCGATCCGCGCTCAGTTCCCGTCGAGCCCTCGAACGAGGTCGAGCGCGCGTCCGAGCGTCGTGAGCCGAGCCTCCAACGTGTCGCCGGCGGGGTAGAACCGAACGGTCGTCACGCCCGCGTCGCGCCAGACGCCGAGCCGTTCGCGCACGGTGTCCTCGGTGCCGATCAGCGTCGTCGCCAGCACCATCTCGTCGGTGACGAGTGCCGTCGCGTCATCGCGGCGGCCGTCCTGCCAGAGTCGGCGCACCTGCGCGGCCACGTCTGCCCAGCCCTGCCGGCTGTACGCGTCGTTGTAGAAGTTCGTGGACGCCGATCCCATGCCGCCCAGGCTGAACGCGAGCTCCTTCTTGCGGCTGTCCACCATGCCGGCGAGCTCGTCCGCATCGGCGGCGAAGGCGACCTCGGCGCCCTGGCAGATGTCCAGGTCCGCGAGCGTTCGCCCGGCTGATTCGGCGCCGGCACGAAGCGGGTCGAAGTACGCCTTTGCGCCCTCCGGCACGAAGCTGGTGCCGAGCCAACCGTCAGCCACGGCGCCGGTCAGGTGCAGCATGCGCGGGGACAGCGAGGCAATGTAGATCGGCATCGTCGCGGGGTCGATCGCGAGGCGCATCGGGCGCCCTTCGCTACCGGTGAGCGGGATGTCGACGGTGCGACCGTGCACGTCGATCTTCTCGCCGGCGCAGGCCGCGCGGATGACGTCGATCGTCTCGCGCATGCGGGTCAACGGCTTGCCGAACGCGACGCCGTGCAGCCCCTCCATCACCTGCGGACCCGAGCTGCCGAGCCCGAGCAGAAAGCGCCCCTCGGACAGCTGCGCAAGGGTCAGCGCGGTCATCGCGACGGCCACCGGCGAGCGCGTGCCGACCTGGATGACGCCGGAGCCGAGCAGCAGGCGCGACGTGCGGGCGGCGAGGTAACCCAGCGGCGACGGCGCGTCGGCGCCCCATGCCTCGGCGACCCAGCAGATGTCGAGACCGAGCCGCTCGGCCTCGAGCACGAAGTCGACGTTCTCGCGCCAGTCCTTGCCGAATTCGACTGTCGTCGCGGTGCGCATCAGGCCTTCTCCGCGTGCGCTTTGACGGCCACGAGGTTGGCGCGCATCGCGTCACGGAACTCACGCATACGACCGGCGACGATCTTCTCCTCCTTGTCCGGCATTCGCGCGATGGCGATGCCGATACCGGACGGACCGGGGCCGAGGCATACCCATTGCGTGACCACTGTGCCGTCACCCTCGGGGCGCAGCGAGAAGCGCCAGGTGGTGTTGGGCTCGTCGACGTCACCGACCGCCCACGCGAAGACCCGCGGTTCGTCGCACTCGATCACTGTCGAGGTGGTCTGCCACTCGCCGAAGTACCTGTTGCTGTTCGTACCGACGAAGCATCGCCCGACCGCCGGGTCGGCACCCTCGCCGCTCGACCAGTGCACCGCCTGCAGCTCGTCGCTGGCCTCCACGAAGAACGCGATGTCGCTGATCAGCCGCCAGACACGCTCAGGCGGCGCACCGACGAACAGCTCTTCCTCGACCGTGGGCCGGTCCGCGTGTCGCATCGGTTCACTATCGTCCACTCATGCCCGAGCGTCGTCATCTGCCCACCCGGGTCAGCCTGATCCGCCGCCGCCCGCGCCGGCGCGCCGAATCGCCCGATCGCGACGCGGCGACGTCCGAGCGCTCGACCAGCTCGGGTCTGGTCGACTCCGCGGTCTACTGCGACGGCGCGCGCCAGTGCTCGCCTCCCACGCTCGCGGACACGTTCCGCGCACTGCGCGAGCAGCCCGACGGCATGGCCTGGATCGGGCTCTACCGCCCCGACCGCTCGGAACTCGACTCGCTCGCCGAGGAATTCGACCTGCACGAGCTCGCCGTCGAGGACGCCGTCAACGCCCACCAACGGCCGAAGCTGGAGCGCTACGGCGGCACGCTGTTCGTCGTGTTGCGCGCGGCGCGCTACCTCGACGACGTCGAGGAGGTGGAGTTCGGCGAGCTGCACGTGTTTCTCGGCAAGGACTTCGTGATCACCGTCCGGCACGCCGAAGGCCCTGACCTGTCGGTCGTGCGGCGCCGCCTCGAAGACGACCCCGAGCTGCTCGCGCACGGCACCGAGGCGGTGCTGTACGCGATCCTGGACACCGTCGTCGACGAGTACCTGCCCGTGGTCGCCGGCCTGGAGAACGACGTCGACGAGATCGAGACGCAGGTGTTCGACGGCGACCCGGCGGTGTCGCGGCGCATCTACGAGCTCTCCCGCGAGGTCGTCGACTTCCAGCGTGCCGCCTCACCGCTCACCGCGATGCTCGACGGGCTAGCCGGTGGCTTCGAGAAGTACGAGGTGGACGAGGAGCTGCGCCGCTTGCTGCGGGACGTCGCCGATCACGTGACGCAGGTGATCGAGCGCATCGACAGCCTGCGGGTGCTGCTGCGCGACATCTTGCAGGTGAACTCGATCCTCGTCGCGCAGAAGCAGAACGAGGAGATGACCTCGTTGAGCCGCACCAGCAATGCGCAGAACGACGAGGTCAAGAAGATCTCTGCGTGGGCGGCGATCCTGTTCGCGCCGACTCTCGTCGGCACGATCTACGGGATGAACTTCGACCGCATGCCCGAGCTGCACTGGATGTTCGGCTACCCGTTCGCGGTGTCGCTGATGCTCATGGTCAGCCTCGTGTTGTACCTCGTCTTCAAGCGCCGGGGCTGGATCTGAGCTGCTGCGTCGCCGCCGTCCTCAGGACAGCTTCGCGACGGTGAGCAGCACCGCGCAGTCCTCGATCGCCTCGAGGTCATGACGCGCGTCGGGCACGGTGATCAGATCACCCCGACGGCCCTCCCAGGCCAGCTCACCAGCGGCGAGCCGGACCCGCCCGTGCAACACGAGCACGGTTGCCTCGCCGGGGTTCTCGTGCTCAGCGAGTCGCGCGCCGGCGACCATGGCGATCAAGGTCTGTCGGAGTACCTTCTCGTGGCCGCCGTAGACGGTGTGCGCCGTGCGACCGCCGCCGGCGGTAGCGGCGAGTTCCAGTTGCTCACGCGCCAGCGCGTCCAATGAGGTTCGCTGCATGGCGTCAGTGTCGCAGGCGCTTGTTGACCGTCCGTCAACAACGCTGATATTGTTGCCCCTCCCCCGGGCACAGGGAGTTGGCCATGACCGTCGTCGCGACCGTGCAGGCGCCCGCCGGCACGCAGGACTTCGACGATCCGATGTACCTCGACGGGATCGGCGCCTTCCTGGCCGGCACCGCCAACGTGATCATGCAACTGTCCCTGGCGCCGGTCGGCTACGGCGTGCTGGAGAGCAAGGTCGAGAGCGGGCAGGTCACCAGGCACCCGATCAAGCGCTTCCGGACCACGTTCACCTATATCTCCGCCGCCATGCTCGGCACCGAAGCAGAACGCGCCCGCTACCGCGAGGCCGTCGACACCTCGCACCGGCTCGTGCGGTCGGAGGAGAACAGCCCGGTGCGCTACAACGCGTTCTCCCGCGACCTGCAACTGTGGGTGGCCGCGTGCCTCTACTACGGCTCCGTCGACGTCTACAACCGCTTGCACGGGCCGATGCCCGAGGCGCAGGCGGACGCCTTCTACGACTACGCGGCCCGCTTCGGCACCACGCTGCAGATGACGCCGGACATGTGGCCGGCAGACCGCGCCGCGTTCGCCGGCTACTGGAACGCCACGCTCGCGACGTTGACCATCGACCCGCCGGTGCGCGAATACCTGCAAGGGCTGATGACTCGCGAGCACATGCACCCCACGCTGCGCGGCAGCACCCGCTTCAACACCTGGACAACCGCTGGGTTCCTGCCGCCGCGCCTGCGCGACGAGATGGGCTTGACGTGGACCGAGCGCGACGAGCAGCGCTTCGCGGCGTTGCTGCGGCGCATCGGGGCCGTCCAGCGCCGGCTGCCCCGCGTGCTGCGCCGGTTCCCGTTCAACTGGCTGTTGTGGGACATGCGCGTGCGGATCAAGCTGGGCAGGCGGCTGGTCTGAGCCCCCCGCCCCCTCAACTTGTTATCGCTGCGGCGGGGTCAGGACGCGTCGCAGCGATAACAAGGACATTGACAGGTCACCCGAGCAGCGTCGTGGCGAGGCGGGTGATGGGGCCTTCGAGCGCGCGCAGACCTTCGATGTCGCCCACCGCCAGACGCGCGGACGTCAGCGACGACATGGCCGCCACCAGCGCTTCGCAGGCGAAGCGTTCCTGCACGGTGCGCGCACCGAACATCGCCGCGAGCGCCGCGGCGAAGACCGCCTGGCTCGCCGCCCGTCGCCGAAACCCTTCCGGCCCGGCTGCGTGGACGTGCACGAGGAAGACCGAAGCGAAGGCCTGATTGGCGACGAGGGTGTCCAGGTAGAGCGACAACAGCCGTCCGAACGCGGCGGGGTCGCGGCGCGGCGGCAGCGCAGCGCGTAGCGCGTCCTGAACCGTCTGCGCCGCGAAGTCGAACGCGGCGAGGAAGCAGTCCTGCCTGTCCTCGAACTGTTCGTAGAAGGTGGCCCGCGATACCCCCGCGCGGGCGACGACCTCGGCGACCGAGACCTCGTGGTAACCGAGGTCGGCGACCGCATCGGCCATCGCGAACAGCATCCGGGTGCGCTGGATCCCGGTGACCTCGTCCTTGCTGAGCCCGGTGGCCGGTCGGCGTCCGGCCGGCAGCTTGGCGTCGGGACGGGTCATCGCCTCAGCGTGCCTGCACCCCGGCGCGGCGCCTCGGGTTGGATGCGCAGCGCGGTGATCGTCGTCGCGAGCATCTCGTAGTGACCGGCGAGCATGCACAGCTCGATGCTCTCCCGGTCGTCGAGGTGCTCACGCAGCACCGCCCAGGTGGCGTCGTCGAGGTCGCCGTCGGCGTGCAGCGCGTCCACCGCCGCCAAGATCGCGCGCTCGCGCGACGACCAGCCCTGCGCCTGCGGGCCATCGGTCACCCGATCGATGTCGGCGTCGGTGAGCCCGCTGCGCTTGCCGATGCGCACGTGCTGCACCCATTCGTATGCGCACGTGCGCAGGTGGGCAACGCGCAGGATCACCAGCTCGCTCTCCCGCCGTGGCAGCAGGCCACGCGGCATCAACCGGGCACCGAAGCCCAGCCAGCTGCGAAACAGCTTGCGGTGCCGGCCGAGAACGAGGAACAGGTTCATCGGCTCGGTGCCGGCGAGTCGCCCCCCGACGACCGCGATCACCCAAGCCAATGGACCTGCCTCGCGCAGCGCGCCCGGTAGCACCCTCGTCGTGCTGCCTGCCGCCGGCGTGGTCATGCGGCAGCTCGCGCGGCGACGGCGTCGGCGGCCCGATTCGCGACGTGCATCAGCCCCGCGTACACCGGCGGCAGGTAACGCTGCACGGCATGGATGAGCCTGATGTCGTTCGAGGTATAGACGAGATAGCGTCGCGCGAGCATCCCCTCGACGATCGCCGCGGCCGCAGCCTCGGGCGACACCGCCCGCTTGCGGAAGCGGCCCTGGACCGTGCGGAAGGCCTCGCTGTCGTGGTTGATACCGGCGATGGTGACGGAGTCGGTGAGCGGGGTGTCGACACCGCCGGGACACACGAGAGTGACGGCGATGCGATGGCGCGCGAGATCGAAGCGCAGCACCTCGGACACGCCGCGCAGCCCGAACTTGCTCGCGCTGTACGCGGCGTGCCACGGCAGCCCGATCAGCCCGGCGGCCGAGGACACGTTGACCAGGTGGCCACCACGCTTCGCGACGATCATCGGCGGCACAAACGATTCGATCACGTGAATCGGGCCCATCAGATTGACCTCGATCACCGTGCGCCACTGCTCGTTCGTCAGCGCCTGCACGGTGCCCCACGTCGCGATGCCGGCGACGTTCAGGACGGCGTCGAGCGCCGCCACCTCACGGTGCACATGCTTGGCGAGCGCGGTCACCGCCGCGTAGTCGGTGATGTCGGCCGCGAGCACTACCGGCACGTTGCCACCGTCGGCACGGATCGACTCGGCGACCTCGTCCAGCGGCGCCTGTCGCAGATCGGTCAGGTAGAGCCGCGCGCCGTCCGCGGCCAGCTGCCGCGCTATGGAGCGGCCGATGCCGCTGGCCGCCCCGGTGATCAGCACGTGCATGCCGTTCGGGTCGCTGCGTCGGCGTCCAATCATGAACGGCATTATTCATGACTGCCTGGCTATCGTCGAATCGGTGCTTGCTCGACCGCGGCCATCGTGCGATGCCAGGCACGAGGCAAGAGCTACCAAGCTGCCTTCGCCGGCGACGATCCGCTGCTGCGCCACGTCCGCGCCCGCGTCCGCTCACCCCAGACCAACGGCGTCATCGAACGCTTTCTACCTCGAGTCCAGGCGATCATCGCGCCAGCCTTGGTCGAGTAGTTCGATGTACCCGGCGGTGCCGTTCACACGGATCCGTTGCCCGTCTCGGATAAGTCGGGTGGCCTGCTCGACACCTACGACGCCCGGCAGACCGTACTCCCGAGCGACCACTGCGCCGTGCGTCATGAGCCCGCCCACCTCGGTCACCAGGCCGGCGGCGGTGAGGAACAGCGGCGTCCAACTGGGATCTGTGTAAGTGGTGACCAGGATGTCGCCGGCCGCGAGGTCGGCCTGGGCCATGTCCGTGACGACACGGGCCCGCCCTTCGACGGTCCCGGCGGAGACCGGTAGGCCGATCAGCGCGCCGGCCGGCAAGTCGTCGCGTCGGTACGCCCCGGCGACGACCTCGCCATCCGACGTGAGCACCCGGGGCGGCGTGAGCGCCTGATACGACCTGAACGCGTCCTTGCGCCGGCCGATGAGCTGGTCATCCACGCGGTTCGTGCGCACGACGTCGTAGAGCTCCTGGAACGTGAGGAAGAAGATGTTCTCCTTTTCACGAAGTACGTGGGCCTGTACGAGGCGCTCGGCTTCTTCCAACAAGGCCTGCTTGTACACGAAGTAGCGGCTCACCATGCCGTACTTCGGATACTCCCGGTACCCGATGAAGGTCCGGACCCGGTCGATCATCCGCTTCGTCTCTTCGGCCTTGCGCTCGCCTTCGGGCAGTGCCCGCAAGCGCTCCAGCAGCTCCTGCTCCTTGTTCCAGGCCTCCTGCCGCCCTTGCTCGAAGCGCCGCTCGCCGGCTCCCGGCTCAAAGTTCTTGATGTTGCCGAGGATCATGAGCACGAGCGTGGAGGGGCGTTCACGCCAACGCGGCCGCGTGATGTCGATCTCGCCGACGCAGCGCGCGCCGTACTTGTCGAGCCAGGCCTCGATGGCGTCTCGCGCTTCCCGCCCGCCCGCGAGCTTGGGCAGCTCGTCCAGGAGACGGTCGTCCTCGACGTGCTGCAAGAACGCCACCACGTCCGGATGTGGGCGGATCACGTCAGCGACGTCGAGCAGCGCCAACCCCATCTCCGACGTGACGTTGTGGGGCACGGACTGCGTGAGCGTGTCCGCCGCGTTCTTCTCGCCCAGCCACGCCTCCAGCCGCTCGTTGAGCCACCACGTGGCCTCCATCGCCGACATGTACACCTGATGGCTCTGCGGATCGAACAAGATCCGCTTCAGCTCCTGGATGTCGGCCCGGATGAAGTCGAGCAGCGCCTCTCCGGACAACGTCCGTATGTCGCGTTCCGAGGCGGCGATGGATGCCTCGCTGCGCCCGATCAGCTCGGTGACGATGGCCGGATCGGTCTCGATCGGGGCTGGCGCGCCGCCAAACAGTGGCCCGGGGGGACCCTCGTCAGGGAGCGGCCGGATGAAGCCGTCGCGCTCGAGGATGGTCTGCAGCGCGTCCCCGGTCAGCGGATCGGATCTCCCCACGAGCTCCAGGAGGCCGGCGCGGCTCGTCGGCGAGGCCAGCCTTTGGGTGACGTCGACGAACAGGCGACCGCCGGCCTCGGCCATGGGCGCGGGGGTCGTCATCTGCCAGAAGGAGAGCCCCAGGGGCTTCATGGCGTCGGTCATCATCTGCTGGTGCCCGACCGAGACGTAGACATGGTTGTCGTCGTCATCGCTCTCGGGAACGGGGAACAGCGTGGTGATCGGCCGGCTCTGGACGAACTCGAAGTCGTCGCCGACCAAGCACCACTCGATGTCCTGAGGGCGACCGAAGTGCGCCTCGATCAGCCGGCCCAGCTGCACGAGGTGGATCACCTGCGCCTCGGTCAGGGTCGGTCGCGTCCCCTGCTCGATCAACGCGTCAACCACCACGTCGCGGCTCACTCGGTAGACGTCCCCGCTGACGAGCCCGGAAACCAGCGCCTCGCCCAGCCCCCACGTCGCCTCCACGGCGGCGAGCCGCCGGTTCGACGTCACCGGATCCGCGGTGAAACAGGACCCCGGCCACCTCGGCCGCGACCATCTGTTGCACGACGACCGCCGTTCGCACGTTCCGGTCGTCGAAGCCGTTGCGCCGCCGGTACGTCACGGCCCGCTCGCTGAACAACGACACCCAGCACCGCCGGACGTGGTGCAGGATCGCCGAAGGGCCGACGACGTTCAGGTACGAGTCGTGCTGGCCGGCGAAGGACGCACCCGGCAGGTCTTCCGCGGTCGCGCTCGAGCGCACCGCGAACGCGGTCTGCTTACCGAACCGGCGCAGTGACTCGCCAATCGCCGAGACCACGTCCCCTGGTATCGCTGCGTCCCCGATCGCCCGGCGGATCTCCGCGCTGAGCGTGCGGATCGCCTTCCGGTCGTCCGGGTTCAGGCGCGAGAGCTGATCGAGCCGATCGGCGATCGACGGCCCCTCGGCCACGGCCCGCTCGAAGGCGTCGGTTGTCACGCAAAAGCCGCCGGGCACGCGAATGCCGTCGATGCGCATTAGCTCACCCAGATGTGCTCCCTTCGCGCCGACGTCGACGATGTCGTTCCGGTCGATCCGTTCGAGATTCATCACGTAGGTCAATGCCGGTGCTCCGCCTTTGCTCTGGTTTGTTGGCCCAGCGAGTATGGGTGAGAATCCGGCGCCTCATGAGTCCCGCGAATCTGATACAAACTGAAGGTGGCGGGGTGTGCACCCGGCGACCGGCCAGGTAGTCGCTGTCGCGCTTGGCTACAGACCCGTTCACCGCACGAGCCGGTCCAGAGCCAGCAGCCTGGACGCGCTGCGCGGAAAGCTTGAGCAGGAAGTTCGCGCAGCAAGGTCACCGCCCATTGCCGGGTCCCAGTAGGGGCATGGACGGTGTCGAGACTGTGGGTTGACCTTCGCGGGGGTCGGGGGCCACTGGCGGTCGGCGATCTTGGCCTCGAGCACGACATCGTTTAACCCCTAGGGGTGGGTTTCGACGCGTGTTCGCGACATAGTCTTGGTCGCCCACCGAGCAGCAAGGCCACGGGCGCGGGCCCTCGAGAGTGTCAGGAGACGGAGTGGACACGATGACCGGGCTGCTAGTGGATGCACGCGACGACCCAGGCGAGCGTGTCCTGATGCTGACGGGCGATATCGACCTCGCCACCGCCGCTGACGTCATAGCAGCGTGGTTGTGGGAAGCAAGCAGCTCGCAGGCCGACCTCGTCGCCGTTGATCTTGCTCAAGTTCTGTTCATCGACGCTGCTGGGCTCGGTTCGCTCGTCGCTCTGCGACAGATCGCGGGCACGATGCGACGATCATTCGTCGTCCGCAACCCAAGCGCGCAAGCACTACGGATCATGCGCATCTGCGGGTTGGACGGGCTCCTCGAGGTCTGGCCGAACGTCACGTGACTGCGACCACGCGGGTATCGCGACCACGCGGGTCCCAGTAGGAGACCTGGAGGTGTCGAGACTGTTGGCCACGCCGGCCGCCACTGGGTGAACCACGCCGACCTCGCTCGAGTTGACCTGCTCGATATCGAGACGATCTTGAGCGCAACCTCGTCGTCTGGTTCTGATGATCTAGCACTGCCGGGGGCGTGGAGCCGGCAGGGTCAGGGAAGGTGCGGCAGGGTCGGCAGGGGCGGCAGGGGTAGTGGGAGCGTCGGGATCGGGATCGGGAGCGGGACGGGCAGCAGCGAGGTCTTGCTTGGCGGCGCAGTCGTCGGCAGGGGCGACCGCGGGCGGCCCTGTTTTGGATTGGCGGATGCCGCCGGTGCCTTAGGGCCGGGTGTCGAGTTTGGGGCGGCGGTGGATCTCGCGGGTTTCGTCGAGGGACGGCCGGAGCCGCGACTCGTCCGGGCCCCGGGGGCCGCCGTCGGGGCCGCCTGGCCTGCGGCACGGGCGCTGGTGCCTTGGGAGGGGATGGTGGCGGTGGGGTCGGGCGCCGGAACGGGCGGGTAGTGATGTCCGTGGGCGTTGTAGAAGGCGACGACGTACTGAACGGCTGCCCGGGCCAACGTCATGAATTGCAGGTACGCCCCGCTGGTGTAGGTGGACCAAGGCGTCCAGCCGGTGCAACCCTGCGAGATCGTGTTCATTGCGGCGGCGTTGTTGTCCACGCCCTGGTTGGCAACCGAGTCGCGCAGCTGGCCGGTGTTGCGCTCGGCGCGCAGTCCCCGGATCTGCCACAGACCGGCCGACCAGTCCCACACCGAGGTCATCAGTCCGATGTCGCCCTGCGCGCTCGGGCTGCCGCCGGATTCTGCCATCGCGATCGCAGTGGCGATGACGCCCGCGCGCGGAGTACATCCGTGTTCGAGCGCCAAGGTGGCGATGCCAGCCGGGGTCAGCGTGCCGGCCGAACCTTGATAGGGCGCGATTATCGGTGCCTGCTGCGTCATCTGAACAGGGTTCGGCACCTTCGGGGTCTTCGGCGTTCCGCCCGGAACTCCGACCGTGCCCTGATCACCGGTCAGAGCAGGCTGCGGCAAGGATCCGCCGCGCAACAGCGCGCCCATGGGAAGCAGGTAGTTCGGTCGAACCGAACGGCTGGCAGCGACGGTCTTCGCCGCCGGTTCGCCGGCCGACGCCAGCAGCGCGGAAGCCGCCACCGCGACGATGAGGGCGATGACCCCGGCCGGGGCAAGCGTCCGCCGACCCGACGTCCACCGCCGCTGGACGCCGCGCAACGCGTCCAGCACGCCTGGGATCCGCACGACACGTCCGATACGTTCGATAGCGTTTGACCAATGCATCCGTGACCTCCTAGTCCGATCTGCACCGCCCGGCCGGTCGCACCGCGCAACAACCCCGCGCGTACAAGAGCGTCACCAATCCCACGTGCACAAGAGCATACGGCGAGAAAGTCATGCAAAATCGGCGACAGCATTGTTCCCAACCTGCGGCCGAAACCAACAACCGGATGTCGGGTGGGCGGCAGGCTTGCAGCGGTCGGTCACGTCCCTGTCGGACTGGTTCTCGGCGCCACTCATCATCGGGTTGGTTATCGTCACACCGAGCGCTATGGCTAACCGACAAGCACACGATGCCAGACGGGCAGACACGACTAGCGCAGCAAACACGAAGCTTCTGCCGCTGACCGGCGAGCGAACGGTCCCTGATCTCCCGGAGGAGAACTACTGGTTCCGCCGACACGAGGTCGCGTACGAGTACGCGCTGGCGCTTGTGGCAGGGCGACGCGTCCTCGAAATTGGCTGCGGTGAGGGATACGGCGCGGCGCTGCTCGCCGCCGTTGCCAGCGAGGTCGTCGGCGTCGACTACGACACGCTGACGATCGCGCACGCCGCTGCCCGCTACCCGCAGGCGCGCTTCGTACGCGCCAACCTCGCTGCGCTACCGGTGCCTGACGCCTCGATCGACGTCGTGGCCACCCTGCAGGTCATCGAGCACGTGTGGCACCACCCGCAGTTCGTCCGCGAGTGCGCGCGAGTGCTGCGTCCCGGTGGTCTGCTGCTGGTGACGACGCCGAACCGGCTCACCTTCTCCCCCGGGCTGGATGCACCGGTGAATCCGTTTCACACGGTGGAATTCACCTCGTGCGAGCTGAGCGCGCTGCTGACCGGCTGCGGTCTGGAGGTCGCGTTCGCCGGTGGCCTGCACGCCGGCGAACGCCTCGTGAAATTGGACGCCGCGCACGGCGGGTCGTTCGTCGAGGCACAGCTCCGGACGCCGCCGGACGGGTGGTCGGCGCAACTGCGCGCCGATGTCGCCGCGACCGCGTGTCGTGATTTCATCGTGCTGGACGGCCCGCAGCGCGACGTCGACGCCGCTTTGGATCTGGTGACGCTCGCGACCAAGCCGAGCGCACCGGCACGGGCGCTGGCAGGATCGCCCGCGTGACGACTACCTCGACGCGACTCACCCACCGTTCGGCCACCGAGCTCGCCGCCGCGATCCGCAGCGGCGAGACCACGTCGAGCGAGGTCGTCGAGGCGCACATCGCGGTGCTGCGGCGCATCGGCGAGCTGAACGCCGTCGCCGCGCAACGCTTCGACAAGGCCCGTGCCGAAGCCGCCGACGCCGACGAGCGGGTGGCGAACGGCGAGGCCGACCTGCCGCCGTTTCACGGCGTGCCGATCACCGTCAAGGAGATGCTCGGCGTGCGGGGCATGCCGCACACCGGTGGTTACCCGCACCGCCGCAAGTTCCGCGAGACCGAGGACGCCACGGTCGTGCACCGGCTGCGCGAGGCCGGCGGCATCGTGCTGGCCGTCGGCAACACGTGCGGGTACCTGGTGTGGATCGAGTCGAACAATCCGCTCTACGGACGCGCCGCCAATGCCTACGACCCGAAGCGGACCGCGGGAGGATCGAGCGGCGGCGACGGCGCGATGGTCGGCTCGGGCGGTGCGCCGATCGCGCTCGGCTCCGACCTCGGCGGTTCGGTGCGCATCCCGGCCTACTTCAACGGCGTGTTCGGGCACCTGCCCTCCGCGGGGCTGGTGCCGCTGACCGGGCACTTCCCGATGCCGTCCGGTGACGTGCGCCGGATGCTCTACCCCGGGGTGTTGGCCCGCCGCGCGGAAGACCTTGCCCCGGTGTTGCGGATCATCGCCGGCCCGGACGGCGAGGACCCGTTCGTGACCGACCGCGCCGTCGGCGACCCGGACGCCGTGCAGCTGGCCGACCTACCGGTCGTGGTCGCCACCCACTCCTCGACCGTCCCGCTGCGCCCGGTGCTGCGCAAGACCATCGAGCGGGCCGCGGCCGCACTGTCCGATCGCGGTGCAGCCGTGCGCGAGGAGCCGCTGCGGCAGATGCGCTGGGCGCTCGCGCAGTTCGGCGCGACCGCCGCGGCCGAGATCGAGCTGCTGACGTCGTGGGAGGGCATCACCTCACCGACCGGCCAGCAGGACCAGCACAAGGCGCCGCTCGTGGTGCGCGGCCCCGCCGCCGTGCTGAAGATCGTGGATGCCGCACCGCTGCGGACGCTGCGTTCCCGTGCGGCCGGTCGGCTGATCGACTCCGCGCGGCGCGCGCAGGACAGCATCGCCGAGGCGATCGGCGACGGCGTGCTGCTCTACCCGCCGTTCCCGCGCATCCCGCCCAAGCACCGGCACACCGTGGCTCAGCCGTGGCTCACGACGAACACGCTGATCTTCAACCTGTACGGCATGCCCGCCACCCAGGTGCCGCTCGGCCTCGGTGCTGCCGGGCTGCCGCTGGGTGCGCAGGTGGTGGGGCGTTCGGGTAACGACCATGTCTGCTTCGCCGTCGGGCTCGAGCTCGAGCGGGCGTTCGGCGGTTGGGTGGATCCTGCGGACGTGTGATCAGCCGGTGGTCGCGGGTGTGCTCTGTCGAGATCTCGCCGAACGGCGCACCCCGGCCAGCAGCAGCGGCGCGCCGATCACGAGCGCGACGGTTGCGCTGACGAGCAGGTAGCCCGACGGATCTGCCTCGGCGTTGTCGACGTAGACCGCGCCCAGACCGGAGCACGTCACGTGCACTCGGGCGGTGAACGGCGCGACGAACGACGCGATCTGGTTCGTCGCCTTCGTGTCGGGCTGCTCCGCGGTGATCGGCAGGCTGGACGCGCTGCCGCCGGCAGGTGCGGCGCTGCACCGCAACGCCTGAGGGGTCACACCGGCCTTGCGCGCCGCGCGCACGCCGCCCGGAATTCCGAGCTGGTAGTGGGTGCCTTTGTGCAGGTGCACGAGACGTGCAGCGGACTGTCCGGGCGCGAACGAATGGCTCTCCTCCCCCGCCACGAAGGGGTACAGCGCCCAGAGCAGCAGGCCGGCGACGACGAGTACGAGACCGGCGGCGGCGGCCCGTCGGTGGGGTGCGCTCACCGGGACGAGCGTAACCGGGTGAGGCGCCTCGCTAACCGGTCACGGGTGGCTGCGCGGTCCCGGGTGTGCTCACCCGTCCTGCCACTGATAGCGGTTGATCGCGTACTCGACCTCCCCCTCCGCGCTGCCGGGAAGCGGACAGTCGAAGTCCCCGGCGAACGTGCGGACGTGGGTCATCCCGACCGAGGCCATGACCGCCCGCGATCCCTCGTTGACCGTCATTGTCTGGGCGAAGATCCGGGACAGGCCGATGTCCTCGAACCCGTAACGCAGCAGCTCCCGGGCGCCTTCGCTCGCCAGGCCCTGCCGCCACCACCGGCGCAGCAGCCGATAACCGAGGTCTGCCTCGCCCGCCACCTTCGGCTGGTCGGGCCCGTTGGGCGGCTGCAGGATCCACCACCCGACGAACTCGCCGTCCACGAAGCCGACCCAGAATCCGAGGCCAGGAATCTGCGCAGCCGCGGTCATCCGCCGGCGGTGAGACTGCTGGACCTCGGCGCGCGTGCGGGCCCGGCTGTGGAGGTAGCGCAGCACCTCGGGGTCGGCATCGAGCTCCACCTCCAGCTCGAGATGGTCGTCCGCGAGCGGAACGAGCTCGAGACGTTCTGTCCGCAGCGTCGGCTGGGCCACGCGACCATCATCTCGGCGGCGGCAAGGGAGTAAGCAGGCGTCGTGCATCGTCAACAGTGGGACCGCGACCGGCCGAGCTCGATGGTGCACGATCAGAGGCATGATCCGGTTACCAGGTTACGTAGCGCGCGAGCACGTCGTCACTGTCCCTCTTGACCACAGCGCACCGGACGGCGACACGATCGACGTCTTCGCGCGCGAGCTCGTCGATCCCGCCAAGCTGGACGACGGCCTGCCGTACCTGCTGTTCCTGCAGGGTGGCCCGGGCGGGAAATCGCCGCGGCCGCTGGACCGGTCGGCCTGGATCGACGTCGCATTGCGCACCCACCGGGTCGTGCTGCTCGACCAGCGCGGCACCGGGCGCAGCACGCCGATCACGACGGCGATCGCGCGTGACCGCTCCGCTGCGCAGGTGGCGGACTACCTGAGTCTGTTCCGCGCCGATGCGATCGTCGCCGACGCCGAGGTTCTGCGCCGCACCATCATCGGTGACCGGCGGTGGGACACCCTCGGCCAGAGTTACGGCGGGTTCGTCACGCTCACCTACCTGTCCACGGCACCCCAGGGTCTCGATCATTGCTACGTCACCGGCGGGATTCCCGGCCTCACCGCGACCGCCGAGGACGTCTACGCCCGAACGTTCTCCCGCGCCGCGAACCGCACCCGCGAGTACTACGCGCGCTACCCAGCGGACGAGGCTGCGATCGCGCGGCTCGTCGACTACCTCGGCGAGCACAAGATTCTCCTACCAGATGGTGACGTGCTGACCCCGCACCGGCTGCGCACTCTCGGCGCGGTGTTCGGCATGAGCTACGGCTTCGAGACCATCCATTGGCTTCTCGACGACGCCTGGGCCGGCGATGAGTTGCACCTCAGTTTTCTGTACGACGTGCAGACCGCGACAGGGTTCGTCGACAACGTCCTCTATCCGCTGCAGGAGTACGCCTACGCCGCCGACGCGGCGACCGGCTGGGCTGCCCAACGCGAGTACGACCGGCGTCCCGAGTTCGCAGCGCACGCGCGGCCGGTCCTGTTGACCGCGGAGATGATGTTCGCCTGGATGTTCCGCGAGATCCGCTCCCTGCGTCCGTTCGCGGAGGCGGCCGACCTGCTCGCCGCCAAGGACGACTGGCCGCCGCTCTACCATCTGGACCGCCTGGCGCGTAACGAGGTCCCACTGTGCGCAGCCGTCTACTACGACGACCTCTATGTCGACTCCGAGCTGCAGCTGCAGACCATCGAGCGGGTCGGCAATGCGCGTGCCTGGGTCACCAATGAGCACGAGCACGACGGTCTACGCACCGCCCCCGCTGTGCTGGAGCGGCTATTCGACATGGGGGCCGGGCGTCGCTGAGCCTCGCATCGTCGGCGACCTTCTCGGCGCTCGTCGAACGCTGACCCTATCGAGCCGCGATCAGCGTCAGCACCTCGCCGAGGAGCTCGTCCGGCACCGCATCGGGATCGATTCCCGCCTCCACGGCGAAGCCGTTGCTCAGCGCGAACAAGACGACCGCAAGCTGTTCTGCCGGCAGCGGCAGCCCGAAGCCGAGCCCGTCGGCGAATCGGGTGAGCGCGCGGGCAACCGCGTCGCGTGCCTCGCGGCGGCGGTGCCGAAGGGACTCGCGCAGCTTCTGATCGCGGTGGGACATGGCGAAGTACTCGGCCAGCAGGCGGTGCCACGCGGCGTCCGAGCGAAGTTCGCGCACCAGTACCGCGCCGACGTTGGCCCACGCGTGCCGTGCGTCGTCGGCCTCGGCGAAACCGGCCAGCCCGGCCTCGAGGCGGTGCATGACGTGTTCTTCCATCAGGGCGAGGACGAGGTCGTCCTTGCCGGCGAAGTTCGAGTAGACGGCGCCCTTCGTCAAGCCCGCCGCGGCGGCGACGTCGCTCAGCGAGCTCGCTGCGATGCCGGATTCGCCGAAGACGACGAAGGCCGCGTCGAGCACCCGCCTGCGTGTCTCGCTGCGCGTCGGGCGGATGCGATGGGGTTGGCCGGTGGGTGCTGCTGTGCTCGGCACGTCGACATCCCTCTGGCCCAATTTCGGAGAATCCGTTGACATTCGGCCGACCATCCCGATACTCATAGGAATCCAATACCTGCGGGTATCGAGTATAGCTCCCGCCCGTCCGAGGAGGAACCATGCGTGGACGATTCGTGCGCACGGCACTGGCATTAGGGTTGGCTGTCGCTGCAGCCGCTGCCGGGTCGGCCGCGCCCGCCCAGGCGGCGAGCGGCGGCAACAACGACGCCGGCTGCAAGCCGAGCGCCGCGCACCCAAAGCCCATCGTCTTCCTGCACGGCCTCGGCGCGACGTATTACGAGGACATCAACCTCCTGCAGGCCGACGTCGCGCGACTCGGCTACTGCACCTACAGCCTCACCTACGGCGACTACGACGGCTTCCCGTACGTCGGCGGCCTCAAGCCCATCGCCGAGTCGGCCGCCGAGATCAAGGCATTCATCGTGCAGGTGCTGGCGCAGACCGGCGCGGCCAAGGTCGACATCGTCGGGCACTCCGAGGGCGGGTTCCAATCCCTGTACGTAACAAAGACGCAGGGCATCGCGAACCGGATCGGCAACGTCGTGGCAATCGCGCCACCCTCGCACGGCACCACCTTCGCCGGCCTCTATAACCTCGCGTACCTCTTCGGCCAGGCAGAGCGCGACGGCGTCGACACGGTGCTGCGCACGTTCGGCTGCCCGGCGTGCTCGGAACTCGGCACCGGCGGCTCGGCAGTGGCCACCCTGAACAATGGCCCGATCGCCCAGCCCGGCGTCACGTACACGATCATCACTTCGCGTTATGACGAGCTCGTCACGCCGACCGGGACCGCCTTCGTCCGCGAGCCCGGCGTCACGAACCGGTACGTCCAGGACCTCTGCCCGTTCGACCCGGTGGGGCACCTGAACGAGGCGTACGACCTGAACGTGTGGCGAATGGTCGAGAACGCGCTGGACCCGGCCCACGCCAAGGCGTTCCTCTGCTCGGCCGGCCTGCCCGGCTAGCGAGCTCAGTTGAGGCGGCGGCGGTCCTTGATGACCCGCGCCGGCACGCCCACCGCCACGCAGTACGCCGGCAGGTCGTGGGTCACCACGGCGTTCGCACCCACCACCGACCCCTCGCCGATCACGACACCGCGGCACACCGTCACCTTCGTGCCGATCCACACGTCGGGCTCGATTCGCACCCGTGACTTGGCGATGCCCTGATCCTTGATCGGCACGGTGAGATCGGCGAATTTGTGGTCGAAGTCCGAGACGTAGATGTCGTCCGCGAACAGCGCCGCCGCGCCGATCTCGAGGTCGAGGTAGCAGTTGATCGACACGTTGCGGCCCAGGACACACTTGTCGCCCACGCTCAGCGTGCCCTCGTGGCAGCGCAACGCGGTGTCGACGCCGAGGTGCAGCCAGCGGCCGAGGATGAGCCGGCCGTACCCCCGCCGTACGTAGAGCTCGACGCCGCGATCCATGAACACGAATCCGCGGGTGATCACGTGCGGGTTGGCCAGCTTGAAGCGGGCGAATCGCCAGTAGCGCACGAGGTACCACGGTGTGTACGCGCGGTGGCGTACCACCCAGCGCAGCGAGGCAAGGGTCAGGAAGCGCGCGCTGTGCAGGCGAGGGTCAGGACGCCGCAGCACCGGGTGTCTCCAGGCCGAGCACGCCGATCAGCTCGCGCGGGCGAGCGCACACCGGCGCCGCTCCCGCGCGTTCGAGCTCGCCCGGGGCACCGTAACCCCAGCCCGCGCCGACGCAGGCGATGCGGTGCTCGCGGGCGCCCATGACGTCGTGCTCGCGGTCACCGATCATCAGCACGTCCGCTCCATCGGGTTTCCCGAGGCGGCCGAGCACCTTGCCGATCACCAGCGCCTTCGTGCGCAGCGAGCCGTCCAGCTCGTCGCCGCCGACCGTGCCGAAGAACTCGGCGAGCCCGAGGTACTCGACGATCTGGACCGCGTAGTGCTCCGGCTTGCTGGTAGCGACGGCGAGGCGCAGCCCCGCGCGACGGGCGGCCTCGAGCACCTCGTGCACGCCGTCGTAGGCCGAGCAGTCGAACATGCCGCCCGCGCCGTAATGCTCGCGGTAGGCGGCGATGACCGCGGGCAACCGTTCCGTGCCGCCGATCAGCGGCGGCAGGGAGTCGTAGAAGGGCGGACCCAACAGCGTTCGCTCGGTGTGCGGGTCCAGCGGCGGCAGGCCGTTGGCCGCGAACGCGTTGCGCAGCGCGGCGAGGATGCCCGGCGCGGAGTCCGACAGCGTCCCGTCGAGGTCGAAGAGGACAGTCCCGGACACGGTCAGGGCTTCTGGCCGGAGATCTCGGCGTTGTAGAACAGGCCGCGTGGCACGACCCGCTCCAGCCGCGCGTCGACGCGCGACAGCGCCTGCCAGCCCTTGAGCGCGAAGCTCGCCCAGCGTGGGCCGAGCTTCTCCTTGGGTACGGCACATTCAAAGGTGCGCACCGGCCAGCCGAACCAGGACGCGAGCAGCTCGGACGTCTCGACACGCACCTCGACCGCGCCGGCGCGGCGAGCCGTCGCCTCGAGCGCGTCCGGCGCGAAGGTGTGCACGTCGACGACGGCCTCGAGCGCGGCCGCCCGCGACGACTCGTCGAGCTCGGCCTGTGGGATCCGCCACGCGGACAGCGCAGGCAGCCGGGTGACGCGGGTCGCGGCACGCCAGGTGAGGCGCGAGAGGCGGCGGGCGACGTAATCGCCGTGGCGCGTCGGCTCGCCGGCGAACACGAACCGGCCACCGGGCTTGAGCACCCGCATGATCTCGGCGAAACACAGATCCAGATCAGGGATGTGGTGCAGCACCGCGTGGCCGATGACAATGTCGAACGTGTCGTCGTCGTAGGGCAGACGCTCGGCGTCGGCGACCCTGCCCTCGACCTCGAAGCCGAGACCCCGCGCGTTGCGCTGCGCGACCGCGACCATGCCCGGGCTGAGGTCGGTCACGTGCCCTTCGTCGATCACCCCGGCGAGCTTCAGGTTGAGCGTGAAGAAGCCGGTGCCGCAGCCGAGTTCGAGCGACTTCGCGTACGGCCAGCCACCGTTGCCGGCCACGTGCTCGAAACGCTCACGCGCGTAGTCGATGCAGCGTTGATCGAACGAGATCGACCACTTCTCGTCGTACGTCCCGGCTTCCCAGTCGTGGTAGAGGACGTTGGCGAGCTTCGTGTCGCTCCAGGCCGCCTCGACCTCTTCGGCCGTCGCCGATCTCTGAGCCGTCACGTGAACTGCGCCTTGCCCGGGCCGTGCTCGATGAACGACTGCATGCCGATCGTGCGGTCCTCGGTCGCGAACAGCGACGCGAACAGGTGCGATTCGAGCCGCAGGCCGCCGGCGAGGTCGCCGTCCAGGCCCTGGTCGACCGCGGCCTTGGCGGCAGCGAGCGCGAGGGCCGGGCCCTTCGCGAACTTCGCGGCCATGCCCAGCGCCGTCGGGTACACGTCCTGCTTGGCGACGACGACATCGACGAGGCCGAGTTCGAGGGCCTCGGCAGCCTCGACGAAACGCCCGGTGAAGATGAGGTCCTTGGCCTTGGCCGGGCCGATCAGGCGCGGCAAGCGCTGCGTGCCCCCGGCACCGGGAATGATGCCGAGCAGGATCTCCGGCTGGCCCCACTTGGCGTCGTCGGCGCTGACCCGGAAGTCGGCGGTCAGCGCGAGTTCGCAGCCGCCCCCGAGCGCGAAGCCGGTCACCGCGGCGATCACCGGCTTCGGGACGCGGGCCAGCGCGTCCAGCGCGGACGTCAGCCGCCCAGCGTCCCGGGACATGTAGGCGTGGTCCTGCCCGGCGAACTCCTTGACGTCCGCGCCGGCTGCGAATACCTTCTCGCCGCCGTAGAGGACGACGGCGCGCACCGCGCCGTCATCGGTGACCTGCTGCGCCGCCGCGCGCAGACCCTCCTGCAGTTCGGTGTTCAGGGCGTTCATCGGCGCCCGATCGAGCCTGATCGTCGCCACGCCTGCGGGCGATCCCTCAGAACCGTCGCCGATCTCCACCCGCACCAACCCGGCCATCGATTCATGCCTCCGCTCGTCAGTTGAACCCCCCGGAGCCTACGGTGTAGCGAAATCCGCCTACCGAGGAGTAGACCCGTGAATCTCGGCAAGATCGAGGAACTGCCAGCGGTCAAGGCACTGGGCATCCGGCTGCTCAAGGTGCACCAGGAGATCTACGTACGCAGCGGCGGCCGGGTCGGGCACCAGCTCTTCGGCACCCGAAATCTGCTGTTGCGCACGGTGGGTGCCAAGACCGGCCAGCAGCGCACCAACGCGCTGAGCTACGCCCGCGACGGGCGCGATTACGTCATCGTCGCGTCGATGGGCGGCGCCCCGACGTCGCCCGGCTGGTACCACAACCTGCGCAAGGGCCCGGATGCCGAGATCCAGGTCGGCACCCAGCGCATCCCGGTCACCTCGCGGGCAGTGCTTGGCGACGACCCGGACCGCGAGCGGTTGTGGAAGCTGGTCAACAAAAACAACGACGACCGGTACACCGCCTACCAGCGCAACACCGAGCGCACGATCCCGGTCGTCGTGCTCACGCCTCGCTGACGGCGCGGGCAAACCAGCGGCCGTCGCGGCGCTCGATCTGCAGCGCCAGGCCGAAGGTCTCGGACAGCGGCCCCGGCGCGAGGACGTCGCGCGCTAGCCCCGAGGCGACGACCTTGGCATCGCGCAGCAGCAGGACGTGCGTGATGCCCGGTGGCAGCTCCTCGACATGGTGCGTGACGAGCACCGAGGCCGGCGAATCGGCGTCCTGCGCGAAGCGCGTCAGCCGGCGCAGCAGGTCTTCGCGGCCGCCGAGATCCATGCCCGCGGCCGGTTCGTCGAGCAGCAGCAGCTCCGGGTCGGTCATCAGCGCCCGCGCGATCTGCACCCTGGCCCGCTCACCCTGGCTCAGCGTGCCGAACGTCCGCTCCCCCAGCCCCCCGACGCCGAGGCGCTCGAGCAGCCGCGCGGCACGGCGGGTGTCGCGACGCCCGTATGCCTCACGCCACCTGCCGATCACCGAGTACCCGGCGCTGATCACGACGTCGCTGACCAGCTCGCCCCCTGGGATCCGGTCGGCGAGCGCCGAGCTGGCCAGGCCGATACGCGGGCGCAGCTCGAACACGTCCGCGGACCCGAGCCGTTCGCCGAGCACGTGCGCGACGCCGCTCGAGGGGTGCATGCGCGCGGCCGCGATCTGTAGCAGCGTGGTCTTGCCCGCGCCGTTCGGGCCCAGCACGGCCCACCGCTCGTCTTCTTCGACGCACCAATCGATCGCGTCCAGCAGGGTCTTCGTGCCGCGCCGGACGGTGACACCATCGAACTGCACTACCGCGTCGGGGTTGAGCTCCACCACCGGACCATCCAAGCGCACCGACGAGGTCGGTCAGTCGGCCGGACCCTTGGCCAGGGTGACGCGCGCGGAATGGTGGGTGCCGTCCGGGTCGGTCCAGGTGATCTGCACCTTGCTTCCGGGATTGCGCAGGGTCAAGATCGCGCGCAACGACTGCCCGGAGGTCACCCGCATCCCGTCGACCGAGGTCAGCACCGAGCCGTACTTGACTCCCGCGTCCGATGCGGGGCCGCCGAACACGACCGACTGCACCGCCGCCCCCCCGCCGGGGGCGTTCGAGACGCTGACCCCGAGGAAAGCCGGCAGCCCGATGTGGATCACCGAGTTCTCCGTGCCGTAGTCGATCTTCTGGACGATCGAGAGGGCGTTGTCGATGGGGATCACGTAGGCGGTGGTGGTGGCCCGCTTGTTCTGCGACGCCGCGGTGTTCATGCCGATGATCGCACCGTTCGCGTTGTACATCGGTCCGCCCGAATCACCCGAGACGATCTTCGCGTTCACGCCGATCAGGTCCTTGAGCCGTTCGACGGACAGCCCCGACTCGTCGCGTGCGGTGATCGTCTGCCCGACAGCGGTGACCGCGCCGCTCGCCGACTGCAGCGCGCCGGTGCCGCGGGCGTTGCCGACCCCGACGACCGCGTCACCGGTCCGCACCCGTGCGGAGTCGCCGAGTCTCGCCGTACGCAGGCCGGAGGCATTACGCAGTTGCAGCACTGCTATGTCGTCGCTGGGGTCGGTGCCCACGACGTCGGCGCGATACGTTCGGCCGGTCGACACCAGCGTTACCGTCACCTTCGTCGAGCCCGAGATGACGTGGTTGTTGGTGAGGATCTCGCCGTCGGCGGTCATCACCATCCCGGTGCCGGCGCTCTTCGCGTTCTGGTACGTCAACACCGACACGATCGTGACGACGCCCTGCTGCTGCTTGGCGGTGGCGGCCGCGACGCGCTTGGAGATGACGCTCGGCTTCATGGACGGCGTGGCCGGCGTGCTCGTCTTGCCGGGCGTTGCTAAGGATCCGGCGCCGTCGATCGTCGCGGCGCGGTGCCCCGCCGCCGAGACCGCAGCCACGCCGGCGCCCGCGACGACGAGCACGGCGCAGGCGGACAGCAGCGTGCGGCGTCGCCCGCGCCCGTGCCTGCCGGCCGGTGGCTCCGCTGAATCGGGCGGGCTCGGCGCGAGATCGGGATGGTGCGGGTCGGACGGGTACTGCGGGTATCGCGGATCTGCCATCGACATGACGGTAAGGCAACTCCCCCGGACGAAGCGATACCTGAGTGCCCCCGGTGAGTCAACTGGGAGGCGGCCGGTCGGCCTCGATCCACTACAGTCCGTCCGGTGCTGCCCGAGCGACTGACCGCCGCGCTCGGTGCCCGCCTCGAACGCGCCTGGCCGGGCACGCCGTTCCCGCTCGGGGCGCACTGGGACGGCGATGGCACCAACTTCGCGTTGTGGTCGACGACGGCCACCGCGGTGACCGTGTGCCTGTTCAACGGCGAGCACGAGACGCGTATCCCGCTGGACGAGTCCACCTACCACGTCTGGCACGGCTACCTACCCGGCGTTGGGCCGGGCCAGCGCTACGGATTTCGGGTGGACGGGCCGCACGACCCGTCTCGCGGGCTGTTCCACAACCGGGTCAAGCTGCTCGTCGACCCTTACGCGCGCGCCCTCGAGGGTGATGTCGTCGAGCATCCTGCCCTCTACGGCGACAACGACCTCGATTCCGCTCCGTACGCGCCCCGCTCGGTGATCGTCCACGACGCCTTTCCGTGGGGTGGCGACCTGCCTCCACGAGTGCCGTGGGCGGACACCGTCATCTACGAGCTGCACGTCAAAGGCTTCACGCACCGCCACCCCGGCATCCCCGCCGAGCTGCGCGGCACCTACGCCGGGCTCGCACATCCGGCGGCGATCGAGCACCTCATTTCGCTCGGCGTCACCGCGGTCGAGCTGCTGCCCATTCACCAGTTCGTCTCCGAGCCGTACCTGCAACGCCGCGGCGCGCGCAACTACTGGGGCTACAACTCGATCGGGTTCTTCGCGCCGCACGATGCGTACGCCGCGGCGGCGGCGAGCGACGCGGGCGGCACAGTGCGCGAGTTCAAGTCGATGGTGCGGGCCCTGCACAAGGCCGGCATCGAGGTGATCCTCGACGTCGTCTACAACCACACCGCGGAGGGCGGACCCGACGGGCCGATGCTCGCGTTCCGCGGCATCGACAACGCCTCGTACTACCGGCTCGCCGACGACCCGTCGCGCTACATCGACTACACCGGTTGTGGCAACACCTTCGACACCCGCCGACCCTTCCCCCTGCAGCTGGTCACCGACTCGCTGCGCTACTGGATCACCGAGATGCACGTCGATGGCTTCCGCTTCGATCTCGCGTCGGCCCTGGCCCGCTCGCTGCACGACGTCGACAAGCTGTCGACGTTCTTCGACACGATCCACCAGGATCCGGTGATCTCGCAGGCGAAGCTGATCGCCGAGCCCTGGGACGTCGGCGCCGGCGGTTACCAGGTGGGCGAGTTCCCGCCGCTGTGGACGGAGTGGAACGGCAAGTACCGCGACACCGTGCGCACGTTCTGGGCAGACGGCGGCGACGGCGTGCGCGACCTCGCTTCGAGGTTGTCCGGCTCGTCGGACCTCTACGGCGACGACGGGCGGCTGCCCATCGCGTCCATCAACTTCGTCACCGCGCACGACGGGTTCACCATGCGCGACCTCGTCTCCTACGAGCGCAAACACAACGAGAGCAACGGCGAGGGCAACCGCGACGGCACCGACGACAACCGCTCGTACAACTGTGGTGCCGAGGGCGAGCCGGCCACCGCCAACGTCGAGTCGCTGCGGCGGCGGCAGGTGCGCAACCTGCTTTCGACGCTGCTGCTCTCAACCGGCGCGCCGATGCTCGTCGCCGGCGATGAAATGTGGCGCACGCAGGAGGGCAACAACAACGCCTACGTGCAGGACAACGCAGTGTCCTGGCTCGACTGGTCCGCCGGCGCCGCGCAGGCGGACATGCTCGCGCTGGTGCGTCGGCTGCTGGCCCTGCGCAAGCGGCACCCGGTGCTGCGGCAGAGCGCGTTCTTCGCCGGCCGCCCGGTCGAGAACGGCGGCGGCGCGAAGGACCTCGCCTGGTTCCATCCCGCCGGCCGCGAGATGTCGGACACCGACTGGTACGACATCGGCCTGCGCTCGGTCGGCATGTACCTCGACGGGCGTGGCCTGCGGCACCGCAACTGGCGCGGCGAGACGATCGTCGACGAGTCTTTCCTGCTGCTGCTGCACGCCGGCGACGTCGACGGGGTGTTCCGCCTGCCGGGCGAGCCCTGGGCAGCGCGCTATCACCCGGTGATCGACACGACTCAGGTGGGCGGGGCGGCCGTCGCCGGCGCGCTGTCCGGCGGCCTAGACCTGCCGGTGCACGGCCGCTCCGTGCTGCTGTTGAAGGTCGGGCGCTGAATCCGCCGCCGCGCGACCTGCCAGACTTGCTGCATGCGGGCAACTCCCGAATGCTGGCTCAGCGACATGGACGGCGTGCTCGTGCGCGAGGACCAGGCCGTCCCCGGCGCGGCCGAGTTCCTCGCCCGGCTCGAGGAACGGGGCCGCCGGTTCCTCGTCCTGACCAACAACTCGATCTTCACGCCGCGTGATCTGTCCGCCCGGCTCGCGCGATCCGGGCTCGTCATCCCGGAAGCCAGCATCTGGACGTCCGCGCTGGCCACGGCCACGTTCCTCGCCGACCAGTTGCCGGGCGGCTCGGCGTACGTCATCGGCGAGGCCGGTGTGACCACGGCGCTGCACGAGGTCGGGTACACGCTGACCGACCGCGACCCCGACTTCGTGGTGCTCGGCGAGACCCGCACGTACTCGTTCGAGGCAATCACCCGGGCGATCCGGCTGATCGAGAACGGCGCGCGGTTCATCGCGACGAACCCGGATGTCAGCGGACCCTCGAACGAGGGATCGTTGCCTGCGACCGGCGCGGTCGCGGCGCTGATCACCGCCGCCACCGGCAGCCACCCCTATTTCGTCGGCAAGCCGAACCCGATGATGCTGCGCAGCGCGCTGAACCGCGTCGAGGCGCACTCGGAGGACACGGTGATGATCGGCGACCGGATGGACACCGACATCATCGCCGGCATCGAGGCCGGCCTGGACACGATGCTCGTCCTCACCGGGTCGACGCGAGCCGCGGACGTCGGCCGTTTCCCCTACCGCCCCAGCCGGGTCCTCGAGTCGGTCGCCGAGGCCGTCGAGCTCGTCTGAGGCCCCGGATTACGCGCAGAACGAAAACCAGTCAGTTCTGTCAGCGGCTCGCCCTAGGCTGGCCGCACACGCAGCCGAGCTAGGAGGAATGGTGGCCGACGTCATCCGGGCCGAAGGCCTGGTCAAGATCTACGGCGACGTCCGGGCGCTCGACGGGCTCGATCTGGCAGTACCCGAAGGCACCGTGCTCGGGCTGCTGGGCCCGAACGGCGCGGGCAAGACGACCGCGGTGCGCATCCTGACCACGCTGCTGGTACCCGACCAGGGCAGCGCCGAGGTGGCCGGGATCGATGTGCGCAGCCGCCCGGCCGAGGTCCGCGCCCGCATCGGCCTGTCCGGGCAGTACGCGGCTGTCGACGAGTACCTGACCGGCTACGAGAACCTCGACATGATCGCCCGGCTCTACGGGCTGGGCCGGCAGGGCTCGAGGGTCCGGGCCCGCGAGCTGCTCGAGCGCTTCGACCTCGCCGACGCCGCCGACCGGCCGGTCAAGACCTACTCCGGCGGCATGCGCAGGCGTCTCGACCTCGCCGGCTCGCTGGTCGCATCACCGCCTGTGCTGTTCCTCGACGAGCCGACAACCGGCCTCGACCCGCGCAGCCGCACCGACATGTGGGAGGTGCTGGTCGAGCTGGTCAAGGGCGGCACCACGCTGCTGCTCACCACTCAGTACCTCGAGGAAGCTGACCGGCTGGCCGACAGCATCGTGGTCATCGACCACGGCAAGTCGATCGCCGAGGGCACCGCGGACCAGCTCAAGGCACAGGTCGGCGGCGAGCGGGTCGAGATCGTGGTGGCCACCCCAGCAGACATCCCGAGTGCGCGCGAGGTGCTCGCTCGCATTGCCGAGGGCGGCTCGGTCGAGGTCGACGAGCACACCCGTCGGCTCACCGCTCCGGTCACCGGCGGAGCGGCGGTGCTCACCGAGGCGCTGCGCCACCTCGACGCCGCCGACGTAAAGCTGCACGACGTCGCGTTGCGCCGTCCCACGCTCGACGACGTGTTCCTCACCCTTACCGGCCACCGGACAGAGAACGACGACAAGGCCGCGGCCGAATCCGAGACCACCCTGGCGGAGGCCACCCGATGACGACCCTGACCGAGCGACCGACCGCGCTGCCGGCGAACAGCGGCGGCCTGCGCAAGGCGCTGACCGACGGCGCCATCGTGGCCAAACGCAATCTGATCAAGATCAAGCGGGTGCCCGACCTCCTGGTCTTCACCACCATGTCGCCGATCATGTTCATCCTGCTGTTCGCCTACGTGTTCGGCAGCGCGATCAAGGCGGGGCCGGGCATCAGCTACCGCGAGTTCCTGATCCCGGGCATCTTCGCGCAGACGGTGATCTTCGGCGCCACCATCACCGGGGCCGGGATGGCTGAGGACATGCAGAAGGGCATCATCGACCGCTTCCGCTCGCTGCCGATGTCCCGATCGGCGGTGCTCGTGGGCCGCACCGGCAGCGACGTGCTCAACAACGTGATCACCATCGTGATCATGTCCGCGACCGGTCTGCTCGTGGGCTGGCGCATCCGCTCGTCGGTCATCGAGGCGATCGGCGGCTTCCTGCTGCTGCTGGCCTTCGCGTACGCGATCTCCTGGGTGATGGCTCTGGTCGGGCTGATCGTGCCGAGCCCTGAGGTGGTCAACAACGCATCGTTCATGCTCATCTTCCCGTTGACCTTCATCGCCAACACGTTCGTTCCGTCGAGCAACCTCCCGACCGGTCTGCGGGTCATCGCCGACTGGAACCCGGTGTCGTCGGTGACCCAAGCTGCCCGGCAGCTGTTCGGCAATACGGGTACCGCGCCGCTGCCGACGGGGCCGTGGTCGTTGCACCATCCCATCCTGTACACGCTGCTGTGGGTGGTCGGCGTGCTGGCGGTGTTCGTGCCGCTGGCGGTTCGGCAATACAACAAGGCCGCCAGCCGCTGAGTCAGCGGTGCGACAGAGGGGGGACGACGACGCGGATCGCGTCCGGCAGCACCTCGAAGTCGAATGGCGCCCTACCGGTCACCTCGCCGTCGACGGCGATGTCCTGACCGACGTTCGTGCTCGCTCGCAGCGAGGTGGTGCGGTATGCGTGCACGCGGTGCACCGGCTCATGGCGTCCGATCAACGTGTCGGCCACCGCGAGCACGAGCCGGGCGATAGACAGCCGCTCGACGACATCACGTCCAGCTGCCCGTCGGTCATGCTCGCTCCGCGCACCCGCATACCCAGCGGGCCGCCGAACACCGGCGCGTTGCTCACCGACAGGTGCACGATCTCAAAGGTCTCGCACTGCCCGTCGTGCTCGATCGTGACGCTGAACGGCTCGTGGTTGCGCACCGCGGTGGCAGCCGCGATGGGGTAGGTGAGGCCGCCGAACTTGTCGCGCACCGTGCCCTGGGTGGCCAGTTCCGCGAAGGTCACGTTGACGCCGGTGGTCGCGGCGTGCAGGAAGACCCGGGACGCACCGTCGCCGGCGTGCACCCGACCCGCATCGACCGCGCACACCCGCCCGGCGGCGATCGCCCGCGCCGCCTCGAGCGGGTCGGTGGGCACCCCGATCGAGCGGGCCACGTCGTTCGAGGTCCCCAGCGGCAGTAGCGCGAGCATGGCGTCGGAGCCGTGCACGGCACCGGCAGCGGCGCCGACCGTGCCGTCGCCGCCCGCGGCGATCACCAGCGGCACGTCCGCGGCGTCGCGCAATCGGGCAGCGAGCGTGTCGATGTCGGCGACGGCCACCTGGTCGACGATCGCGATGCCGGATTCGCGCAGCGCTGCCTTCGCGGCGTCCAACTCGTCGGCTGAGCCCGAATCCTCGCTGGCCACCAGCACCGCGTGTCGCGGCACGGCCATGTCCAGCGACGGGACGTCCAGCTCGTGTACGGCGGCCTCGCGGGCGCGGCGGACGAGCCCTGCCGCGATCAGGCCGGACATGATGCCGACACCCGCACCCACCGCAACGTCGCTTGGGTAGTGGACACCGGTGTGCACTCGCGAATACGCGACCGTGGCTGCCATCGGCACGACCACGGGGCCGGCCGGCGGGAGGGTGCGCGTGACGCCGGTAGCGAAGGCGAGCGCCGACGCCGAGTGACCGGACGGGAAGGAGAACGTGCGCGGCAGCGGCAGCAGCGGCGCCACACCGACCGGAGGCCGGTCCCGGCGCCACAGGAACTTCAGCGGGTCGTTGGCGAGGGTCGCCGCGATGCCGATGCCGAGCAGTCCGCTGGTTGCCGCTGCCCGGCCGTTCCGCTTGCCGGTAGCAGCGAGCGCACCGGCCACGCCGGCCCACAGCAGTGACCGGTTGGCCAGCGTGCTCGCCGTCGTCATCACCGCGTCTCCGGCCGGCGTGCGGCGACTGGTGGCGCCGGCGAGCAACCGGCGATCGAGCGCGCCGAGCTCCCGCCGGATCCGGCGGGCCGTCCGAGCGTTCACGAGGCGCCCACGAAGGCCCGCATCGCGTCCGGGTTCTTCAGCGCACCCTCACTCACCGCCTGCCCGAGTGGCACCCCGGCGAGCACGCGCTTGACCGGCACCTCGCACTTCTTGCCGTTCAGCGTCCGCGGCACCTCGTCGATCGCGATGATCTCGTCCGGGACGTGCCGGGGGGACAGGCTGCTGCGGATCGCGGCACGCACGTCGTCGCGCACATCGTCGAGCGCGGTGCCGCCGGCCAGCACGAGGTAGAGCAGCAACCGACCCTCAGATCCGGCCTGCGAGGTGTCGACGACGAGCGAGTCGGTCACGCTGGGCAGCTCCTCGACGACCCGGTAGAACTCGGCGGTGCCCATCCGCACGCCGCCTCGGTTGAGCGTCGAGTCCGAACGCCCGTAGATCACGCACGAACCGTCGTCGTCGATCTTGATCCAGTCGGCGTGCCGCCATACCCCCGGGTACGTGTCGAAGTACGCCTCGCGCATGCGCGACCCGTCGTCGTCGTTCCAGAAGCCCACCGGCATCGACGGCATCGGGGCAGTGATCACCAACTCGCCCACCTCGCCGACCAGCGGTGTCCCGTGCGCCCCATAGGACTCGACGGCGCAGCCGAGCATCCGGCACGGGATGACGCCGGCGCGCACCGGCAGCGTCGGCGCGCCCCCGACGAACGCGGTGCATACGTCGGTGCCACCGGACAGCGAGGACAGCAGCACGTCGCCCTTGACGGCCTCGTACACCCAGGCGAAACCTTCCGGCGGCAGCGGCGCACCCGTCGAGCCGATTGAGCGCAGCGCGTCGAGCGAGAATTCGGACGCACGCACCTCGGCCTGCTGGCACGCCTGCAGGTACGGCGCCGAGACCCCGAAACAGGTGATGCCGGCTTGGTCCGCAAGCCGCCACAGCGCGTCCGGGCCGGGATGCATCGGGTTGCCGTCGAACAGCACCACGGTCGCGCCGACGCACAACCCCGACACCAGCAGGTTCCACATCATCCAACCGGTGGTGCTGAACCAGAAGAAGCGATCACCGCGGCCGAGATCGAGGTGCAGTGCGAGCTGCTTGACGTGTTCGACGAGGATTCCGCCCTGGCAGTGCAGGATCGCTTTCGGCAGCCCGGTGGTGCCGGAGGAGTACAACACCCACATCGGCGCGTCGAACGGCATCGGCTCGAAGGCCAGCTCGCCGGGCTCGGCCAGCACGTCCGGCCAGCGCCGCGTGTCCGGCAGCTCCGCGCCGTCGTCGAGATACGGCACGAGCACGGTGCCGCGCAGTGTGGGCAGCTCGGCGCGCAGGTGTTCGACGGTGGCGCGGATGTCGAACTGTTTGCCGCCGTAGCGGTATCCATCGACGGTGAACAGCACGGCGGGCTCGATCTGGGTGAACCTGTCGGCGATCGCCCGGGGACCGAAGTCTGGCGAGCACGACGACCAGATCGCACCGAGGGACGCGGTGGCGAGCATCGCGACGATGGCCTCGGGCGAGTTGGGGACGAGCGCCACCACCCGCTCGCCGGCGCCCACGCCGTATGCGACCAGCGCGGCTCGCACCGATGCGACCTGCGCGCGCAGCTGCGCCCAGGTGAGCGTCTGTTCGCGACCGTCTTCTCGGGCGAAGAGCACCGCAACGTCGTCGTCGGCCACCTCGCACGGGGGGTAGAGAGCGTGCTCGGCGTAATTCAGCGTGCCGCCCGGGAACCAGTGCGCGCCCGGCATCGACGCGTCGACCAGAGCCGCGCTCGGAGCGTCGTGCCAGCGGATGCCATACCAGCGGGCCAGCGCCGTCCAGAACGCGTCAAGCTCGCGCACCGACCACTGCCACAGCTCGTCGTAGGAATCGGTCGCGACACAGTTTTCGGTGCGCAGCCACGTGGCGAATTCGGTGATTCTCGCTGCGGCCGCCCGCTCGGCGTCCGGCTCCCAGAGCAGGTCTCCTTCGGCGGTCATGCTGGGCAACCTACGGCAGCGGATCGCGCACGACCGGACAGGTCATGCACCGCGCGCCGCCGCGACCGCGGCCGAGCTCGCCACCGGAGACCTCGAGCACCTCGATGCCGTGCTTGCCGAGCAGCGCGTTGGTAACCACGTTGCGGTCGTAGCCGACGACCACGCCCGGCTCGAGCGCGAAGTAGTTGTTGCCGTCGCTCCACTGCTCGCGTTCCGCGGCGCGCGGGTCGTCGCCGGCGCGCAGGATGTGCACCTCGTCCACCTGCAGGGCGTCGGCGAGTGCGCTCGGCAGCCTTCCCGCAGCCTCGACATGCAGCGCCTGCCGGTCGTCCTCGCCGGGGTGATGCGCCACGCGCGCAGCGTGTCGAGGTCGAGGTGCGGGTAGACGACGAACGTCGCCACGTCGACCATCGTGAGGACGGTGTCGAGGTGCATCGTTGCGCGCGAGCGCGGGATGTCGAGCGCCACGACGGTGTGCGCCTGACCGGCCGCGAACAGCCGGTGGGACAGCAGCTCCACCGCGGGCGCAGTGGTGCGTTCGCCCATGCCGAGCAGCACCACGCCGGGCGCGAGCACGAGCAGGTCACCGCCTTCCAGCGTGGCCGGCCGGTGATCGCGATCGTCGTCGCCGTAGTACACGTCGAAGTCCGTGTCGCGGAACAGCGGGTGATAGCGATAGACGGCGCGTGAGTGCACCGATTCGCGCTGGCGGGCCAGCTTGGCCATCGGGTTGACCGTGACGCCCGAGCCGATCCACGCGGAGTTGTCGCGCTGGAACAGCGTGTTCGGCAACGGTGGCAGGACCAGCTCGTCGAGGCCGAACGCCTCCCACCGCAGGCCGGCCGGGGTGCTCGAGTCGATGTCGGACTTCAGCACCCCGCCGATGAGCAGCTCCGCCAACGTGGCGCCGTCGACATAATCGAGCAGCCGCCGCATCGTGCGGGCCATCTGCACACCGAAGCGCTCCGGTGTGCAGGTGCGCTCGAGAACGAACTGCCGCCCGTCGCCGGTGTCCAGCGCGCCGGCCAGCAGCTCGGCGAACCGGTACACGGTGGCGCCTCGGCTGGCGAGCACCTCGACGAACTGGTCGTGCTCGTCGCGGGCGCGCGCTGCCCACGGCACGTCGTCGAACAGCAGTGAATGGATGTTGCTCGGTGTCAGGCGGTCGAGCTCGCGTCCTGGCCGGTGCGTGATGACGTGGCGCAGCGGACCGATCTCCGAGTCGATACGCGGGCGCAATGGCCGGGGGTCCTCGTGGATAGACAAGTACCCAGGATGTCAGGCGCCGGGCCGTCGACGGCTGGGCTTACGGTGGACAGGGGACCGAAACTGGTTGCCTAGGTCCATCTGACCGCATCGACCATGACCACAGATGACTGGAGACCACCATGACGCGAATCGGCAACGCCGACGAAGTACCCGCCGGCTCGGTGACCCGCCGCGGCAAGTACGCGGTCGGCAACAACGGCGACTATTTCGCCGTCTCGCGCCGCTGCCGCCACCTGGGCGCCGACCTGTCCGAGGGCAGCATCGACTCGGACGGCTGCCTGGTGTGCCCGTGGCACGCGTCCAAGTTCGACGTCCGCACCGGCCGCATGGTCCGCGGTCCGCAAGGTGCATTTGCGAAGGTCCCCGGACTCGGTGCCACATTTCGAGGACTCTCGCGCGTGCTGCCTTTGCGCCGGCGCGCGGTCGAAGAACGCGGCGGCGAGCTGTACCTCGCCGACTAGAGGAGTTGTTCCGAGGGGCCGGGGTTGTAGGCGGTCAGGCATTGTTTGACGGGTGCGCCGATTCGGTCGTCGTGCCAGATGCGGGCGGTCGGGGCGACGGTGCGGTGTCAGGGTTGGCGATGACGGCTACTCCGGTGCGGCCGCTGTGGTGTTCGAGGTCGAGTTGGCGGTTGGCCTGTGTCGTTTGATTGATTCGTTGACCTGGCGCGGAAGGGGGCACCTGGGCGTTGGGTCTCGGGCTTGGGGCTTGGGGCTTGGGGCTTGGGGCTTGGGGCTTGGGGCTTGGGGCTTGGGGCTTGGGCGCAGCGGGTGCAGGCCGGCCTCGATCGAGCGCCGTTACTGATCGATCCGCGCTGCAGCACGCGGGAACGGGTGCGAGTGCGGTTTGATCACGTGGGTATATGACGGCGCGTACGCCGGGACGCCCGGAAGCGCAGACGCGCCCACGCCGGGCCGCGCGGGCGACGCGGGCGACGCGGGCGACGCGGGCGACGCGGGCGACGCGGGCGACGCGGGCGACGCGATCACACGCCACACCAGTCCACGCTCGGAATTACTCGTCTAGAGTTGCGCCGCGGCGCGCGGCTGCGCCGACGCCCGGGGCACCTGCTCGCGCAGCCAGTCGCACCATTCCTCGACACCGTCACCGGACTTGATGCTCATGTCGATGCGGGTCACGGCCGGGTTCACCTGGGCGAGGTTGCGGGTGAACAGGTCCATGTCGAAGTCGAGATAGGGCAGCAGATCGATCTTGTTGACGAGCACGAGGTCGGCCGAGCGGAACATCACCGGATACTTCAGCGGCTTGTCCTCGCCCTCGGTCACCGAGAAGACCATCACCCGCCTGTGCTCACCGACGTCGAACTCGGCGGGGCACACCAGGTTGCCGACGTTCTCGACGATCACCACATCAAGCTCGTCGAGCGGCAGTCGGACGAGGGCCGAGCGCACCATCGGGGCGTCCAGGTGACACTCGCCGCCGAAGCCGTTGCCGGTGTTGACGAGTTCGATGGCGGCACCGAAGCCGGCCAGCCGGTCGGCGTCGAGGCTGGTCTCGATGTCTCCCTCGATGACCCCGACGCGCAGATCGGTACCGAGACGCGACAGCGTCTCGCGCAGCAGGGCGGTCTTCCCGGCACCGGGAGAGGACATCACATTGATCGCGAACGCCCCGCCGCCGTCGAGGTCGGCGCGGTTGGCTGCGGCGGTGCGGTCGTTCTCGTCGAAGATCCGCTCCAGCACATCGATGCGTTCGGTTCCCGTCGCATAGCCGGAATGGTCGCCGAGATCGTGCGAGTGTTCGTGCGGATGCTCGTGCGAGTGGCTGTCCGAGTGATCATGCGGATGTGCGTGCGCCGGTGAATCGTCGCTGTCCTGACGATGCGCACCAGCACTGTCGTGGCGGTGGAACCTGCCCATGCGTACCTCCGAGTCGCTGTCTGCGAGTGAACGCCTGCACGCACGGCTCGTCAATGCGGGTAAGAGGTGCGGCTCGCGTGTGGCGCATGCCATAGATCGGCGCTAGCGTCGACTACGGGTCGAGGCACCGACAGCGAGGGACAGGCGGCGGGTATGCGCGACCGAGCGACCGTAGCAACCGGCGATGCCGATGTGCCCGTCGCCACCCGCAGACGTCTCGGAGTGCAGGTTGCCGGAGTAGTGCAGGGGGTGGGTTTTCGCCCTTTCGTCTACGCGCTGGCCCGTAACCTCGGCTTGGCCGGCGAGGTGTGCAACACCGCCGCGGGAGTCACCATCGAGGTCGAGGGCACGGCCGCGGCACTGGCCGAGTTCGTCGAACGCGTCCGGGCCGACGCTCCCCCGCTCGCGCACGTCGAGTCCGTCCACACCCGGCAGCTCGACGTCCGTGGCGGCACCGACTTCACAATCGCCTCGAGCGACGCCGGCACCGTCGGTCGCACGCTCGTCTCGCCGGATATCGCCACCTGCGACGACTGCCTGGCCGAGCTGAACGATCCGCTCGATCGCCGCTACCGGCACCCGTTCATCAGCTGCACCAATTGCGGCCCGCGCTTCACCATCGTCGTCGCCCTGCCCTACGACCGGCCGAACACCACGATGGCCGGTCTGCCGCTGTGCGATCGGTGCGCAGGTGAATACGCCGACCCCGCAGACCGCCGGTTCCACGCGCAGACGGTCGCCTGTCCCGACTGCGGGCCGACGCTGCGCCTGGCGCGCAGCGCAGAAGACGACCTGCTCGGCGCCGACGCGATGCGCGTGACGCGTCAACTGCTCGCCGACGGGGCGATCGTGGCGGTGAAGGGGCTGGGCGGCTACCACCTGGCCTGCAACGCCACCGACGAGACGGCGGTAGCGACGCTGCGCAAGCGCAAGGACCGCGGCGACAAGCCGTTCGCCGTCATGGTCGCCGACGTCGAGGACGCCGCATCGCTCGCGCACCTCGGGCCGGCCGAGGCAGCGCTGCTCACCGATGCCCGCCGCCCGGTGGTGCTGCTGCCCAGGAAGGACGACGCACCCCTCGCGCCGGCGGTGGCGCCCGAGCATCCCGACATCGGCGTGCTACTGGCCTATGCGCCCGTCCACCACCTGTTGTTCGGGTTGCCGGGCGACGCGCCCGGGCCGCGCGCACTGGTGATGACCAGCGGCAACCTGGCCGGCGAGCCGATCGTCACCGACGACGCGCAGGCACGCGCCAGGCTCGCCTCGCTGGCCGACGCCTGGCTCACCCATGACCGCCCGATCCACGTGCCGTGCGACGACTCCGTGGTCCGAGCGGGTGGGGTGAGCGGCGCGAACGCCGTGCCCGTGCGCCGCTCGCGCGGCTGGGCGCCGCTGCCCGTCGCGCTGCCGGTGCCGGTGCGCGCGGCGCTGGCCGTGGGCGGCGACCTGAAGAACACCTTCTGTGTCGGCGAGGGCGGCTACGCGTGGCTGTCCGCGCACGTCGGCGACATGGACGATCTCGCCACGCTGCAGGCCTTCGAGGCCGCGACGGCGCACCTCACGATGCTCAGCGCGGTGACTCCGGAGACGGTTGTCGCCGATGCCCACCCCGCCTACCGCAGCGCGGCGTGGGCCAGACGCAGCGAACTGGAGATGCACACCGTCCAGCACCATCACGCGCACATCGCGTCGGCGATGGCCGACAACGGGCATGACGGCTCGTCGCGGGTGATCGGCTTCGCGTTCGACGGCACCGGCTACGGCACGGACGGTGCGGTGTGGGGCGGCGAGGTGCTGCTCGCCGACTACGCCGACTACGAGCGCGTGGCCCACCTGCGTTACGTGCCGCTGCCCGGCGGCGACGCCGGCGTCCGCAACCCGTGCCGCATGGCGCTGTCGCACCTGCACGCCGCAGGTCTCGACTGGGACGAGCAGCTGCCGAGCGTGGCGGCGTGCAGCCCGCAGGAACGGCAGGTGCTGCGCCGCCAGCTCGACACCGGACTGCGCTGCGCGCCGACCTCGAGCATGGGACGGCTCTTCGACGCGGTGGCGTCGCTGGCCGGCGTCTGTCACCGCGTCGCCTACGAGGCCGAGGCCGCGATGCGCTTCGAGGAACTTGCCGCCGCCGCGTTCACCACCTGCGGCACCCCATACGCCTTCGGGATCGATATCGACGGCGACGAGATCGACGCAACGCCGGTCATCACGGCTGTGGCCGACGACGTGCGCGCCGGCGTCGAGGCATCGACCGTGGCGGCCCGCTTCCACCACGCGGTCGCCGATGCCGTGCTCACCGCTGCGCGCGACCTGCGCGAGCGCACCGGGCTCGGCACGGTGGCGCTGTCCGGCGGGGTGTTTCTCAACGTGCTGCTCACCCGGCTGTGCCGCGCCGCGCTGCTCGACGCCGGTTTTCTGGTGCTCACGCACCGCCAGGTGCCGCCGAGCGATGCTGGTCTCGCATTGGGCCAGCTCGTCGTCGGTGCGCGGATCGAACGTCACAACAGAGAGGCGGAACCTTCATGTGCTTAGCGGTGCCCGGCAGGGTGGTCGAGGTGTGGGATGCCGACACCACCCGAATGGCGAACGTCGACTTCGGCGGCATCGTCAAGGAGGTCAGCGTGGCCTTCGTTCCCGACATCGAACCCGGCGAGTACGCGATCGTGCACGTCGGGTTCGCACTGCAGAAATTGGACGAGGCATCCGCGCTCGAGACGCTGCGGGTCTTCGAAAATCTCGGCGAACTCGACGCCGAGTTCGGTGATGCCTGGGCCCGTGCGGCCGTCGAGGCTGGAATGGAGACGCCATGAAGTACCTCGAAGAGTTCAACGACCCGGAGCTTGCCAAGCGGCTCGTCGACGATATCCACGCAACCGTCACCCGGCCGTGGGCGCTGATGGAGGTATGCGGGGGCCAGACGCACACGATCATTCGGCACGGCATCGACCAGCTCATCCCGGACGAGGTCGAGATGATTCACGGGCCGGGTTGCCCGGTGTGCGTCACCCCGCTCGAGCTGATCGACAAGGCGCTGGAGATCGCATCCCGTCCCGGCGTGATCTTCTGCTCGTTCGGCGACATGCTTCGGGTGCCGGGCAGCGGACGCGACCTGTTCCGGATCAAGAGCGAGGGCGGCGACATCCGCGTCGTCTATTCCCCCATGGACGCACTCAAGATCGCGCGCGAAAACCCGGACAAGCAGGTCGTGTTCTTCGGCATCGGCTTCGAGACCACCGCGCCACCGAACGCGATGACGGTGTTCCAGGCCGCGAAGATGGCCGTGCCGAACTTCAGCATGCTTGTCTCGCACGTGCGCGTACCGCCGGCGATCGAGGCGATCATGCAGGCGCCCACCTGCCGGGTACAGGGATTCCTCGCGGCGGGGCACGTGTGCAGCGTCATGGGCACCAGCGAGTACCCCGGGCTCGTCGAGAAGTACCGGGTGCCGATCGTCGTCACCGGCTTCGAGCCGCTGGACATCCTCGAAGGCATCCGGCGCACCGTGCACCAGCTCGAGAACGGCGAAGCGTATCTCGACAACGCCTACGCGCGCGCCGTGCCGCCCGAAGGCAACCCAGCGGCCCGGGCGCTGCTCGAGGACGTTTTCGAGGTCACCGACCGCGGCTGGCGCGGCATCGGCGTGATCCCCGACAGCGGCTGGCAGCTCGCGCCGAAGTACCGCGAATTCGACGCGCAGCACCGCTTCGACGTGGCGGGCATCGATACCGCCGAATCGACGGTGTGCCGCAGCGGCGAGGTGCTGCAGGGCTTCATCAAGCCGCACGAGTGCGAGGCGTTCGGCACGACGTGCACGCCGCGCAACCCCCTCGGCGCGACGATGGTGTCGACCGAAGGCGCCTGCGCGGCGTACTACCTCTACCGCCGGCTGGAGACGACACCGCGGCCCGAGGGACGACGGGAGGTCGCGACTCTTGGCTGAGGCGATTCCATCCTCGCCTGACCCGGTGATCGACTTCGACGGCTGGACGTGTCCGGTCCCGCTGCGCGACAGTCCGACGATCGTGATGGGCCACGGCGGCGGCGGCCAGATGTCCGCCGAGCTGATCGAGCACCTGTTCGTGCCGGCCTTCGCGGTCGACGGCGACCCCGAGACGACGCTCGGCGACTCGGCCGTCGTCACGATGGGCGGCGCGCGTATCGCGCTGTCCACCGACACGTTCGTCGTCCGTCCGCTGTTCTTCCCCGGCGGTTCGATCGGCGACCTCGCGGTGAACGGGACGGTCAACGACCTCGCGATGAGCGGCGCGACACCGGCGTACCTGACCTGCGGCATGGTGCTCGAAGAGGGCACCGACGTCTCGCTGGTCGCTCGCGTCGCGCGCGACATGGGGGCGGCGGCGCGCACGGCCGGGGTGCGGATCGTCACCGGCGATACGAAGGTCGTCGACGCCGGTCACGGCGACCAGGTCTACGTCAACACGGCAGGGATCGGGCTCGTACCCGACGGCGTCGACATCCGTCCCGATCGCGCCGAGGTGGGTGACGTCGTCATCGTCAGCGGTGCGATCGGAGTGCACGGCATCGCGATCATGAGTGTGCGCGAGGGCCTGGAATTCGGTTCGGACATCGCCACCGACAGCGCGGCACTGCACCCGCTGGTAGCCGCGATGTTGGAGGTGACGCTCGACCTGCACGTGCTGCGTGACCCGACACGCGGCGGCCTGGCCACGTCGCTCAACGAGATCGCGTCGGCGTCGCGGGTCGGCGTCCGGCTGAGCGAGAAGGCACTGCCCGTGCCGACCGACGTCGCCGGCGCCTGCTCGCTGCTCGGCCTCGACCCCATGTACGTCGCCAACGAGGGAAAGCTGGTCGCGTTCGTGCCGCGCGAGCACGCCGACGCGGTACTGGCCGCGATGCGCGCGCATCCGCTCGGCAGCCAGGCCGCGGTCATTGGCGAGTGCGTTGACGAGCACCCAGGCATGGTGGTGGCAACGACGACCTTCGGCGGCAACCGCGTCGTCGACACGCCGCTCGGCGAGCAGCTCCCCCGGATCTGCTGACGTGCACGAACTCGCGCTGTGCGGCTCGATCGCCGACATCGTCGTCAAGCGAGCACCGGGCCGCGAGGTGCGCACCATCCAGCTGCGCATCGGTCAGTTGCGCCAGGTCGTCCCGGACACCCTGACGTACTGCTGGCAGGTGGTCACCGAGTCGACGCAGCTCGAGGGCTCGGTGCTGGACATCGAGCACGTACCGGCGCGATTGCGGTGCACCGCATGCGAGGCCGAGCACGAAATGAATGGCGAGCTGCTGCTCGCCTGCCGGACGTGCCGCGCCACCACCGTGACGGTGATCGCCGGTGAAGAATTCATGATCACCTCGATGGATGTCATGCCCGAACAAGCGCAGCCGGGCCAAGCGCCCGCGGCGCCTCCGCCCAGCTGAGACGAGTGCGATGACTACGAACGACGGATTGCTGAACATCTACCTCAACGATCACCTCGCCGGGTCCACCGGCGGCCTGGCGCTGGCGCGCCGTCTCGCAGGCAACCACCGTGGCACGCCGGCCGGACCTGAACTCGCCGAGCTGGCGCGCGACGTCGAGGAAGATCGGGACGCGCTCGCCGCGATCATGGCCTCGGTGGGCGCGCGGACCAATCCACTCAAGCCGGTGCTCGCACTCGTAGCCGAGCGCGTCGGCCGGCTCAAACTCAACGGCGCGCTGCTGCACCGCTCGCCGCTGTCCAGCGTGCTGGAGCTGGAGATGATGCGGTTGGGGGTCGAGGGCAAGTCGTCGGCCTGGCGCTCGCTACGGGAGGTGGCCAAGAATGATCCGCGCCTGGACGCCGCGCAGCTCGACGAACTCATCAGCCGGGCGAAAGACCAGGCGCAGCGGCTGGAGCGACTGCGCACCCGCGCCGCAGCCGAGGCACTGCAGCGGTCTTGACCGAGACGGGACGTGCCCCCAACGGATGTCGGAGGCGCCCAAACGCGACACGCCATGCACCCGCGTTCAGCGCAATGACCTCTCCATATGGCGAGGTGGCGCGCGCTCTCACGTGCGGAGCTGCAGATTGCAGGTTCGAGCCGCCGTTTGAGGGGTCGCCGTAGCAACGGAGCGGATGTGGTCCCTTTCACCGTTGCAGTTGTCGGGCACTCACCGGGCATTCTCGCGGGCGGGGGTACTGCGACTCGGTGCGCTCCGAGAACTCGCAGACTCCCACGAGCACTCGCCACAGTGCCGATGGCCCGCAGGGGTTCGGCTTGCGCGACGGCTTGCTGCCTCGACACCAAGCACCCATCGCAGGACACGGTGCGCGCCCGCTCCAAGGGCCTGGGGGGTGATGGCCGACGGCACGTGCGGCAGCGTCACCTAGGACGATGTCGTCCGGCGGACGGCCGAGGGCTGGCGCATCGCGCACCGGACGGTCCGGGCGCGTCGGACGCCGCTCACGCCGTGACGGTCGGCACCCCGAGGGTCTCGTCGAGCAGGTCGAGCACCGCCCGCCACGCCCGCGCGGCATGCGCCGGGTGGTGGCCCACCCCGGGCAGCGTGGCCTGGATGTGGGTCGTCCCGCCGGTGAGGGAGCCGTCGGGATGCGCCGGCGGGTGCCAGAAGGCGTGCTTGGCCCCGCCGTAGACGTGCACGCGCCAGTCGACGCCGGCGACCTGCAGCGCGCGGGTGAACGCCAGGACCTGGTCCGGGGTGCAGAGCGGGTCCTCGGAGCCGGTGCAGACGAGGAACGTGCCGGTGACGGCGGCCCAGTCCTCCGCGCGCGCGGTCGGCAGGCCGGGATGGACCACGGCGACGGCCCGGAACGGCACCCCGGCGCTGGCGAGGTCCAGGACGATGCTGCCGCCCGCGCCGTACCCGAGGGCGGCGAGCCGGTCGGGATCGGCACCGGGCTCGGCGAGCAGGACGTCGAGCGCGGCGCGGCCGATGGCCCGCATCCGGTCGGAGTCGGCGATCAGCGGCAGGACCCGGGCCAGCATCGCCTCGGGGTCGGAGAACCACTGGCCGCCGTGGTACTCCATCGCCAGGGCCGCGTAGCCGCGCTCGGCGAGGTGGTCGGCGCGGCGGCGCTGGAAGTCGTTGAGACCGATCCCGTCGTGCCCGATCAGCACCGCCGGCCACGGCCCCTCGCCGTCCGGCCGCGCCAGGTGGCCGACCATCGTCAGGCCGTCGGCGTCGTAGGTGACCTCGCGCGTCAATATCATCCCGCGGACGTTAGCGAACGTGAGGCGCCCCGGGTTCGATGTTCGCTCTCGGCCGAGCGAACGGCGTCGCCTCCAGGGCCCCGGAGGCCGTCTCCCGCCCACGGCGCCGGTGTGGTGGGCCCCGATCACTACAGGCCGTCCGTTAGAGGCGCTATGGGGCGGCTCAATGGGTGATTTGTCGTCGGTATCGGCATGCTCTGGGAGTCTGGCCGGATGGCTGGAGATTGTGACATCAAGGATGTGCTGCGCCGGCAGTGGGAGCGCATCGCGGCGGCGGCGACACAGCTGGACATGCAGGCGCTGAGCCGGGTCCAAGGTTGGCGTAACGCCAAGGTCCTGGCTCACCTCGCGGTGCAACCGGTGCTGCTCGGCCGCTTCCTCGCCGACGCCGGAGCGGCCGGGGCGGCGATGTGCCTCGAAGCCAACCTCGCCGGCACGCACGCGTTGGCCGAGCGTATCGACACCGCCGCCCGGCAGGGCGCCGAAGCGGGCCGGGTGGACTTCGCTCGGCAGGCGGCGGCTGTCGATGCTGCGCTGGGCGCCGCTGACATCGACGCGACGATCACCACCGTGCAAGGACCGATTCGGCTCGCGGACTACTTGCGGACTCGCTGCGTCGAAGCGGTCGTACACGGCATGGACCTGCAGCCGCCGGTACCTGCCGACCCGGCCGCGCTGGCGGTGACCGTCGAGGCACTGATGGCGGTTCTGCGAGCCCGCTCGCCCCATCTCCTCCCAGCGGCGCGCGAACTGCCAGCGGTGGAGCTCGTCGATGTCGCGACCGGCCGTGCCCCCACACCCGCTGTGCTGGCGCCGGTCATGCCGCTGATGACCTGAGGACCCTGCCCGTCCGAGGATCCGCTTACGAGAAGCTGATCAAGGCTGTCCAGGCGTGGAAGGCACCCCACAATCGTCACCGCGAGCCGTTCGGGACTGCCCCGAGTTCAGTTGACTCGTGGGGTGAGGTGCATCAGGCCGCGGTTGCGAGCTGATGGTGGAGCAGTTCGAACTCTATGGGCGTGAGCTTGCCGAGGGCGCGTTGGCGTCGGCGGCGGTGGTAGGTGCGTTCGATCCAGGTCACGATGGCCAGGCGCAGCTCGTCTCGGGTGTGCCAGTAGCGGCGGTCCAGGACGTTCTTTTGCAGCAGCGCGAAGAACGATTCCATCGCGGCGTTGTCCCCGCAGGCGCCGACGCGGCCCATCGATCCGACCAGGCCGTTGGCGGCCAGGGTGCGCACGAAGGCCCGTGATCGAAATTGACTGCCCCTGTCCGAATGAACGAGCGTGCCGACCGGCTGGCGCAGCGCGATGGCGTTGCGCAGCGCCCGCACGGCCAGGCTTGCTTTCATGCGGTCGCCGATGGCGTAGCCGACGATCTTGTTCGAGTAGTCGTCGCGGATCGCGCAGACATACAGCTTGCCTTCGGCGGTGCGATGCTCGGTCAGGTCGGTGCGCCAGAGCTGATTGGGTCGGGTCGCGACGAACTTGCGTCCGACGAGGTCGTCGTGCACCGGCGGGCCGGCCTTGCGGTTCAGGCCGCGTTTCTTCGAGTGCACCGACCACAGCCGCTGCGCCGAGCACAACCGCTGCACGCGGTTCTCCCCAGCCCGGATGCCGTGCTCGGCGGTGAGCTCGTCGGCGATGAACCGGTATCCGAACTCCGGATCGGCGCGGTGGATGTCGACCGCGGCATTGAGCAGGTGGGCGTCGTCCCAGTCCCGCTGCGACACTGGCTGCGCCCGCCAGGCATAGAAGGCTTGCTTGCTGAACTTCAGCACCCGGCAGGTCACCGCGACGGGAATCCCGTCCGCGGCCAGGTCACGGACCAGCGGGTACCTCATTTTGGGGACATGTCCTTGGCGAAATAGGCCGCCGCCCGACGCAGGATCTCCACCTCCTGCTCCAACACCCGGACCCGCTTACGGGCCTCGCGCAGCTCGGCCGACTCCGACGCTGTCACGCCGGGCCGGCGGCCGTCCTCGATGTCGGCCAGGTTCAACCAGCGATGCAGACACGACTCGCTGATCCCGAAATCTTTCGCGATCTGCGACAGCGGCGCCTCGCCCTTGCGGGCGACCGCGACCACGTCACGACGAAACTCGATGGGAAACGCCTTGGGCATGACGGTGATCCTTCCAGCGAGGACGAATCCTCACAGGCAAGGAGTCAACCCAACCGGGGGCAGTCCCCGGGAGCGGTCTCTGCCGAGCGACGTCGCGTTGACGGGCAGGTAGGGGACTGCTTGGGTGGCGGGATGACGGAGCATCACCTGCCGAGCGGTTGACGGCTGTGCGTGTCCTCGTCTCTACGACCGCCGGCACCGGCCATTTCGGGCCGCTAGTTCCGTTTGCCGCAGCATTGCGGCGGGCCGGCCACCAGGTCGTGGTGGCGTCTCCGGCGTCCTTCGCCGGCGGTGTTCTCGCGGCCGGTTTTGAGCACGAACCATTTGGTGAACCGCGTCCGGAGGAGCTGGGCGCCGTCTTCGGCCGGCTGCCGGCGTTGAGCATGGCCGAGGCGAACCGGATCGTGTTGGTGGAGGTGTTCGGGACTCTCGATGCCCGTGCCGCTTACCCGGGGCTCGGCGAGATTTTCGATCGGCTTCGGCCGGATCTCGTCGTCCGCGAGCCGGCAGAGGTGGCCTCCCTAGTGCACGCGGAAGCACGCGGGATCGCGCATCTGAGTGTCAACATCGGGTTGGACTCCATGATCGACCACCTCCTTCCCGTTGCCGCCGCGCTGGCCGACCTCGGTCTGGCCGACCCCGAGCAGTGTCTGAGGCAGGAACCCCGATGGACGTTGCTACCCGAAAGCATCGACGTGTCGCCGAAGGCAACCGTCGGCAGCCGCCCGCTGAGATTTCGTGAGACTCCGGACACCACTGCCGGGGCGCCCCTGCCAGGATGGGGAAGCCCGGAGGACCCTCTGGTGTACATCTCGTTCGGGACCGTGGCCGCGGGCCTCGGTCTCTTCCCCGCCCTCTACCGCGGAGTCCTCGACGCGGTCAGCGAGCTTCCCGTGCGCGTCATGCTCACGACGGGTCGAGGGGTGGAGGGTGACAAGCTCGGCCCGCTGCCACCGAACGCGCACGTCGAAGCGTGGTGGCCCCAGGCCGATGTTCTTACCCTCGCGAGCGTGGTGGTGCACCACGGCGGGTTCGGTACGTTGCTCGGCGCTCTGACCGCCGGCCGGCCGCAAGTGATCCTGCCCCTGTTTTCCGTCGACCAGTTCGACAACGCGGCCAGAGTGCACGCCGCGAAGGTCGGCGTGAGCGTGCCCGCCGACCTCTCTTCAGCTGGCGACGGACCGTCGATGACGTTCCCGTCCCCGGCCTTGATGGCGATGCTCGGTATAACCGTGCAAGCAGTGCTCACCGACCCCGGCTACCTGCAGCGGGCCGGGCAGTACGCCGACGAGGTGGCAGCGCTGCCGACGACCGCCGATTGCGTGGCAGCAACCGACCATCTCGTCAACAGCTGATGACCGCCCGCACCAACCCGACCGACCGCCGTCAGTGAAGCTCCCCCGCTTTGGCGGACAGCTCCTGTGGGAGTGCGGCTGCACTGAGCTGATCACCGGGGCGTCGTCGCGCTCGGGATCGGCATCGACGGCACGAAGCACCCCGCTCGGACCTGCCGGGGGCTCTGACGAGAACACCTCGGTCGTCGCCGATCAGCTGACCGGGCTTCGGGATGCGGCCTGGACACCACCATGAGCTCCTCATGCAAGTCTCAGCGCCCTCCCCGACCGCCGCCATAAGTGGGTCGATCCCGACTCTCGCGTTCCTCTCGTTGGGGGCCGATGCACGGATTGGTGGCACAGCGGGCCGGCCCATTCGTGTTCTTGCCACTGCGCGCGAGGTCGCCAGTTCGGACGCGCATATTGGCGCCAAAGCCGTCGGAGAAAAACGACCGAGCCCGCGCCCTATTCGGCAACTTGTTTGGGTCTAGGTCGGGAGTCCGGGTGCTGCGATGCTCGGGCGTTGGACCGGTAGGGCTCGCTCGTTAATCGGCTGCCGTCGTCCCTGGTGGCGTTCTGGCTCACGAACGGCTTGCGGCCTTGCTGGTCCACCCGGCGAGGTTGTGGCTCAAGAGACATCGCATGCCGCTAAGTCGTCAAGCAGGACGTGCCTCGGTCTTTCGACAGACCTTCGTGGTCAGAGGCGCGATAGAGGTCACGGTCTGCTTGGCGTTGTCGGTTGTCGCCGGCCTGCTCGCGGGGTGCCTCGGTCTCTTGAAAGGCCTTGTTGGCCCGGGGTTTGCTAGAGGTCACCGGCTGGTCGGTGGTGTTGGGGAAGGCTTTGGCTTCGTCGTAGGGCTGGCCGGTTTGCAGGCAGTGGTGCAGCATCCCGATCCCGCGGTTGGTGAGGTTGCGGGCGGCCGCGCTGTAGGTGTCTCCGCGCTCGCGTCTCGCGGTGAAGTGTGCGTGGGCGCCGGGTGAGTGAGCGAGCATCGGCAACGCCCAGAGGTAGGCGGCTTGGCCGAGTCGCTTGTTGCGCACGACGCGGCGGGTGACGACGGTTTTCATGCCGCTGGCACGTGTGACTGGCGCGGTGCCGGCGAAAGCTTTCAGTCCGCGGGCGCTGGCGAAGCGGGCCCGGTC
>JAABUT010000512.1_pt1 | contig 60793 bp, 51 predicted proteins | sample 5559281 | NCBI WGS metagenome assembly JAABUT01 (sample SAMN10711880, study PRJNA513359) | rock metagenome | isolation source: Antarctica rocks | place: Antarctica: Victoria Land, Ricker Hills nord | collected 2016-01-04 | reverse complement strand
CATACTATCTCAGTACGATGACGAGAGTGTGCTTCATTCGATAGTCTTCTATAGCAAGAGCATGATTTTAGCTGAATGCAATTATCACATCTATGACAAGAAATTGCTAACTATCATTCGATGCTTCAAACACTGACGATTCAAACTAAAAGATACTGAGCTATCTATTCAGATGTTTACTGATCATCAGACTTTGAAGATCTTTATGAAAAAAAAACAGCTGACTTGATGACAAGCGAACTACCTGAATATTCTATCAAAGTTTAACTTTCAGATTATCTTTTGATCAAACAAAATAAACTTCAAAGTTGATGCTTTAATTAAAATGTCGATGATCAATAGTTTTGAATCAGTTAAAGACATAGATGATCGTTTTTAAACTATACTGATCTCGAATCGAATAAACGTTTTATTGATTGAGTTCAAAATTGAATCTGAATACGAGATTAATCTTTATCAACGTGTACATCTAGTCAATCAGAAGAATGAACTATGCAATGAGTATTGACAAGCTATGAACAAAGATGAACTGAAGCTTCATGACATGAAGCTAAAGAACTGTCAAATCATTGACAACATTCTATTCAAAAAGAGTCTACTATGAATGTTGAAACAAATGCATACGAAATTGCTTTGAAAGATTCACGATCAATCATCAATCTTGCACTCTGACATTAAATGAATGATTGATCTAGTTCAACGCTTCTACTATTGATCAGATCATCAAGCAACTATTTGACAATACATTCAAAACTGTCATGTCTGTCAGCGAAGCAAAGCATCTCGAGATGATACAAATGATTTGCTTCAGTCTCTATCAATCTTTCAGCAGCGTTGACAAGATATAGCTATGAACTTCATCACTGAGCTATCTCTATCGAAAAACTATAACGTCATTTGCATGATCATATGTCATCTCTTCAAAGATCGTCACTATGTTCTCTGTCATTGAGAAGACGATGACATCTCAATTGAAGAAACAGTATGAATCATGCTATGAAACGTCTATCAACTTCATGATCTACTCAGTTCTATCGTTTCGAATAGAGACTTTCAGTTCATATCAATCATGTGACAAAGTCTTTGTAAACAACTGAAGATCAAAGTCAATCTATCAACAGTCTATCATTCAGAGATTAATGATCAGTCGAAACGAGCTAATCAAGATGTTGAACACGAACTTCGAATCTACTGCAATTACATGCAGAATGACTGAGCTAAATGACTTTCAATGATAAAATTCAGTGATAATTTCAATACATTCTCGACTATCTTGATGATTTCTTTCTACTTCAATAAAGACTTTCACTCTCAAATGAGTTTTGATTCAGATACGACTGATTACAAAACGACTCGTCAACGTATTGAGACTAGAAAGATCGATGACATTGTCATTTGAATGAGCGAACTTCTTATCTTCGATCATCAACAATTGAAAAAGATCAAGCAGATCATTGAAGCTCAGATGAACAAGCATAGACGAGACGTCATCTATGAAGTAAATGATCAAGTTTGATTAGTCTTCGAAAACATCAAAATCATTAAATCATGCAAAGATTTGAAAAACAAGCAGCTCGATCTCTATTCAATCACAGTCAAAGTTGAGATCTTCTATCGTCTTCAGCTATCTAGAAGCATGAAGCATATACATTCAGTGTTCAGCTCAAAGTATCTACGAACTTCATCAAATGATTCTTTATCAGAACAACACTCTGAGCTCTCTAGATCAATGATCATTGAAGAGAATGAAGAGTACTGAGAAGTAGACGATATATTGAACTTCAGACGATATAGAGAAAGACTACAATACAAGGTCAAATGAATTGAGATAGATCGTGATGACAAATGATACTATGTTGATAAAGAGAAATTCAATGACTCGAAGAAAGTTCTGAATGAATTTCACAAGCTATACTCGAATAAGTCGCACTAAATTGAAAACACGATGAATTTTTTTGCTTTTATTTCTTTTCTATTCATGCAAACATGAATGTTCGAAGAAAGAAGTAATGTTACAAACATGTCTGAATCGATCAGAGTTCAGATCTAATTCTAATCAATTTGATTAAAACAAGTCATGATGCTATGTCTAGTTTGAATCTAGCGCATTTCTTCGAGTCATTCTCAGCACTTCTTTCAGTTGTTCAGCACTTTCTTCATTCATCTCTTTCATCATTCTTTTAGACAAACACATCTGATCTATTACATCACATCTGTATTGAGTCTAGCACAATCTCAAGTCATTATTTATAGAAGAGCTTGCACTCTTTCTCTTTTGTATTCTTAATGTCTTGTTATAGCTATCTCTAAAGAACAATACATACATATCAGCTCTGAGCTTCTTTGATTGAATGATCTAGACACAATTTCAACATTGAGCAAGATTTGAGCAAGATATCTGAGTAAGATCTGAGCAAAATCTGAGCAAGATATCTGAGCAAGAAGATTTTCAAGTCAACAAGTGTTGACAAAGCAAATAGATTTAAGCAAGATCTGAGCAAGATATCTGAGTAAGAAGATTTTTAAGTTGACAAGTGTTAACAGAACTGATATATCTGAGTAAGATCTGAGCAAAAGAGTGTAGATGAGATTTAAGCAATTGAACAGAAGTAAGATCAGAGCAGAAAGAATTAGTCAAGATTTGCACAAGAACAGAAGCTTTCAACATATAATAAACAAATCAATGAGTCATGACTGTTTCAAGTTACATCAATTACAGTTATTGAACATTAATGTAACAAAGTGACAGTTTTTTCTGTTCACTTGTAACTCTTTATGTTTGTTACAAATAATTATGTCAAAGATAATCAAATATTTTGATGTGATGCACAAAGTAACTAGATAAATAATAGATCGTTGATTGCATCAATTGCGTCAAATTTTGAAGCTTCTGCTAAAATGCAAATTGCACATTTGTTGATGTACAATGATACTCAATCTCATTATGTCTCGATCAGTTATTTTTCTCAAAGATCACAAGAAAAGAATTCTTGAACTATCTCATAATGATGTCAAGATATCAGATATTCATCAAATTCTACAAGATGAATATCATGTCAACATAACTCAATGAACTCTGCACAATCAACTTTGCACATGACAGATAATCAAGAATACTTGAGCAAACACAAGTGATGAGTTTCATGATCAAATCAGAGAACTTTATTTACTTCGTCTGTCTGACAAGAATATACTTCAAATTCTTGAGAATGAAGATTCTAAAATCATACAATTCTTTCTCATATGCATATGAAAGAAGCTGAGATTGAAGAATCGCGTTGATTTGATCAATAAAGAGATAGCAGATGCAGAAATGCTGTCTATTGTAGAAGTTGAACTTTGAAAAAGAATCATTGAGAGTTATGAATGAGATATGCTTCATGCTCATTTCTGAGAGCAAGATCATCTAATATCATGATCACTTTCGTCTTCAACATGTTGTCTTGCTTTACTAACACATTATAGCATTCAACTCTACGATTTGATTAAAATCTTGAATTCTGATGATGTTGCTCAATGAAGATATGACTTGCAACGAACTCGAGATGAATACATTGTTTCAGACTTCAACTTCATATGATCAATCAACGATTATTGCAAACTGAACATGTTTGAATTCAAGATATACAAGATCATTGATGCATACTCTCAATATATTGTCTGAATCTATGTTGAAATATTGTCTCATATCAGTATAAACTGTCTTCGACAGTTTCTAGATTTGACAAAAGAGACAGACAAGATTTCAAGAGTTATAAGATTTAATTGAGAAGTGAAAACAGACTTACTTGCTGTTACACATCATCATCTTCGTCAAGATCACGAATCGAATATTCTCTTCAAAAACTGCTTTTTCTATGAAACAAGCATTAAGAATCAATGTATTGAGTCTTGATGAAATCAGCTAAATAAAATGTTGATCTATCGCTGACGTGTATGTTATCTACTCAACAGCAATTCATTTTCATACTAATATGAGCATAAATATACTTTTACAATCTTCGTGAAGAAAACAGCTTCAACTTTAAGTCATCAGCAGATTGCATTTGTCTTCGTGCTATTTACATGCTCATACTACATTGAAAAGTGTATTCATATGTTAGAAGTTGAAACTATCATAAGATTCATCAACAAAAGAATCGACTCAACTGTGTTTCAGATCAATCATGAATTCTCTATCATTATTCAGAACATATTTCAGATTTAGCTCTTCGACTTGATTCAATTCTGCTTGATGAGTTGTCAACATATGTAAAGAGATATGATATGCTCTTGTCTTGATATGCTTGATTTATCATGTTAATGAATGATAGTGATTGATGAGTATTTATCTGTCGATGTTCTTGATGAATGTTTGAAAGTCATGACTGATCTTCATATTAATACGAAGCAGCTGAACATTAACTTTGAGAAGAAATTTGCACATTGTAGTCAATTGCACTATCAGAAATATCTTCGCTTGAGAGAGTTAATTTATCATCACATTGCATCAGATAATTTATCTGACATGCATGAGACAGCACATTCAAATGACGATGTACACTGAATGCTTGAGATCAACAAAGATAATGAGTAATCGAATATGTTATAGACTCGATAGACAAGAAAGTCACTGCTCAGCGTATGTCACATTAACTATGACTCTGTTGTATATGTAATCTTGTTAATTTTCAATGATTCATATGAAGTGAAAAAACATCATACATCACACTCGTATTGATATAATCAGACAGTATTGCTTCAAAACAGATGATTTTCATGTCAACTTGTCACTCAGCATCAAATTCTGTTATGAATGCAATGATTCAAACTCACGAAATGTCTCTTCTGAATCATCTTTGACTTTCAGATCATATTACGTTGAATTTATTAATCTTATTGACTCTTCTTCTGTTGCTTCAACATCTCGATCATCAAATTCTTAAGCTTTCATTGAATCACAGCTTGTTGCTCGATTCTCACAATTAGATCATCATCAAGCAGAGATTGCATGACAAAAGTCAATTTCAACAAGCAAACTCTTCATCAAACAAAATCTATCAGCAGCAAACAAGATTACAAAGACTCATATTGTGCAATCTTCTGCAGCAAGCTATTAGTTTAAGACATATTATATCTTGAAATGACATCTCATTGATGATACTCAACAATCAATAGCTTGTAAAGAGTGAAAATGAAATGTGTTTTGTACATCAATCTTCATATCTGTATGAAACAACAGATTGACTAGCTTTCTAAATAAATTGTGCTCAATTTTCAGTTGTCAATGTTCAGATTGAAGATCTGAATGACTTTATTCAATGATGTCTTTTATTTCAGATGAAACGATACATGAATGCATTTATGAATATACTTTGCAAATCATATCTTGTCAATGACTGAAACGATAGAAGTGAAATTACATACATGACAGTGAAGACTCAGAATGTTGAGATTGTGTCTAGATTATTCAATCAAAGAGACTCAGAACTGATATGTATGTATTGTTCTTTAGAAATAACTATAACAAGACATTAAGAATACAGAAGAGAAAGAGTGCGAGCTCTTCTATAAATAATGACTTGAGACTGCGCTAGACTCGATACAGATGTGATGTAATAGATCAGATGTGTTTGTCTAAAAGAATAATGAAAGAGATGAATGAAGAAAGTGTTGAATAAACGAGAAAAAGTGCTGAGAATGATTCAAAGAAATGCGCTAGATTCAAACTAGACATAGCATCATGACTTGCTTTAATCAAATTGATTAGAGTTAGATCTGAACTCTGATTAATTCAGACATGTTCATAACATTACTCTTCTCTTTGAACATTCATGTTTGCATGAATAGAAAAGAAATAAAAGCAAAAAAAATTCATCATGTTTTCAATTTAGTGCGACTTATTCAAGTATAGCTTGTGAAATTCGTTCAGAACTTTCTTCAAGTCATCGAATTTTTCTTTATCGACATAGTATCATTCGTCGTCACAATCTATCTCGATTTACTTGATCTTGTATTGTAGTCTTTCTTTATATCGTTTGAAGTTCAATATATCGTCTACTTCTCAATGCTCTTCATTCTCTTCAATGATCATCAATCTAGAGAGTTCAAAGTGTTGTTTCAATAGAGAGTTGCTTGATGAAGATCATAGATACTTTGAGCTGAACACTGAATGTATATGCTTCATGCTTCTAAATAGCTGAAGACGATAGAAGATCTCAACTTTGACTGTGATTGAATAGAAGTTGAGCTGCTTGTCTTTCAAATCTTTGCATGATCTAGTGATTTTGATGTTTTCAAAGACTAATTAAACTTGATCATCTACTTCATAGATGATATCTCATCTATGCTTGTTTATCTGAGCTTCAGTGATCTGCTTGATCTTTTTCAATTGTTGATGATTGAAGATAAGAAGTTTGCTCATTCAAGTGACAATGTTATCGATCTTTCTAGTTTCAATACGTTGACGAGTCGTTTTGTAATCAGTCGTATCTGAATTGAAACTCATTCAAAGATGAAAGTCTTTATTGAAGTAGAAAGAAATCATCGAGATAGTTGAGAATATATTGAAATTGTCACTGAATTTCATCATTGAAAGTCATTTAGCTCAGTCATTCTGCATGTAATTGCAGTAAATTCGAAGTTCACATTCAACATCTTGATTAGCTCATTTCGACTGATCATTGATCTCTGAATGATAAACTATTAATAGATTGACTTTGATCTTCAGTTGTTTACAAAGACTTTGTCACATGATCAATATGAACTGAAAGTCTCTATTCAAAACGATAGAACTGAGTAGATCATGAAGTCAATAGACGTTTCATAGCATGATTCATACTGTTTCTTCGATTGAGATGTCATTGTCTTCTCAATGACAGAGAACATAGTGATGTTCTTTGAAGAGACAACATATGATCGTGCAAATGATGTTATAGTTTTTCGATAGAGATAACTCAGTGATGAAGTTCATAGCTATATCTTGTCAACGCTGCTGAAAGATTGATAGAGACTGAAGCAAATCATTTGTATCATCTCAAGATGCTTTGCTTTGCTGACAGACATGACAGTTTTAAATGTATTGTCAAATAGTTGCTTGATGATCTGATCAATAGTAGAAGCGTTGAACTAAATCAATCGTTCATTTAATGTCAGAGTGCAAGATTGATGATTGATCGTGAATCTTTCAAAGCAATTTCGTATGCATTTGTTTCAACACTCATAGTAAACTCTTTTTGAATAAAACGTTGTCAATGATTTGACAGTTCTTTAGCTTCATGTCATGAAGCTTCAGTTCATCTTTGTTCATAGCTTGTTGATACTCATTGCATAGTTCATTCTTCTGATTGACTAGATGTACATGTTGATAGAGATTAATCTCGTATTCAGATTCAATTTCGAACTCAATCAATAGAACGTTTATTCGATTCGAGATCAGTATAGTCTAAAAACGATCATCTATGTCTTTAGCTGATTCAGAACTATCGATCATCGACATTCTAATTAAAGCATCAACTTTGAAGTTTATTTTGTTTGATTGAAAGATAATCTGAAAGTTAAACTTTGATAGAATATTCAGATAGTTCGCTTGTCGTCGAGTCAGCTGTTTTTTTTTCATAAAGATCTTCAAAGTCTGATGATCAGTAAACATCTGAATAGATAGCTCAGTATCTTTTAGTTTGAATCGTCAGTGTTCGAAGCATCGAATGATAGTTAGCAATTTCTTGTCATAGATGTGATAATTGCATTCAGCTAAAATCATGCTCTTGCTATAGAAGACTATCGAATGAAGCACACTCTCGTCATCGTACTGAGATAGTATGTTGTCTTTTACATAGTTGAATGCATCGATTTTCAAAATAGCTTGATGTTTGACATCAAAATGACGTAGAACTGAAGTCGAGCTGATCTGCTTCTTTAGATTGTCAAAGACTTCGATGCAGACTTCGTTTCAAACAAAAGATGTGTCTTTTTGAGTCAGCTGAGTGAACAACTTGACTAGTTTCAAAAAGTTCTTGATGAAGCGTCAATAGAAATTGACGAAGTCAACGAAGTCTTGTATCTCTTTTAGATTAGTAAATGTAGCTCAATTGATTATAGCTTTCACTTTGATAAAATTCATGTGAAGATCTTGTTCTGATACTATGACTTCTAAGAAGACTGTTTCTTCTACGTCGAATTTGCACTTTTGAATATCTATCTGCAGATCAGCGTCTCGTAGACGATCTAGTATCATCTTGACATGTTGTCTATGCTTCTTTTGAGTCTTGCTGTATATGAGAATGTCGTCTAAATAAGCTTGGCAGAAGTCATTTAAAAGTTTCATAGAACATCATTCATATATTGCTGAAACGAGATCGAATCGTTTGTTAATTCAAATGATAGAATTTTTGATTTGTACGCTTCTAGAGCGATAATGAAGATCGTATAGTTCTCACTATCAAGATGCATATGAAGTTTGTTGAAAGCGAAAATTATATTCAGTCGAGTCAAATGCTTGCAGTCAACGATTTTGTCAATTATCTCATCTATGAGCGATAGAGAGTAGCAATTTCTTTTGATAATAATATTGAGCTTTTGATAGTCGACGCAGAAGCGAAAATCATCATTGATCTTCAGAGCGAATAAAACGAGTGAGAAATATGAAGTCTTGCTAAAAGTAATAAAACTCTTTGACAGATTTTCGTTCAGATATTCTTTGATCTTCTGAAGCTTGTAAAGTGACATTCAATAAGCTCAACATCTAGAAGAAGTAACATCGTTAGTGAGTTCTATCTTATGATCATATGAACGATGAGATGATAGCTTATCGACTTGAGCTCGATCAAACACGTCGAGAAAATTCTGATATTTCAAAGATAGCTTGACTTTGATATCTTCTAGATTTTGAGCTGATGTATCGATGAAAGCGACGTCTAGAACGTTCAGTTCGCATTAAGTGTTATAAACTATTTTTCTATCAATATCTTCGATCGACATGACAAAAATCTTGATGCGATTCTTCTTTGATCGTTTAATCAGTGCATGAAAAGATTCAGTTCTCACACTGAACATAGAAAAGTTCTTTTTCGAAGCAGTAGAAGCTGATCATTGAAGCACTTTGAGAGCTGAACTGATAGAGAAATTTGATGATCATGATCATTTTGAGTGTGAAGCTCTGACTGACATTGAAAAAACAGAAATGAAAGCTTCTAATTGATTTGAAAAAACGATGACATCGTTTCACATATCTAGTAGTATTTCATTTTTATTCATTCAGAGCTTTTCTAATATGATGTCATGATGATCTATATCAACTATTAACATTGAAACAGTCAATTTCTTATGACTTTCGACTGTGAGATTGAGTAGAATTTTATGAATAATGATCTTCTTCGTCAGCTTTTCATCATATTCTCTTATTAACTTCTCTTTAGCTAGTTGTATGAATTGAATTTTGAGCTTCTGACATATTTGATCAACTAGCTTTGTATAAATCAAGATGTAGATCGTCGAGTCACTATCTATCAGAGATCGTAGCTTGAAGAATTCGTCTTGCGAGAATAGAGTGACATTGACTAGAAATGACTTTTCGAAGTAGTTTTCTTCAATAGATGAAATTTCGTCGATTAGATTGCACAAAAAGATGATCTCTATCTCTTTGATGACTCTGAAAGAGATGACTAGTTTTTTGAATCAGACTCTGAATTGAAGTTCAAAGAATGATCAAACTCGTCATTTAATGCGTTAATTCTGAAAGATCTATTCGAGCACTCTTTAGAAGTATGATCAGACTTATGACAAAGAAAGCAGTTTTCAATTAGTAAATCATTTTCTTTGACGCTAGTTAAAACAGCGTCACGTGATTTTGACTAATCAATCATCTTCATTTCTATGATTCTACGAATAGCTTTGACTGATTCTTCAGCGAAGATGATCTGTTTAATTGTTCAAGCTTTGATCATTGCTTCTCTATTCTTGATCTTTCAAATAGCTCGTTGATCGTTCTTCAATTGAATAAGATAGAAATGAATTTCTTTCAGAGTACTGAATTGAATCAATTGAGTTACTCAAGCGAATCGAAGTCGAAGATTTATTTTATTCTTTAAATCAATGATCAGCTGTTTTTCTTGATAGTCTAGATAGAAGAATAGTCGTTGAAATTGAGTATAAAACTCGCTGAATTTCTTCTGTTCTTGAATCAAGTTGTAGTAGTCTCTACGAAAGTTGACTTTTTTATCTGAATCATTGAACAACTGAGCTAGCTCTTTCAAAAGCTCATTGACGATCTTGTATGAGTTGAAACAGTCACGTTCGCATCTTGACTGAGTGATCTCAGCTGCATCATCGAATAATCTGAAATGTACGTAGCTCAGCTTGACTCGTTCACTTGAAAAGAGATCAACATTGATTTTCAGCTTGTTCTGAACTTTTTCATATCAGTTCTTTCAGATAGAGTTCTTTTCATCAGTAAACAATGAAGAATCGAGTATTTTCTGAAATCTAGAATGCTCAGAGTAGATTGACGATGACAAAGTAATTTCTCTAGCTTGTAGTCTAGCTTTCAGCTCTTTGCATCGTTTCTTCAAAGCTTTCATAGTCATAGAAGATGTTATGATTTCAGCGAATGAGTCGTTATCTTCGACAATGAAGAATGAAGCTTCGAAACGCTCTTTGAAGAGACGAGACATGATGAGAAAGAAAGAAGAGATTGAATTGAACGAGTGTTTTAAAAGAAAGAGATCGAGCGAAGAATGATGCTCAACAATAGAAGATAAAGTCATTTTTGTTGTTTGATTTGAGAATTGATTGATTCTCTTGATCGATTTGATTCTCTAGCAATCAACGAAGATTCTTTATCGCTGATTCTATTAATCGAAGTGAACAATGTGTAGTTAATGAGCTGTAAGTCGTCTAGCAATTCAATCAGTCTCGCTGTTGATTCTATAGACTCTCTAGTGTTGTTCTGTCTTTCGATTGCGTCGATCATCAGGTAAATAAATTTCTTTAGACTCAATCTGCCTGAACGAGTATATTGAACGAGTAATGAGTATCTGTATTGTATGATAAATGAGATTCTTAATGTAATGTTGAGATCGTGCCTAGATCATTCAATCAAAGAAACTCAGAGCTGATATGTATGTATTGTTCTTTAGAGATAGCTATAACAAGACATTAAGAATACAGAAGAGAAAGAGTGTAAGCTCTTTTATAAATAATGACTTGAGACTGCGCTAGACTCGATACAGATATGATGTAATAAATCAGATGTGTTTGTCTAAAAGAATGATGAAAGAAGTGAATGAAGAAAGTGCTGAACAAACGAGAAGAAGTGCTGAGAATGACTCGAAGAGATGCGCTAGATTCAAACTAAACATAGCATCATGACTTGTTCTAATCAAATTGATTAGAGTTAGATCTGAACTCTGATTGATTCAGACATGTTCGTAACACAGAATGCTGTGTGCATCAGTGAACTGCTTTCATATCTCAAGAAATCATTTGAATCAACATATCAGATATATGTCATTATTGAAAAACAAGATGAAACTGTCTTGCATAGTGACTTGAAATATTCAATTCAAGACATCATCAAGAAACTTGATATCAAGAAGAAACTTGATGTCAAGAAGAAACTCGACATCAAGAAGAAACTCGACATCAAGAAGAAACTCGACATCAAGAAGAAACTCAACATCAAGAAGAAACTCAACATCAAGAAAAAACTCAACATCAAGAAGAAACTCAACATCAAGAAGAAATCTTTTATCAAGAGAAAGTCTTATATCAGTATGAAGCTTCATGTACTATGACATAATTTGATTTGCTAACTGATATAAAACTCAGAACATTCAGTTGCAGTTTGAACTTCATGTCATCTGCTCTGAATGAATTTGAAAACATTGACAAATTTCAATTCAGTGATGAAGAAAAGAATTTGTCATCATCATCTCAATATTTCAACGAGATAAATGAACATCATCTCGATGAGATATCAGAGATGCTTACATTCTACAGCACTACAATTTCATCACGTCTCAAACTGACTTTCAAGATTATATATTTCACGTTCATATTGATATGAAGATTGTTGATGAAGTTTTCAGAGTCATGATGATGATGTTGATATCAATTCAAGCAAGATGCAAGATCATAATGTGACTTGCTCAAAATTGAAATGTAAATGCACATGATTTTAAGTGTCAGTCAGTGAATTCTCAGATCATCAATCTACTAGATCAAGAAAATAAAGAGAAAAGATGATTTACATGCATCACAACACAATGACATTATATTCTTTAGCTACAAACTATGCATCTGTTGCAATCAATCTTTATACAGACATATGTATGCTGCTCTGTGTCACTCGTAATCATCATGTTGCTCATAGTCACAAGATCACGTCATCTTAATCATGATGTTGCTTGTACATGTATTCTGCTCTCTGTATTCTGCTGCTTGTCAATCATACTTACGCTGCAGTCATATCAATGTATTCTGTTTCATGTTGTCTGTAATCATCATGTTGTCTGTAGTCATCATGTTGCTTGTAGTCACAAGATTGCATCATCTTAGTCATGATGTCACTCATACATGTATTCTGCTTCTTGTGTTTTGCTTCTTATGTTCTGCTCTCTGCATTCTGCTTCTTGTATTCTGCTTCTTGTGTTCTGCTTTCTGCGTTCTGCTTCTTATATTCTGCTTCTTGTGTTCTGCTTCTTGTATTCTGCTTCTTACGTTCTGCTTCTTGTGTTCTACTTCTTGTATTCTGCTTCTTGTATTCTACTTCTTGTGTTCTACTTCTTGTATTCTGCTTCTTGTATTCTGCTTCATACTCACGCTGTAGTCATACTGATATGTGTATTCTGCTTTGAGTCACTCGTAGTCACTGTGTTGCCTGTACTCACAGTGTCGTGTCGCTCGTAGCCACGATGTCGCTCGTAGTCACGATGTCTCATCACTCATTTCATGCTTTCGCTCATATTTAATGTGTCACTCAATACTAGAACAATGCATCTACACAGTGTAGATTGATCTAAAGATTGTACTACCTTACAATTTACATTACTAACTACGAACATCAGATTAACATCTATGAGATGGGTTTTGAATTTTGAGGTGGGTTCACAGCCTCGCTCGCTCGACGTTCGACATTCAACATCTGAGATTTGAGTTATTTCAGTTTGCACGATATGGTCTGCCGTAATGCGTCGTACGTTCCGTGGCTCGTGATTGTCGATCTTCTGTACGATGAGATCCGTATATTTCGGCAAGGTAGCTGTGATACGTGAGAATTTTGATGAACACGATCCATGATACACACAACGGGAGGTAACAGAAGAGGGATTTTGAAGTATAAACATTACTATCTAAGGTAGAGGACTTCAGGACAGCGAGTAGTATATGCAGCCATCGGGAAATACATTAGCTTTCGTAAAGCGCTGCAGCGATGCGCCTCATCTATCCGATTTTTCGATAATTTGTACAACAGTAAGATATACTGAAAGAGCAAATATTAGGTATACTTTTCCCACCCAGCAAGATCTACGGTTGATTATAGCCAGCCGCTTGTGGCTCATTAAAAATGTTATTATTCGCCGAATGTTGGTGCCACTGTGAACGGGTTTTAAGTGGGTCGAATGGATGTTGGAAATGCGAGGCGCATTGCTGACGCCCGGTATGGACATGTAGACCTGCATGACGATGCATGTCTTACATTGCCGTTGCGGAGCTTGTGATAGAGTTTTATCTGATTACTCGTACGCAGGGCCCGACTTTTACGCTCTTGTGTGATGATGGTGGTGACTAAGATCAATTAGACCTCGACCCATTCATTATACGTCGCAGACAAATGCACAGATATTACGACGGTCTAATACAAGACAAATATTTTCAACATTTATATTTATGTATAAAGATTTAGGTTTCAAAATGCAGAGTGGCCAGTCGCTACTGAACTTACTGCATGGATCCTCCAATACTCGTACATGCAGCCAAGGAAGCTGAAGGAGTGATTGTTGTGGTCACAGTTACACTACAAATAGGGTCAGCAACGGCCCGTAGATGGATTCAGTAGCGTTGCAAAACTTACACCTCCTCCCAGATGACAGTCGTATACGCGGTGGCAATGGTGTACCTTGTCTTCGTTTTGGTCGGGGTTGGTGCTGTAATGGTGATCAGGCTGGCGGTACTGACTCCGCTGTAGACCGTGATTGGAGGGGGCGTGCTTGTCACAGATACAGTGGTGATAGCTATAGATTCATCAGCTGGAGCTCAGTAGAAGAGGCCATTGACTGGGGGTTCGTACAGACTACCGTTACCGTTGATGCAGGAGCTGTGCTTGTTGAGGTTACCGTGGTATAATCGGATGTGTTCATGTCCGTCACAGTGACTGTTGGCGCATCTAATTGGAAAGTGTCATCAGCCTGACATTACCCTTGTTCATCCGTGGAACTTACCTGGAGCACGTTTCTGCACCAAGGCCAAGCGTTCCTTCCTCTCCTTGATGCGCTGGGTTCTGTCAGATGGCACACGCCTATCCTTGACGTGCCTCGCTTTTGCTCCAGTCTCCAATGCTTTGGCCGTGATTAGGGTAGGTGTAATAGTACATGTCGGATCCTGTTGCCTATGTTTGCTGGGCGTTACGCAAGTGGCAGTACTCGTTACTACGACTTGAGTTACATCCAAAGACCATGTAGCCTCTGTGATAGTCGCTAGGGTCTTGGTCAAGGTTGTTTTCACAGGTTTTGGTGTGCTCGTGGTCGTGGGACGGAAGACAGAAGGACTTGTGACTGTTGATGGACTCAGTATAGTGGTGGTGATGAGCGTGCTGGTGGAGGTATAGTCTGGAGATTGACTATTAGCTTTATACCGAGGTCAAATAATGCGTGAACCCACTGAAGACTGGCGTCGTTGTTGCTGACATGGTCACTACGTAGGTCAATCAGCTGCTGTTCGAACAAACAAATGTCGAACTCAGTACCAGTAGGAGTGTACTACAAATTCGTCAGAATTGCTCCCTAAGCGTTGAAAATGCGAACCATCTTACAGTAGAAGTCTGCTGCGGCCCCACCGTCTAGGAAAAGTCACGCATGTATGCAATAGGAGTTCCATTGTTATTGTTGCTCAGGATCAAGACTGACCAAGCACCAGAAACCAGGTTTGCTTTCTCGATGGGGCTTAAGATACAAAAGTTAGGTGACCGAACTCTTCGAGCAGGTGGTTAGTCGGCTTACCAAATGGATAGCTCAGGCGTATCGTCAGGCTGAAGGTTCGTATCGGAACATTGCAGTTCATTCCCACTCGGATCCACGAGGAGGTTGTTCGCAACATCTTTCGAACACCCTACGCCAGAAGATTAAGCACATGCGCAGGAGAAAGTCTAGTGACGAATACCTTCAAACCTGGAAACAAACGTGAAGGGATCTGTGGAAAGTGAGTTTTGAAAGTAAGAATCTCCACTTTGGAAATCCACTCCAAACGATAGACAAGTTTGGGACCAAGCAGTTTGCGCAAGAAGAGCGGAAACAATGGCAAATTTGCTGGCAGCAGAGAATAGAGAACCCATAGTGAGGTCTGGAAAACCAAATCTGCTGCGAGAAGCTTTGAGTTGAAGGAACTTGGAAGTTAAGAACAAGTGCAAGAAAAGGGCAAGTTGGAGAAGCTAGCGAGACTCCAGGCTTATTAGAAGAGTGCAATATCAAGCCGGTAAGCTGACTTGCGGAGGATTCGCATCAGCCCATATACAATTTTTGGTGCATGCACGGTACCGCTGTCTGGAATAAACAGATCCTGATATTGGCTCCAGTACGAGGCGTAGTCAGCTGTATGAGAAAAGATGCCTTGTTACTCCGTAGACCGTAGGTCACGGATCCCTAGAGCAATCGGTCTCCACCAACACGATATACTAAGTATATAGATGTTTGATTGGGGATCGACAGATTGGTCTCTGTTCCAGATTGGGATATGAAGGCCAAGGTTCGACAATTAGCCATGATGGGAGCTGACGGGGAGCCGTGGGGGCGTTTACATTAGCACCCCCCAAAGCAGGAGAATTAAGCGATAGGGCTCGCTAAGGTACGACGTCGTGGTCGTGTCACCCATATCAGACCAATATCAGCTGCGGCCTTCGATCACCGAAGAACGTGTCGCAAAGTCAATTCCTTCGATGACACTTTGAGAACCATTAATGTTGCCTAACATGGAGCACTTTCACCGGTATCTTGCATGTACCACGCCCCGCCAGCCTTGTCTGCGGCTGCAGGCCTCGTGTGCACCTTGCGTACCTGCTTCAAGTTCCCGCAGCTACAGGTCCTTCCTGCAGCGGGCTGGACATTGCATTAACAAAAAGCCTCTTAACAAGGATTATTTATATGAGAGCGTAAGCCAGCTATACCTGAACGAGCCCGGCAACGCTTAAGCAATGTTCAGCCCGCTGCAGGAAGGACTGTAGGTTACTCAAAGATCCCCGTGTAATGTTAATTTACCGATTCTGCCACCATGTGAGCACACTCGACTCGGCCCTTATGCAGGCGTGCACAGCATAGTCAACGGCGGAGTCACCTAGACTAATCTTGTGGTCCGAACAAGGACAATCCTGCGTGCTGACTCCGTAATCAGAAAAGCTCTGCCGGAGGCTGCTGTTTTATATTGATGGTCCAACGCCGCCGGCCAGCTATTATAACCTCGAGGAATTTCCATCTCCTAGCCTTTTGCCATGCCTTGTGTTGTCCCATAGCTTCTCCTTCCGAAGTACCTCATCCTGTTGGATCCTTTCGTCTAATCCTCTCTTTACGTTCCTGTTACTGCGCTTTGAAGATAGAGCTATACCTGGCACAATGCTTGTCCAACATCTCCTACCTCTCAGTCTCGCCGTTTTTGCTGGCTCTTCTCTAGCTGATATACCTCCTGAAAAGGTTCTATGGGGCGAGAAGGGCGCCCCAACCGCAAGCAAGGACCTGGCTTCTTTGCCCGCTTCACCTGCTGAACGAGCACATGCTCGTGATACTGCTTGCAGCAACGGCCCATTGACAAGGAATTGCTGGGCCAGTGGCTACAGTGTTGCTACCGACTTCGATGCCAAGTGGCCGACGACTGGCAAAACCGTATCCGTAAGGCGCTCGGCGAAGAAAACCACCGTTTTGTGCTGATTGCCGTGCAACGATAGTATAACCTGGAAATAACAAATACAACATGCAACCCCGATGGAACCGGAGTGAAAGACTGTCTCTTAGTAAACAACCAATACCCCGGCCCCACGATAATTGCCGGTGCGTGCTGCAGATTTTCCTCGACAGTGCAACGAAGACTAATGAAGTAAATAATGCAGATTGGGGTGACACCCTATCGATAACGGTCAAAAATTCGATGCAAAACAATGGGACTGGTGTTCACTGGCATGGTATTCGACAACTTGGCTCGGTTGGAATGGATGGTACAAATGGGATCACCGAATGTATGGCACTATCCTCGATGCGGGGAGGATCTTGGGCCAAACGCAAACTGACTCGCTCATCTCAGGCCCCTTGGCTCCCGGAACGTCGAAAACGTACACATTCAAGTGCACTCAATTCGGGACCACCTGGTATCACAGCCATCATTCATCGCAATATGGAGACGGCGTGTTTGGGGGAATCATCATCAACGGCCCTGCAACAGCCAATTACGACGTCGACCTCGGAACTTATCTTGTCAATGATTTCTATTACAAGACAGCAAGCCAGTTGAGCGACATTATCAACAGCAATCTTCAAAATCGTAAAGGTCCGCCCCCGGCCGATACAATCCTTATTAATGGAACGAACAAAAATGCCAACGGCGGAGGGTCATATGGAAAAGTGTCGATGACAGCAGGAAAAAAATATCTACTGAGGATCGTCAATCCTTCGTTGGACAACATGATTAGGGTTTCTCTCGACAACCATTCCTTTAGCGTAGTCACTGCTGATCTTGTTCCAATCCACCCGTACAACACCAATTGGCTGCTTTTGGGAATTGGTGATTCTCTCATGATTTATTCACTTAAGACATACTGATTTCTTTCAGGCCAACGCTACGACGTAATCATCCACGCCAACCAAACAGTCGGAAACTACTGGTTCCGCGCTGAAAACGAAGCCGCCTGTAACAGCGCCAACAACTTCTTCGGTCGAAGTATTTTCAGTTACACCGGCGCGGCCCCGGCGGACCCTACAAGCACCGGAGCGATAAGACCCTCCAACTGCAATGACGAGAGCCCCCTCGTACCATGGGTCATCAACAACGTCCCCAGTGACACATTCACCAGCCAAGTCAAAACCCTGAACGTTGATCTCGGCCCGGGAGTTTCTAGCAACGGACAGAATATCGTCGTTTGGGCTCTTAATTTTACGGCCATCGATGTCAGTTGGGAAAACCCGATATTGAGTTATGTGCTCAGTCACAACACGAGCTATCCACCTTCGGAGAACTTGATCGAGCTTAAGAACGAAGGAATCGTACGTAACCCTTGCGATGCCTCAATGGTCTACAAATTGACACCCTATCACAGTGGACTTACTGGGTCATCCAAGAAACCGTTGGCGGCAACGTCAATATTGCCCACCCAATGCATCTTCACGGCCACGATTTCTATGTTCTAGGTATTGGGTCTGGGGGATTCAGTAACTCCTCCGTCAGCGCATTGAACTTCAATAACCCGACCAGGAGAGATACCGCTATGCTTCCAGCTGGTGGGTGGCTTGTGATTGCTTTCCCAACGGACAACCCGGGAGCTTGGCTCATGCATTGTCATATTGTAAGACTCTCCTTCTATATTCCCTTCAGCAGCCTTGTAAGGGACTAATTGAAATCCAGGCATGGCACATTGGTGAAGGACTCGGTGTTCAATTTCTGGAGAGCAAGGACAGCATCCCTGCCGTTCCCGCAGACTATCAGTCTACCTGCGATGCATGGAAAAGCTACTACCACGGTAACCCGCTGTATCTTCAGCAAGATTCGGGGTTGTGAGCGTGCAATCTTTTGTACTATTAGCATCATCAATCGCTAAGCATTTCATAACCTGTAATTAGAGCGGAGTATAACTGAAAGATTTTTAATGTCCTCCAAGCCCATAGAAGATTTGGATGTAAGTTATGTCAGTGTAGTTGCAGGTTTAGCCAAATTCACTGTAATGGTTTAATCATTACAGGCCAACATACCCACACGGACAATCAGCTTCGAAAAGGAAAGTATAAGTCTGTTGTTTCGCGTTTCAATGCTTAACAGTAGTATGGAATGGACGAACCAGCCAGACTACCTGCTGTCTCAATATCATACCCATACGCCCCTACTTGTGAACCCCTAAATGGAAAAGATGATTCAAACAGACGACTTTCTCATCAAGCTTTGCCTGGTCGCTTGCGGATTTGCAATTTTGAGGCAGCGGCAAGAGTCTCTATGTGCGGGAATTGTAAAGTATCTGAAGGTACCAGGTGGATACATATCTTAGTCTTTGCCCGAGGTTTCTGTCGTCCCTTGGCACGAAAAGAAGATAACCCCAGCTCGGGCATGATGCGGCATACCGCCGAGATAATGCAGCCAAGAGGGCAACTGAAGCCGAGCACATGGCAGTCGCGTGGTGCGTCTCATGGAGCCTCAGAAAAGAGCCCGGAAGTGACTCGGACTAAAGTAGCCTATGCTCAGCTTCGAGGCTAATAGTAGCGAAAGTGAAAGATATCTTCTGTGGTCATGTTGCTTGTGATAATGCGCCTGCTGGATCAAAGGCAAGGCTGAGGCGACTCGTAAGACTTGCAGTGCAAATACATTCTTCTCCACTCTTTTCTGCGATGAAAGACCTCCATCGCATTAAGCGCTTTTGCACGTTCCTACGGTGCCCGGTCAGATTCTTGAAACGCTCTGTTCACGAATAGCCTTGACTGCAACCCCCGTCTTCATAGCTTGTCTGCTTCGATCCTTCCAGCCTTACTCAGAAGAAAACGCTCTGCCGATGACGACAATGGGCGTTGGAGAGGTGGGTGCTATCATCAGTATCGCCGATGTGGCTGCCCGAGTATGCCTTCGATTAGGGCGATTCCTGAATGAAGTCAAAGATGCCGGCGAGACAAGAAGTAGTCTGCATAAGAAAGCGGCAGCGTTGCACGATATCCTTAAAGTCGTGGACGCAGCAACGAGGAAGCGAAATGTACATGTTCACACGAAGCCTATCAGCGACGACGAGGGCGGGATTCTTGTAATGCTGACTGCTGCGTTGGGCCGCTGCGAGTCAACAGTAAAGAAGTTCGAAGAGATGCTTGGAAGGCTGGGGGGCGGAGGGACAGAGCCGAATTGGCTGGGACGGGCAATACTGCAACTGAAGCTCGATGTTCGAGGTTCTGGCATAGCAAAGATAGAAAGGGATATAGAAGCAGATATCGCAGCACTACAGCTACTGTCTACCTGCTTCTTGCCGTAAGCTATTAGACGCCTATCTCTTATGCAAAGGCTGACTCAACATCCCAGCTTCATGCACGAAAAAACCCTAACAGCTCTCCACGTCGGCAACAAGAGGACCGAGCGGTACCTCGCACAGATGCAACAGGAAATCAAGCGTTACCGTGTGGTACTCGAATCATTGTCTCGGCAACCCCTTCCAGCTGAGGTCCCGCTCGTGAGGACTGAATCTTGGGATGGGACACATATCGTTGAGAACCGGGAAGTAGTGGATACTCTTGAAGACGAGGATCTTGACTTGCAGATAATGAAGGAGACTCTAGGCGTGGCACGTTCGTTGGTTGACACGATCTCCACACGTGGAAGTGTTATAGGACAGACAAGCTCTGGCGGTACGACGCATAGAGGGAGCACCTACGGAGAGGCCCATGGAAATCTCTGCAGTGACAGTGGCGAAACAATAACCGAGGACGGCCCTTGGAGTGGAAGACTATCGACGGAGACTGGAGGGGTCCTCCTACCTGGATATATGACCGATGCCACCCCAGAAGATTGTCAAACTGCGCCGATGGTGCGAGCGATGAATGATCAAGCGAATGATGAACTGCATCGCAGCCTAACGGCTCGACTGCTTTCCCCTCTAGAGCTGATGACAGAATTATTGGAAGAATACGTACTACAAGCCAAACGAGACTTACGCGCCTGCCGTTACGGCGAAGCCAAATCTTACCTGATCAAGGCGACTGAGCAGGGAGAAGCGCGAGAAGCAGCCTATAACTGGCAATTCGATGAGAAGCTGGAGATTAAAACCAGCCTAGCAGCAGCATACATCGGGCTCGAGGAATTCGACTTAGCCGAGCGTACACTTCGCTCGCTGCTCCCTTTGGCAGCGGACAAGCCGCTGAATCTTGGCGAAATACACTATTCCATAGCGAATCTGCACCGGACCAGATACTGCCAGATCAAAGACGTTGCAGTTTTGGATCGACTGGAACAATCTGCACGATCCTCTTACTTGTTTGCGTTGAATTCCCCTATTATTCCAAAGCCGTTTCTTACGCATTCAGCGGAGATAATGATCGAGATGTCCGAGTGGAAGGGAGACCACGTCGCTGCGCGTACATTCCGGGCTCGCCATCCTATAGTCCCATCGGTTCCAACCTCTACAATCAATAATGACTCGACGTTTGAGCAACAAGCGAACCAATCAGGCAGTGCTCCAAACGGAAGGGACCACTCTTCCGAGGCTCCATCATCAACAAGCATACCTTCGCGGCATGCAGCACAATCGCAATCTTCTATACAGGAATCACCGTGTAGAGAATCTCTGAGCTCCCCACCCACTTCCATTGGGAAAATACCTCTTCAGCCCGTAGCGTCAGTAAGTTTCCTCGCCAAAGTACGAGGAGGCGACGTTGAAATGACGAACTTTCTGCTCGAGATGGGTAGCGATGTCGAACAGACCGACGATCAGAGCGGCCTCACTCCGTTGCTGATCGCCGCAAAAAGCAAGCATACTGAAATGTGTCGCGCGCTCCTAACGAATAACCATGCGCGGGCAGACATTCACGCGAAAGACAGAGCTAGGCGGAATGTCCTACACATCGCCCTGTTCGGAAGCGGAGGAGAGGACATGATCCCGCTCCTTTTAGAGCACAACGCAGACCCTAACGTAGCAGATGAGGAGGGTAAGACACCCCTGCACTATTGTGTCGAATTCAACAAGAGGCGTGCTGCCCAGGATTTAATAAGTAAGAACGCGAAGAAGGAGACCCCTAATTTAGCAGGAGAAACGGCTCTATGTTTAGCGATCAGGAAGAGGAAGACGGAGCTGGTGGAGCTTTTTCTACGAGAGGGAGCGGTTGTTGATATAAAGAACATGCCTCGTACTTCCAAGGACATCGAATTTATCGTTGAACAACACCTGGCGCGGCGTTTGAATTCAGGTACAGAGTCCATTGTCACTAGGCAGGACTCGGCTAGCACAGTACTCTCAGGTCAAACGGACCAGACAGCGGCCTCGAGGCTCTCCCGGCGCAGTCGACTCGGCTCCCGGTTCTTCAGAAAATCATCGTTTTGTTGGACGTCAAGAGATAGCAATACGAACTTCTAAGCAGCGTTCTGTGCGGCGTTGGATCTGGGGCACTGTGGAATTTCAGCGTGGCGTTTGGAGGATTGCAGCAGTATGTTTGTAAGATATCCTGGCGTTGTAAAGGTCAGATGTACGACTCAGGGATTTACGCTTTGCGAATACTTTGGGAAGGAGAAAAACTTTCATTTCGGCTTACGTGATTTCAGCTGTATTCTAATACGAGGTGATGCAATAAAGTATTCGGAATGGCCACCGTACCGCAATTGCACTATACTCGAACATCAACAAAGATGCAAATATTTACATATAAGGGCAATAACGTCAAATACATATAGAAACGTAAAGTGATTGAAATTATAATATACATCTAATCATGAAAGTGACTGTCATCAATTTTTTTAAGATTTGATCCACTCGACGCTTCTGCAGTTAACGTGTTCGTTGAGTGACATGTTTTGATTGACCGTAGAACCCCTGCGTAAATTTAATCATCAAAATTTTGCAATCACACATAATAATCAATACTGAGTTAAATCTGATTATTAGCGACTTCAGTTATAGTCCTGAACTAAATCTTTTTAATGAATCAATAACAATCGAATACGATCGAGCGCGCATAAAGATAGATATAAAGGCCTATGTAATACATGTAAGCTACGTTGATTCTACGTTGGCCCCCTACGTTGTACGGTGGCCATTCCGAATACTTTATTGCATCACCTCGTAATTACTGGTTAATTTTACAGTACAGCTCGCTAAATAGGTATTGCGAATACGCCAATTTAAGAAACACCAGCCACCAGGAAAATTCCGTGAAGAAGAGGTGCGCCAGTGGACGTCCTATAGACAGTTCTTCTTTACGGGCGATTCGCGCAACAGTGCCGTCGATGCCTCTCGATCGAGCCGACGTGTGGTCTAATTGAGCAACGATGGGGAGAAACGGAAAAGGAAAACGCAGAGCCGTTCAAGACGTCACAGTATCATCGTTTGGTATGGTGGCTGTAGGAGGCTCCACGGCCTCATCCATTCCATCAGTCGTGGGTTGAGTTTGGCTTCCATTCAGAGGCCAAGGCTGGAGCTCTTCCTGTCGTCGCTGCCTGTTCCAAGTGTACAAGGGTATCAATCTACCAGCACGCTGTCCCGGGATGCAGCGTCGAATTATCCATGGTAGAACATCCCTGATCTGATACTGGACATGCCTGTCGGTTGGGACGCCGAAAATGTAGTTCATCTCCTCCAACGTTGTCACCTGAACGGTCCCGGGAACAAACAACCACACCAAAAGTGCGGCCATGGCATCTAGACCGGCAAACAAACCCAGCAGTCGTGTCGGGCCTAAAGCGTGGTTCAGTTGCGGTACGGTCAAAGCTAACAGGCCCGCAAGCATGAAGTTGACGGAACAGCTGAGTGACATCCCAGCTTCTCTATTGATGAGTGGGAAGACCTCGCTCGAATACAGAAAAGGAACAACACCGGCTCCTGGAGAATAGGCTGCCGTATAGAGGACGACAAAGACCTCAACTACTGCGTGTTTAGCGGTCTCTTCCTGGAGCTTGAAGCTGAATGCAGTAGCAAGCAACAAAGGCACCATCGCCGTAAGAGACGCCAGCAGCAGGAAGCGGCGCCCTTTGCCATCGATAAACCAATACGCGATAGGAGAGAAAACCGCGTTAGAGGCAGCAAAGCCGAAGCTCAGCCACAGACTCTCCATAGGCTTGGAGCTGCCGTCACTAAGTATCGTGGTGGAAAGGAAAGCGAAGATGTTGATACCCGAGAGTTGCCTGTCATTTTATCAACATTAGAGCTCTTTTTGACGCAAAACAAAAAGATTAGATGGCGTCACTTACTGAGATGCCATGACTGTACAGGCCGCCAGACTAGCTCTGCGATTCCTCGAAACAGTAAATAGCTGCAGAAAGCGTTTCCAGTAGCTAGAACTTTTAGCCTCCTGCTCGTACATATCGTAATCGCTCCAATCTTCTAGCTGCCTCTCAATATCCGGGTTCTTTGAGAAAAGAAGAGTCTCTACCCGGAGCTGAGCGTAAATGTAGTAGAGATCTCCTGCATGGCTATTATTAACGAAGCGTATTCCGAATGCTGGATACGCACGGGCAGCTTGGAGCGACGTCTCCCGCAATCCACGAAGTACTTTGAAGGCTTCTGCGTATTTGTTCTTCTTGGCGAGCCATCGTGGCGATCGAAGAGCAAGTCAGCAAATTGTGCAGTACCATATAACATAAGAGCACTTACTCGGAACACGAGAACGCTAAACAAAGTAAAGGTATAGCGGGGATAGCACAACTAGCAATTTGCAGTCTCCAGGCAACTTTCTGCCTCCAATTATCATCAAAGACGGGGTATCCCAGGACGGCCGGTCCAGGTGGCGAGACGTTTTGGGGACCATGAAATACAAGGTTGACTGCTGAGCCAAGCAGAATTCCCACTGCTGTAAAGGTTTGCCAGGATACGAGAAGCTTACCGCGAGTGTTTGGTGGGGATACTTCGGATTCGAATATCGGCACTACAGAGGCTTTGGCTCCGTAACCGATTCCTAAGAAAAGGCGGCAAACGAACAATGTCTTCCAGCTGTATGTAAAGGCGGAGCCAATCGAGGCTGCGAAAGTGAAGAAGCTGGCAATGAAAAGAGCACCACGCCTTCCCCAAAAGTATTCGTTTAACGGATCGCTTAACCATGCACCAATCGAACTGGCGGCAAAGTAAGTAATTGCGTTGACACCTCCGAAAATCCAAAAGTTTTTGATTGTGCCTAAATCTTTGTAATCCTTTTGCAAGTCAAAGGCGTATGGCCACTGCAAATTTGCCCCGGTGATGGATGCCTGCGACCATCCTTGGACAATGGCCCCGATGCAGCAGGTCAGAAGGATTATGTTCAGTTCCTTGCTTTGCTCTTTCAGCTTTGGGTTCTCTTCTTTGCGCAACGCCTCCTTCTCGATATGACTGAGGTTACCGGAAGCTTTAAAGAGGACATCATCTTGCGCGAGCCGAGCGCCCCGGACTAGTAGCTCCTCATCTAGGACATCTTGAAGCTGGTATCGGATGTAGAAGGCATGAACGTCGTTTCTAAGGTCCTCCCTACCGCGGTAGATTAGAGGGTTGTCGACACTAGTATAACTCAAGTCAGTCTTGAGGCAGACTGCGGCGATGCTGAGACGCCGCACATTCCTAGATCATTGTTCTTCAACAAGTTCTTAAAATGTCGTCGTTTCAGTTGATGAGTGACCTAAGTTCGCGCAGATATAAGTTTTCGCTATGCGGAAATTTTCTTGAGTCGACCTATGCCATTCTATGCTTACTTGCTGGTGTACGGGAGCAGCAGCTCGTCCGTTGGCTTGTTCCATGAATGTATACGCTTGAAGCAAGCCTTCTTCAAACGAAACGAGTGATCGGATTAGCAGACGAAGATGTCAACACAGAAGGATCGCATGCTATCGACGACAAGTTGAAAGGAAGAAAGAGAACCTTGCTCTGAATTCTTGACGTTAAAAAAGGACAGAAACCAGATCCAGCCTTGTTCACGATCACGAAGATGTCAGAACTGGCTTATAAATCCCACGTGGTATTTCTCTTTCCCGACAAGTTAAGCATGCAGCCTTCAACCAATGGAAACAGAGGGACGAGGCTCTGGGTGTAATTACACTGACGAGGTTGAGTGGCACTCTGGGGCATAGGCCATCGCCTCGTTGCCTTACCATGCTCGATTGCGGGCAAGCTTCATGTTAATCCACGAGCGGTACGGAGTAAGCTGGAAGAAGACCCGAGTACGCGCCAAGCACAAGACGCACTCGTGACGGGGGAAAGCATTGGTCAGAATCGGGTAGAAGCTGTAAAACACTCAAAAGCCGGAATCTCTTCGGTGTATGGAACGTTTTACTGTTTGAATTAAAAGAAGACAGACGTAGTTTCTTGAAAGGAGTATTGTTTTCTATGCAACTTACAAGAAGACGAGAAGTCTTTACTTGTGCAACAACGATAGCTAGCATTTCGCAACAGTTTTTCGCATGAAAGACTGTAACCTGGACAACAGGATAGGCTTACCCATACGAATGGCGTTGGGATGGGGAAAGTCACGTTACTGCGGATCTTGCACCAATCAGAACAGAGACTCTAGAGAGAAGTGAGAGGATGATACTGTATCATCATGTAGGCCACGAACATGTTTAACACACGCTTATTGAGTACATCAAATGAAGTTAGTCAAAACATGTTTTAAACATGTTTATTGAAGCATGTATTAAATACAGGGGTAGCGAGTAGCGACAGGGATATATTCTTGGCTCGCTTAACTTAACGAGTGCCCTAAGGTTTTGCGGGGAAGACTTCTTCCAACTTTCAACCTCACATGCAAAGCGTGGATCACTAGTTTCTACGGAGGTACCTACCTAGGTAGTATCAGTCGAAAAGTCCTCTGCTGCGCGCTCCTTCGGTGACTAAGCGCTCGCCGCTTTGCTCCCGCGCTACTCCCCTCGAGCTCCCTCCATGCTCCGGGCCTGCTCCCTGAGCTTGCCTCTCGACGTCCCAGCTCGCCAATCATCGCTCCTCTCGAGAGGCTGACTGCCATGTCGATCCGTCAACTTTACACGAAGGTGCCTTTCGGGGTCCCGTCTGGGATCCTCGACCGCCCGAGATTGGCTCCTTCCCCTCAAGCCCTCAACGGGCCCCACGACCTTCAGCGCTCACTCGCCGCACGGCTGGCACTGCCTGGGATGGGACCACGGCTACAAAACCCCCCCCTCGCTCCCTCCTCCTCTCCCAACTTTCTACCTCTTCCCCCACATCCACTCGCCGCCCAGCGCACCCTCGATTCTTCCTCTCTTCGCATGCCCTCTCCCTCGCATTGCCGCTTCACGCCTCCAACTCTTTTGGCTGCACATTATGGCGGCAGAAGCAGCTCGCAAAGCTTTCTTTCGGAGGGCTCGAGAGAAGGGCTCTGAGAAGGACAGGGACGGAATTGATGGTACAGAGGTCCAAAAGCACCTGCAGGATGGAACGAAGAAAAGATACAAGTATGCAGCGGATCTGTGGAAACTGTATGTCCCGTGACCCCGGCCCGCCCCAAGTCCTCACCCAACGCTTCTCGTCTGACCGTTTGGCGTGCGCCGTTCGATAGGTATGCGGAGGATTATGGGAAGCACCCTGTTGACGATGCGTACGACATGGAGACCCTCAAGGATTTCGTCAAAAAAATTGCCTACGGGATTGAGGGTCGCGACGGCATTGCGGAGCCTTCCTTGAAAAGCGTTATTCAGGCGTGGAAGGACTTCAGGGCCGATTTTCGGCGGCTCCACGAGCCCATCCCTCGCAACACAACGCTCTCGGTTACAAACGTGCGCATCCCAGCCCTCGCTGCTTTCCACGCTTCCCTCTCCCACCCGAACCTTCAAATCCCAGCCTTCTCTGCCTTCCTCCTCCCTCTGCTCCCCATTTTTCGCATCGAGAAAGCTGATTGGGCAACAGTTTATCAAGGAAATCCTGCAGAAGCAGCTCAACCTTCCCCTACTGAAGCGCAAGAGGAGATTTGCTACAGAGAATCACTTTGTCCACTTTGGCAAGCAGCTCTGGGAAAATGATTGGCATATATACGAGAAACCCGGCGTTCGAGTGGAGACTTGGTCCGAAATCCAACTCTACGCGTTCACCTCAGCACGAGTGGGTGAATACGTGGAGTCCACCTGTCGGTCAGGTTCGGGACGTGGGCTTTACCACCGGGTAAGCGAGCTTTTACCTCCCAAGAGAAAACGACCGAATTTAACAATCATCACGGACAGGACATCACCTTTGGGGTATTTCAGAACGAAGATGGAGAACAAGAGTTCGCAGTCCAACTGGTGCGAGATGCAAAGGGCATGACATGGACACCAGACAAGAGGTCCGTATTCCAACAACTTCCCCGCAGGGATCGCGCAGCTTCCACTGACGTTTCACCTGTAATAGGCCCGAGCACGCTCTTCATGAGGGCCTGGAGCCCCGGCCGCTTCTTCTCAATCCGATCCTCCCTATGCTCGCTATGTGTGTCGCCAGAGGTGCTTTCAGAGATTACACCACGCTGGAAGAAATCCTTGAGATCCCACCTCCGCCGAAAAAAGAGATACATCACCTTCATTGGGATATTGACGTCCTCGGCAAACCTTTCTACAGCACTTCTACCGGGCAAATCCAAACGGCGAACCTGTTCAGTGGGCGAGTGAAAAATTTGGGCCACCGTGCAGGCTACGCCAAACCTCCCACAATCCATGACTTTAGGGCAGAGGGCCTCTATCTCGTCGGTAAGTCCCATCTGCGGCCTTTCCCTACCCCTCTTCAGCCATCCAACTAATACGTCGCGAAGATAAACTGTACTCGGCCGCTCAGAGAATGAAACATGGCGGACACAGCTCCGAAGGGACCTTTCGCGACCACTATATGCCTAACAACGGTACCGACGGCCAGAACAGCTATCTTGGGGGAGAACTGCGTAGCATCGTCACCGACCTCTTTCGCGGGATGACCTTGTCTCGCAACCCCGACCTATGGCAGTCCCTTCCGGCGGAGAAGCGATACGACCTAGAGGCTCGCCCGGAGTTTATCGCCCTCAGCCAGCAGCTCGAAACTCTAAAGAGGAAGCCCGGATCGACCGAGCAGGACCGCCGCAAAGTGTATGCACAAAAACAGAAACTGGTCACGGCGGAGCTTCGCAAGTGCCAGAATGATCAGCCGTGCAAACCTGCGTCGAACACAGCAGAAGGGACCCATATGATGGCGTACCACCGGTTACGATTTGCCCGCGTGAGTCGTCTGATGGGCGAACGCAATCGTTTGGCATCCAGCATGTTCCTCGTTGCTCCGCTCCGAAGCGCCGATGGTCGGAGGGTCCTTCATGATATGATCTCCCTATGCAAACAGGAGGCTGAAGTCGCCTTTCGCCCTGGCTTGGAGCCAGACAAGTGCCATTGCCATGTGCCAAATGCTGATCGCAAGCTCGATAGGTAAGTCCATCCGTTTCATAACCTGTCAGTCGATCCGCGCGTGAGAGAACGCCGCTGATTGGGATCTTTGTCGTTGATTCTAGCAAGCCGGCGCGCCCAGAGTGGAGACATGTATACATATGTCATAAGAAGCACCTGGAGAAAGAACAGGGTTCGGCCGAGCTGTGCTTCCTCTGCGACGAGTGGATCCTTGGTGAGGACCAGTGGGAGGAGCACTGTCGAGACCACTTGGACAGCCCCGAAACGCTTCCTGTTCAGTGTGACCCTCTCATCTACGGCGGGACCCTCGCTTCCGCTGGGTACTGTCCCATCTGCCTGGGCAATTCGAACATGTCTGCCATCAGACGAATGTATCAATTCCTCAAACGAGGCCCCTGAATGAAGCATCTGACCAAGTGCATTCAGGCCTTGGACGGTACGAAAGCGGTCAAGTGCCCCCACCCATTGCCGTGGTGTCCGACATCGTTCGAATCCGCGCAGAAGCGAAGATTTCACCTCCAAGATGTTCACTGTATCGAATTCTCCAAAGGGATAAAGCGAGGTCGATCGGACAATGAAACAGAGACCAAGGCGAAGAACGACACCGCCCGAATAAAGAGGCATCGACGAACGAACAGTGTGGACGCGAGAGAGGCTACTCCTTCCGAACTGAAATTTATGTTCATCAACGAGAACGTGAAGACCTTTCAGCCCAAGGCTCGTGACCCTACAGCTTCAGGAAGCTCTCTCTGCGCCGCCAACTTTCCCGCGAAGCAAGAGCAACCGATCAGCCACTGAAAGCGCAGCGCGTCCGCAACGTCATCCACCGGCTCAATGGATACGCCTTTGGCGATGGACTGAGCCATGAAGGAGGCTGCAGCTGCTTCTGAGACTCCAGCGTCATCCGTATGTTGTGAAATTCTCCCGGATATCGACCCTCGTCTTCTAGCGGCTGAAGGCAAGGTTATTTAGTCAAGACGTGTGACTGGACGTGGAAAAAGGTCTATATGGAGGACTTTCCATCAGTGCGAGTCAAAATCAGTATATCCTGTCTCGCTTTCTCGATATAGCTACACTTTCCTCAGCAGACTCTTCTCTACTATATAACTCTGTCACTATCTCAGAATACGTTGTTAATCTACGACGTCGTGTAATGTGGTATAGCTTCAGATTCCCATTTTCTGTTATTTCCTTTGATACCTTCACGCCTTCATTAGATGCTCAAAAAGGCCTCATGAAAAGTTTTCTTTGCAGTTGTAAATTACCAACTCGCAGTTGACTAAATCTACCATGTGATCCGGCTATGGCCCTAGAACACCTTCGCAGCTTGCTAGTGTATGAGATCAAAATGGGAACTCGCTCCCCCAGATTCAGGAATGGCCCCTTGAGTCATATGGGAATCGCGTGCCTCGAGTTCTTAGAACTGTGGATATCCAGGAGAATCCTTGAAACGCAAAGCAAAGATTGTCATAGCACGAGCAAGTTGCTTCTCCTCAAATGTTGACCTTCTGAATATCAAAATCAAAGCAGAAAAGAATATATCATCCTCACATGAACAGTTGTCGTCCGATCGCGTCTCGACCGAGTAACCTGAAGCGAGCGAAATGAAAGCGAAAATGCAGAGAACAATTATCGACACATATCTGTAAGATCCACCAGTCTTTCCAATTCAGTCTTGCTAACGTGACCAAAGACAGCAAGCTAGGAATCATGATAGATTCGTCTCAAGTTCGGCTGAAAACACACCTCGACGATATCTATACCTGGGAAAGAATGAAGAAGAAAGAGCATCTCTTCCTGAAGAACATAAGTGATCATTCAACAGGGACTCTCAAGGAACTGTGTGAAGGTATCGGCAAATCGTTCGCAGCGACCGGCAATCGCTACAAGAGGGAATTCCAGGCGAGGAGCGTGGCAGAGGTCGTATGCGCTCTCATTTTTCGAGATTGGAATATTTATCTGATTCAAGACGCAGTACCTACACTCCTCGCGGCCAGAAATCAGCTTCATTGCAAAGATTGACGAGTTGCAAGAAGGCAAAACAAGTTTGGCTCATGAGCTACACCAATGGAAAGATCAGGCGGCCTCGGAGTCAGAAAGACGGCATCAAGCTGAAGAGGAAGTACATCGGCTGAATCTTACCATTCGGGCGGCTCAGGAACATCAGCAAAAGCTGGAGCGGCAGGTGAAGGAATGGAAGTTAATAGCAATGCGTTCTAAACGTAGTATCGCCAAATACTGTCAAGGGGTCGGCAGAATGTTGACAGTGTTAGAGGAACTCAAGTCAGAGCCGCCTGTTTATACGCAGGACTTCAGCGAGATGGGTTCTGTCGCAGAAGAAGCTGCGACAGGTCCGATCTGTCTGATCGATTGATTGTATAGAATTTAATTCAACCAACCACACTGTACTAATTCTTTGAGATAGAGAAGCGAAATGACACCTGCAGTTCCAGCCTGTTCGTTTCATCTTTTTAGACTCAACAGCTTCCTATTTCGTCAAGTCTAGCGTAGTATGATCATCACGTGATCTAATCTCAAGGACATGGCTTTCTATACTTCGGTCGACAATGAGGAGAAACGACAGATGTACGTGTCTATGGCGCGGGAGTTCACCGGTACGGGTCACTGGTATATCTGTGTTAACGGTCATCCTTTCAATATAGGGGATTGCGGCCTGCCGATGCAGACGTCGGCATGCCCAAAATGGGACGCTTCCGTAGCGGGGCAGAATTATCAACCAGCGACCGTGGTGACGAACGCGCCAGACAAATCCGGACGATAGAGCAAGGTCAGGCGAATATGACCATTAAGGAGTGTGTCATTCAAAAAAACAGCTTTTCCTAAATACCAAAAATGAAACCTATGTATGTATATAGCTTTGCCGACCCACTGCGTGAGCTGGGAATGACGACCAAATCTGCATCGGCATTCTGCATTGCCTCCATCAATTTCAAGATCTATCTTCTAACTTCTTGGAAGGCTTTGCTGTGATCGAGTCCACCGACCTTGTTCTCGCAATACCGATCGTCAACGTCATCTAACGGTTCCAGTAACGTGGCTCGTTTGCCGAGCACATTGGCTAGAAGTTCAATCAAGTCATACTTCTCATCCCTGAGAGCATGTAGCACGCGCAAGAGTGACAAGATGATTCGTTCGAAGATCATTCACTTATTGCTTACATCTTCACCATTCACGATAGCATCGAAACGAACCAAGTACTCACCCTCCACCGGTTGACCGGTGTCGTCCTCGGCGTGCAGAAGGAGCCGTTCGCGACTCAGCAGCGCAGCTAGGGTAAGCACGAACTCCTCAGGTGTTTGTTGGGACCGGAGGTCATCGATCAATTGTTGATATAGATGCAAGCTCTCTTCGGATCCTATCCAGTGCCTCAGCACTTCGAGGGTCTGACTATGCGGCATGAAGCTCCAAATGAGGAGCAATCGAATATTACTCTGTGGTTTTCGAAGAGACTGACATCGGCGGTAGATTTGCTCACTATTCCGTGTAAGCATTGCTTCTTCAATATTCTAGAATGGAGGTTTACAAGTAGAGATCAATCTGACGAACTTGTCGAACACTGAACTCGTCCATCAGCTGCGACGGAAGATTCTAGAGCATTATTAGCCTTCGCCGGCCACAGCTATCAGGGCACAATATCAAGCGATCATTTGGAAGCCCCACAGGCATCCTTGCCATTATGCACAGACTTCATTCACGCGCGTTTGGAAGGTTTGAGCTCGAGGTCTCAGCAAAAATCTTGGAACTTGAGAGGGTGCTATGCATTTCCTTCGAATCAAAGCATCCAAAACGACATGAATAGGAGACGTGGAGACGAGAGGCGCAGAGGGATTCGTTCTCGCGGGCTGTATAGTCGAGATCGATATCGTGCTGTCGACTGTCCAGTGTGCCACCGGAACATTCAAAAAGTCTTCGGAAGATTGACGTTGTTTGTTTCTTTCGGCTTTTTCGCTCCCGGGTAGGAATGTATGCCGTGTTTAATAGCTCGGAGAGATTTGTTTGATCGTTCCGAAACTGCTGAAGCCAATCGTTTTGGTCGCGTTCGAGGAGACTGTAATCATTCGGTGACAGATTAAGACCAAGGAACAGGAGGTTTTGCGCGAAACGCGCAAGGACCTGTGGATCGGCTTCCTTGGCAGCATAAGCAGCTGTACTAAGAAAACGGTCTGCCAATGGCTTACTCGAATGTCCCAATTTAAATTTTCTCTCTCGAGCGCCGTCTTCAGACCAGCCTCTGCGATCACATTTCGATAGCACTCCTCTGTTTCAGGTCTCCATCCTTTGCGGATGGCCTTCACAGCGACGCGTAGTGAGCTGACTCGAGCTCTTCTGTTGGCCTCGACGATTCCGTGGATGCGTATGTCGCTCTCAGCTGGCGCAAATGGTTTGTGTTTGGTGTTTATTTTGAATCGATGAAGCTTGGTCGAGAGCAATTCGGCACATGCTTGAGCAATAACAAGCTCATACAACTCAAGATCCTCGCGCTCGACAATGTTTGGGGCCATAGAGGTCGTGATGCCTAAGCCCGAAAGCTCGGTGTCAAGGTCGAAGTCCTCAGGCAGGATCTCCTTCGGGATTAAGCAAACCAGAATGAATGGCCCTTTGGCGAGGTCGGGGTTCAATTCTCCAGCCCGTGGCGGACATCCTTCAGAAATCTATCAAGCAGCACGAGAAGTGAGCGCAGAGATTATAGATCAATAAATTGGAGGCGTTACCTCTCCTCCTGTTCGTATCGGGTCATAAGTAGTCTCGACTTCGTCCCCGATGCGGATCTGCCTGAATTCTGGCAAGGAAAACTTGATATCTGGCAGACGTAGGTGTGGATTCTCCAGTTCGTGCATTTCGAACGCTGTATAGGTTGGACAGGTAGCAGTCGGCTTCAAAATAATTAAGACGACAGCTGGGAGGCTTGAAAGTAAACACGTATAAAGAATGGTAAGATATGCGCAATACTTATCATGTGCTGGGGTGATTTGACGTGCAGGCGCCGCCGAACCCACCGCGCAATCCCACTGCGCAGCGCCAAGCCCACCGCCCAACCCGCCGCCTAACTCGCCGCCCAACCCGCCGCCCAGTTCGGTGTTCCCACGCAGTATCCAATAGTAGTATTCCTGCCATCATCAAGAGGTGTTGCCCCTCATTGATTCCCAGCAGGGAACATAAATCTCAAGTCGACTGTTCAACTTCGGCGAATGAAGTCTCTCAAATCGGCATATCGCACCGTGTTCACCAAGACCAGAGAGCTCAAAGTAAAGTCTAAGCTGCTCTCGTCCTTCTCTTGATATCGATCACAGCCTTTTTGTCCCACAGCCAATTTACTCTCTGTACATTTCATGAGTCTACATCACGAAAAGGAGTGTATAAGCGCGTACCCAAGGTTTTCGCGTGTTGTTGAAGCGTCTGCATTGATGTTATAACTCTCTCATTGTTGCTTACCAATTCCTTGTGTTTTTCATCATTCCAATCCAACGTCAAAGGTACTAATCCTCGAGCTGCGTAATGGAAATGTGCCAGCAACAGATTGCTAAAGTGAACACTCTTCTCTACCAATGCATGAGGCTCGAGAGGGTGTCGTCAGGTGTTGATCTGAGATTCATCAAAAGAACGTTTGGCAGATATTTGAAATATCTCACCTGTTCCTTGTGGTGGATTCAGTACAACAATCTTCAAGCGTCTCGTTTCATAACGTGCAATACGATGGCAATTGCTAGGAAAGTGGCCACCCACGATATGCGGTCTGACGCTTTGATGAGTTTTTGGAGGTTCTTCAAAAGACGCCGTTCGGTCTCGACGATCTCAGATTCGAGCAGATGGTCCAACTGATTCTGGAGTACGCGGGGCGCAGGAACAGATCCATATAATGGCGATTCCATTCGGTCGACGGTTTTCATTCCTAAGCGCTCGTGGCCACAAATTTCCCAACCCTTCATTAGAAGTCGATTTGCAGCCCACAATCTTAATGCGAGACGTATCGTCGTCTCCTGAGCAGACAATGAGAATGGTCTCTTGAATTCTGCGGCTGGTAAATAACTCACTCTTTGGTGGAGCTGTGCCATCTGAAAGATCTGACCCAGATAGTCGACTTTCTCGGCAGCTCCTTTCAAGAGGAAGGAAGCACACTCATCGATATACTGGCGGAGGTCGATATTGGGCATCTCCAAGCTATACGTTGTCGAATAAATACAGTTTCAGCCCGTTGTTTCCTTTCAGAAAAGCTGCGTCTGATTCTGCGAGGTTGCGTCGAAGTCGCGGCAATGAACCTGCAGAGTGAGCCCCCCTCGCTCATGTGTTAACAAGGCGATTTTCGCGGCAAACCCCCGTTCCAAGGATCCCCAGACAAGCTTGGATTTATAAGATGGTTCTGCCCCTACCACACCGATCAGTGCTGTTTCGCGCCGTATTAGAAAAGGTGGCAAACATTTAGAGAACACCCCTTCGCCTACCAAACGGATTCGCAGGCACAAATGGCGGGGCAACTGCGTCCGCGTCGGACCGATGCATCTCTTGCATGGATTTCCCACATCGCACTGAGTTATGTGAGACGCTGCTGGTCTTGCTCAACGACAGCGAGAGGTCAACTGATACCTTCTTCTTAGTAGCCCAACATTTGACGCATGATCTTGGAGGGGTCTTCGGACTAACAGCCACCATGCTCTGGGAGAAATCCTGAACAGTTTGGAGGACTGTTTCGTTGCTAAGAGGTGCAGCTATAGGTGAGACGTAGCCCATGAATGGATCAGCTTCCGTTGCCATGTCTTGCACCGGTATGGCATCCAAGCAGGGTTGCAGGAAAGACGACGCTGTCCCAGCCATCAGAGGAGCTCTCGTAGCCCCAGTTGTGTCACGGAAGTCGTTCACCAAGTAATGGGAAGACATGTCTGGAGGAATGCCCCGCAGATACGGTTCGGTACCATCTTCAGTGATGGGGATTGTTGCTGGACCTTGCATCGAAATGATACCCATAAGTGACTCAAAGGCATCGTCTTCGACATTATAGGATCGTCGCCAACGCGCCAGAGCTTGGTTCATCGCGGAGATATTGACCCCGAAACCGAGTGATAGCTTTCCTCGAAGATCGAGCAACTGATGGTCGATGCCGATCTCTAGCACTTAGCATCAAAAACCGGCACTACTCCCCCTGGTGGCTAGTCCAAAGTGCTTAGTCACGATGGCTTCGGCCTCATGTTGCTCCGGCAGCTAGGGTCACGTGATCTTCTATCATGGGGAGACGGGGATCATAGCCATCAATTTCAAGATGCGTATTGAGTGGTCTGTTCTACTTATCACACCATACTATTCAATTTCAGAACATCCCCTGAACGCATGACAGATTCAACCTCCTTTTACTCTGACAGCAGTGTGCTCTTTATGAACCAGCTTCAGCTAGATGAATCAAATCCTCCACAACGGGCTTGAGTGAGGCATAGACATTATCTGAAGACCCGTGGCAATCGATCTACGATTTCTGTTCAGCAAGCGCCTATGGAAAGTCGAGACGAATACATACTATCTTGACGAAGCCTCTTTTCCGAAGGTGATTCACAACAGGCAAGCTTTCCTTTCGGTAGATATCAAGTCTCTTTCTGAACGTCTCTGAGTTGTCATTGATTCGTCCTGAAGATTCTGCGCGCTTGCGCAACCGCCGTACCATCTCATCTTTCGAACATTCCAAACTGATCACGAAGTTCTGATCCTGAATCTTAAGCATCTTGTCAGCAAAGACTTGAAGACATGAAGACATATCGGTATGAATATCGCACCTCCCTTTCGAACGTTAACGCCTGATCCATACTTCTTGAATATTCGTCAATCAGATATCTTTTCTTCCCTGTAGTATTTGTTGAGATGTTCATCTTGACCTTCAATAAGTTGACTGTCAACTGCGCAGAAATGATAACGGAACTCTGCATGCTTTCACGTATGAATGTCGCGAAATTAGAGTCTGGCCGATCGATTTCTTCACGTAAGAGATTCTCAACAGACAAATGCTGAAAATTGAGATCTTAAGTCAATCGAGCGCATTGAGTTCCTTTTCCAATCCCAGAGCCACCTGCGATGCAAATTAGACAAGTGACAGATAACGATAGAGATTTAACTATCAAGCACGAAAATTATAAGGTCACTGAATTGCCTGCCGAACAAGAAAATCTGTCTCTCAAGCACTAGAGCTTCTGTTCACCTTCTGATCTCAAGCGTAGTGATCAGTTTCTTCCACTTCGAGAAAAATTCTTCTAATTTTCTCTCTTCACGAGATCGCTTCTCATATTCGTAGATCTGTAATAGACGTTCGTATATATCAATGTCGCGGACAAGTTGAGCCTTCGATGTCTTGCGCTCTTCGTACTCTTCTCAAAGACTTCGTAGATCGATGATGAATGTCGAATTCGTCGATTGATTAAGAATCGAAAGAAATTTTATAGCGAGCTCTTCTTGAAGATGTTTCTCTTCTAGAAAGGCTCAGATTTCATTCTAGAGCAGAGAGAAATTTCAGTGAACGTATTGAGACTACCTCTGAATATTTCATCTGAGGGGGTGATGTCTTCAATGATCGATTTCTCCATATCGTGGATTGCCGTCATCTTCGCACATTTTGTCTTGTCAATGCCGAAAGTCTATACTTTCTCAGTCAGAGTTTTCGGCCAACGAGCCTTTGATAGCACACCTCAAGCATCAGGCAAAGGATAATCATGCGATACGAATGGTCGCTCACACTCTCCGGTGACTCAACACCACGCTTCACCCAGTCAGCTCGAGGGATGTTTTTGAGATGTTCCAGAATATGGAGAAATGCGATGAATGGTTTATGCGAAGAGCGACGGCCTTGAACTTCCATGATTTTCGATACCAGAAATGGAGTTGGAGTATGAATCTTCACCGCATTCAAATCCAGACCTTTAACTCTCGTGCTTACGTAATCTGCGGGACTAAGCGCACTAATCATGAGCGACCTTGTGGACTACAGCCTGCAATCCTTCTCCACACTCTTCAGCAACGCTCTCAGTCCTTCGAGATGAGTGTTGAGGGGGAGTTGAATTGGGGCGATGATAATGAGTCTGAAGTATTTGCAGAAGCTCAAAATCATAAACTGTGCATTTTCTTCAGATATCCTCTGCACGCCAAACTCTCGAGAAGTCGTCTGAGCCGTATTATCAACTGCTTTCATTGCCTGCCCGTCAACGATACAGCAAACGTTCTCGAATCGAGAGAAGATGCGCGAAGCACTATATACTTCGATACGTCGAGTGTGAGATCAATGTGTAAACCATCCGTCTATTACGGCTTCGGATGTCACTGTTGAGAAGTAATATCCTTTCTAATCACACAGTAAATGACCTGGGTCGAAGCTACTTACGTCCTGGGTATTGGTATTGGTTACAAAGTCTTCGTCGTGTGATAGAAGGTTTGCTATCACCTTCGATAAAGCCTCGGTCCTTCGTCTTGATTTGAGAATATACTGATATATCGAAAAAGCATATATTACATGGTCAATACATTGATGAGGCCTTCTTTTGTGAAGTGCTTGCCTAATTGAAGCCGCCCCGTCAAAAAATACTTAATTTCGATTGCAGAACAACGCTTTGTCTCATTTTCCAGGTCGAGATCTAGTGGAGATCGCAGACCCAGAGACCCTGGTAGGTTGATGCTTTAGCTGAGAATGGGTTCTGTGTGAACGCGCATCCGATAGCGGTGTAATTTTTGCTGCATAAGATATCATGGTGGCCCGTGTCGTCATACCTCATGTGCAGGACGTTACTGACAGTCTGGCACTGACCCTTCAGCTCCAGATCGGTAGGGACTTCACAGAGCCAGGTGATATAAGACAGATCGAAGGGGCTGTCGTCATTGAGGTCGCCAACACTGACTTCCTGGCCCGGCGTGATGACCTGGGCTGTCGAGCCCGGGTTGAGCTCGTGAGTTTCGATTGAGCCATGGTCGTCGTTACCGGTTTTGAGGGCGTTCGCTTCAAGAGTGGTGTTCCATTCCAGTGCGTTGAGGCCGTAGGCGATGCGTCATTTGTTAACGGTGTCAATCAATGGAATGCCACCTGATTTTGGGATGCCAGAGAGAGTGACCTCGGACGGTTGGGTAGGCGAAGCGCTCAACTGTGATGATGGGGGTGGCTGTGGAGGTGGTGGAGGGGTGGCGACGTAAGCGATCCAGATATGTGCAGCGGGACTGCGGGCAGACTTGCTGCGGTGTCAGTGCTGATGGTTGTAAGTGTTGTTGTGGACGGCTACCTCAATCTCCACTTGTGAAATTGACGCTCCTGATTTGGCCTGAGTTGGAGAAGGTGGAACGTCATCTGTGGCGACAACGACGCCTTGGGTCACGGTGACCTCGTCAATGTGGACAGCACGCTCGCAAAGTGCTAGGCTAAGGAGAGTAGCCGCGAAGATGGTCGCGATGAGGTTCGAAGCAGGCATTTTAACTTTGGTGATCTTCATATAGTTGAACGTCTAGATTGAAGGCTGTTGATGTTGCTAGGCAGAAGATATCGGAATAATCTCCGTCCCGGTGAAAGGGACGCTCCTTCCTGCGTCCGGCCAAGCCCCGGCCCCGTCGGGTTTGGCGCCGCCCCCTCGGGCAAGGCGCGCTGCGTCCGCCGACTCGCCGCTTTCATGAGGTATAAAGACAGCCCACCCAACGCTGCTTTCCCACTCCCATCCATCTTTCCTTCTCGCACCAGCTCCCAGCTGCCGCTCTGGTCGGCTTCCCCGGGTCCTGTCTCACGACTGCTCGCTCGGCCCTCGACCCACACCCGCAAGCCAGGCCACTCGGCTGCCACGGTCGCCTCCACCTCCAACGCCGACCTCGATCGCGAGGCTTCTCACCGTCACCGCGACCGCTGGTGCTTCTGCTGCACCGTCTCCGCCGTCTTCCTACACTGCAGGATTCTCCCTCACGGGTGTTTTCTCACCCGTGTGCGACCGTCCACCCTCCAACTCCAACACCAGCATTTCTCGGCGCCTCAACGAGTTCGCTGCTGTGCACCGCTGCGCTTCACGTCGCATTCGGGCCCGCTTGATATGGCTGCCTGCTGCCATCTCCTCTGCGATCGGCGTGGCGATGACGAGGGCGCCAGCCCCAGTGGAGCCTTCTCGCGACGGAGGCCAATCGAATAAATGCCTCACGCTCCAGAGCCGGCTTCGCCGTGCTGGGCCGCCGACGCACGGCACAGTGCTGGGCTGTGAGGTCGTCTGCTGACCGCTCTTGCCTCGATCCCGCCTGGGTTGATTGAACCAGCTCAGCTCGAACGGAGATGCTTCTATTTCGGGGCGAGCTGAAGGCCTCCTCCCTCTGGACTCTGCCGCTCTGGACCCTCCCCACCTCTGGCCTCCGTCGATCGCAGTCTCACCATTGCTCAGCTGACCTCGATTCTGCCACGACATTGGCCGAGAGCCTCAGCTGGCTGCGACGATCTCGGGGCGCAGCGAAGGCTGGATCAGAAGGCCGCTGCTGTGCGACCAATGGAGAAAATGCCTCATCGCGACGGCGCAGCCTTGCCCCAATGATTGCCCGGCCGCGTGATCTGATGACCTGGCACGGAGGGGCCGAGCGCGAAGCCAGATAACGGCGGTGAGCTGAAGCCAGCCAATGGAGTCCTAGGAGCGTCGGCTTGGCTGCGATCGACAGCAGGCTTTGCGTGTCTGCCTGACTGCGCCGACATGGACGCCGCGAGGGCGTCGATCTGGTGACGTGGCCTCGAGGCGCCCATCGAACTTTTGGGTGGGCATCGTGGAGGGCGCGGTGCCGGCCATTCGTTGAGGAGCCTCAGCTCGATGTCCAGGCCACAGCAGCTGACGAGACTTGATGGCGGGGCGCAGCGAGCGCTGGGCATGCGCAGAGGCAGGGTTGGATGAGAGGCTCCAATGGGCAGCAGCTGCACCGGGGCGTGCCCTCGCATGTGGGATGAGTGGTCGAGGTTCGTGCAAGCTTGGGGTGGTGGGATCGAGCAGTGGTGGCCAGGGGTGGACGATCGACGGGGCTGGGTGAACGAGGGGAGTTTGGGCGCAAGGCCACAATATTCGCGGAGGGGAGAAAAGGGCAGGGTTTGGCAGCAGGATGGCCCAGACAACACATATAACGTCCTTCCCCCGCCTCTGCTTATTCTCGATGCGAACTCCAAAACCAGCCACAATTCTGCGTCTGTTGGTACTCTCTATCAATTCTCTTTGCACTTCTTCCCCAAAATGGCCCTTGTCAACCTCGATGATATCCAATCGAAAAGACGCCGACAAGCGGCCTAAACGGCCATTCCAAGCCCGGATGGAAGACGACACCAAGAAGCGGTACAAACTGGTGCGGCAGCGGATTATTGGTTACATCCACCGCACATACCAGGCTGGAGTCAAGCCACCATATCAATTGACCCCGAGCCAGCGCCAGGCGTGGACACGATTGATCGAGGTGGCCGAGCAATAGGAGCCCGAGACGGACCCGCAGGATGCCCCCCCCGACCGCCACGATGATGGAAGCGAGATCGGTGACGATTGGGAAGTCGTGCCGGGTCCCGACACCCCCACAGCAGACGGCGAGCGCCCCCGGTTGACGGCCATCGAGCAGGCGGTGTTGTCGTTTTGTATCACATTGTTGGATCATCCGCTGGAGAGCGACCATTATCATAGCGCCATCGTCAGCGCCACGGCCGTGTTAGGGATCGATGTCGAGCACGAGACGTGGACGGCCGCGGAGGATTACACGCCCAAGTTGCCTGGCATCATCAAATTGGCCCGGATGATGGTGGTGTTGCACGCGTACGAGGCCAGCGACCACCATGCCAGCGACCCCATCGTGGCCACCATCCGACGTCGGGTGGAGCGATACATGATGACGACGAAGCCTAGCCCCATGGATTGGATGTTTATGTTGCCAACGTACGGGTTGAAGATCCGATACACCAGCACGGCCGGCGGGTCCATTTCGTGGGATGGAGACACGGTATCATATCAGGGGGAGAAGACTGTACCGGTGTTTGGGACATGGCACTGCCAAGCGCCGGCATTCAATATGTAACACTAGCCGCTGGTGCTGCCGCCCGCTATAGCAAAAGATGGATCGACGATCTTCTGATTCGGTTCCGAGAAAGCATCCCTCACGCAACAAATAGCAGGATCGTAAGTGCTGATAGGGCCGCCTTTGACTTCGTCTAGAGTCCCAACTATGGCGAATGCGTCCAAGAGTACTCCGTACGGAGTGGTTCTAGTGGCCTGCATCGAATTGCCACAGACATGAAAGAAGTCTGAAGCTTGTGAGATGAGATCATGAGACACACGAGTAGGCACTGTTCATACTTTATCCTTCTCCTGACAGGATCGTAAAGACTCTGTAGATGAAGCTAATACTTCGTGGCGCCAGGTCACGAATCGACACGTTTCTAAGATGCTGCAATATTATAAGGAGCTTTTCTCCGACGCTTCATCCGCCTGGCTTCGATCCCGCTCTGGCAAGGTGGTTTCGTTTCAGGATAAAGCCAAGCCAAACTCTAGCTCGGCCTAGCCGTCACTCTAATTCTCCTGCCGCTGTCGGGTAAATTCCCCGTAATTTCCCGACCAAAGAAACGGGAAACCATATCCGACCGAACTCGCGCTCTACAGGGGAATGATTCGATAGCATGAACCGAGAGCCTTATGGCGGTAGAATCTCTGGAGCCACGGGGGTTTGCGGGGACGATGATAATCCTCGGATGCGGCCGCTTTCAAAGAGCATGCCATCTGTGAGTTTCGAACACCTTGCACGCTTGCGTGGGACAGATATCGAGCCAGTGGACGATATGGAAGGAGGGGACGACGGGGATGCCTAGATGGTGTTCCTGCTGAATGGCCGCGACCTTCAACGCGATCTATCATTTCTTAATAGGGTGTTGATAGGCATGCCTTTCCACGCGAAGATCAGCCAAATATAAGGCCCCGAGGTGCCCTGCCAGACGTTTCAGCAGCAATGGACCGCTGCGGGGTATACGCCACCGGTTGCAACTTGGGTTCTCCTTGCCGGCAAAATAACCACTAGCTCTGCAAGATGGATCGTGATCGCAAGGACAGCGGTCAACGCTCGACGCCGAGAGTGGCCTACAGCTAAAATAGGACAGTTATGGCAGCGTAGCACAGGCATGCATATGCTGAAAAGCGGCAGAGCCACGTAGCATCGTCAACGGCTTGACCAAGAGCGAATGCAAGGCGTTTCGAAGAAGAAATAGCTTGAGTATTTTCTCTTTTCCCCAACAAGGTTCGATGCTACGTGCCGTGGTGTGGAATGCTTAACCGTGCAAAACGGGAACCAAAGAAGAAGAATATGTTCTGTTTAGTAAATGATAAGAGAACAGGCCGTCCGACGCTGCAATTGGTGTGGGTACGATTCCCACGTAGAGATCGACAGTTCTATTCGAACCTATTCGAAGGATGGGCGAGATAGTGACGTGAATTATCACACCTCGGATCCGCCATGACGAGAATAAGGAGGATTGATGACGACGACGACGGCCCGTACACAAGATCGTGATAAGATCGACCTTTACGGTCTGCAAACCGACTCATCGATCGGTCCCCTTCAATCCTATAAAGAATGGCGTTCTACTCCAACTTCTACCTGTCCTTTACCCAATCACAAAACTTTCATCCAGCTCCAATCAACTTCGACACTCAACTTTCCAATCTAAAGAGACAGCTGTCACCTGTGTCAACTGTTTCACTCCTTGACATTACGATGTATCTTCCTCCTTATGTTCTCGTCACACGTGGGCTCGTCGCGTGCGGCATATTCACCACCATAGCAGTCGTCCAGCAGGGATATTTTTGGACTGCCTTACGCAATCAGAAAATCGATTGCCACAAAGGAACAACGCACAACACAGAGGCATGCTTGGTAGACTGGATAGAAGTCGTCGTCAGTACTATTATAACGACGGCGAGCGCAAGCGCAGCTGTGTATTTTGCAGCGTTTGTCCCAAGAGACGAGTCGGCCCCGGATCCGTTCGACATGGTGCACATCGACGGTGAAGCAATTCATAAGTTGGACGTCTTCCACAGAGGTTGGATGAAGGATAATCTGGTCGAGAATGAGAGAAAGTACATTCTATTCAACACGTCTCGATCAAGTCCCGGAAATGGAAAGGTTATGACCGAGGCGTGGCGCGAAGATGGCCACGTCAAGCTCACAAGCTATGCCCACCATTCACCCGAGAAGTTGACCAAACGGTCCGAAACGGAGTATGTGCACACTTCGTACGAGGAGTCTGACATCAAGTTTGAATTCCCGAAAATTAAAACGACCTACGCTCACATGAAAGATGCTGCGCAGCACATATTCGATGATTTCGCGAACAGGCATGCTGCAGCGAACTGCATCGGATTTTTGTTCCACCCAACCTCAAGCTCGGCTAAAGAAGCAGCCTGGCTTGGAATGTCGGGGTCATACAGCAAGGTTAATACCGCTCCTACATGTCAAAATCCAGAGACTACTGGAGGATACTCACAGATCGGAGATTTGTACATCACCGGATATTGACCAAGTCATAGAGTCCGCCTTGGTGACTCACTCCTGGAGCATGCTGCAGGTAAACCTGGCTCCCTTTTGTTTTCACAGGCCCGCATCTACCTGGGGTTTCAGCCACCTCTCAACTCACTGATCAGCACAGCCTGCCCGGTCAACATTGCGGCGTGATACTGAGCGCGCAAGGATCGACAGGTTGGCTGAATTAATGTCACTCATTTAATACAGATAGGGCAGTTTTATCATCCTTACATAGCAGACGAGCTTGAATTCTATAAACGTGGACTTGCTCTTTTGCAACAACATATTCAAATTTCCTGATGTCCTTAAGCAAGCCAACTGTTCAGAACAGTCTGCAACAAAATCACTCGCATTCTAGTCCCATCAGGCCCCCGACGAACTCTAAATATAACGAGTGAAACATTTGAGACATCCGCCTTGTCTGAGCTCGTATCGTCCATCCAATCGATTATCATGTGAAAACGTGCGTCGTCAACGAAAACAATCTATACAATGAGGGAAGACTGCTCATGCAGTGCGTGAGGGATGCACGACTGGTGTGCGTGAATCACCTCCTTTAACGAATTCACGTGCCTGTTTAGACCAGCAACAACCCGCTCAGTGTCTTTGTGCGATTTCGCGCTTGCTACTGCATCTCGCAGCGTGATTGCCGCCTCTGCGTAGTTGGCCACGTGCTGATTTCGTACCCGTTCTCCATCTTCTCCCCCCCTTTTCGAATTCGAAGTGATGTTGAATGAGAGTATATTCGATAAGCCGCGATGCTGAAGCACCTGGCCACGAAGACACATTCACATGCATACATCAGCACAGATATCGCGCATAATTTGTGGTGCACGGTCAATTAAGAAATACGAGCCAGGTTGCTGACCTTGAATTTGAGTTGTAGTTGCTCACTGAGATAGAGCCTCGTTTCGATGAAGACAAATACAGTTCTTCTTGATTCAATAAGAGGTAGGCAGAAGAGATGCTGAAAGAGAATTTCTCTACATCATAGTCGTTCAAGAAGGTCTGAAAAGATGATCTGAAGTAATGACTCTCATCTTTCAAAAGAGCTCGACATCAGAGCTCAACATGATTGACTGAAGTCAGAATCAGTTCTCGAACAGAATGAGATTCATCATCAGAACGTATATGTTGCGATCGTGCACTTCGAGTTAGCCTAACATAGGTCGTGTCAGACTATCATAGACTAGTATAGAGCTGGTGTTGACACGCTAGCGACCTAGCGTGCCTTCGTGGGTAAAACTCACGACGTGTTGCATCTTCTTCCTTCTTCAGCTTTGAACTTCTAGTTAGAATACACTCATATGATTCGCTCTATGCAGGCTCATAACAGTATAAGAGAATGCCTTCTCTTGAACAATCTCAGTATAGAAACTCAAAGCCCGAAAATAAAACGATCTGAGATTCAGTTGACCTGACCCTCGAATTTTCAAGTCGAGATCATCTTTCAATCCAAAATCGTTATACGAGAAAGACAACGTCATATTCAAATTCTTTGACTGACAAATGACGTCTTTTAAGATTCTGAACTGAAGAAATATGACTTCGAAAAGCATTTCTGATTCAGATACTGATCGACTTGCGACGAACAAGAAACGGCAAAAGGCGAAAGAGATGTCAAGAACTCATGATCTTGCAATCTCAGAGATCACTTCTGAAGCTGACGAGTTTCGCGTTGAAGCGAATAAAGCTAGACAGCAGCAAGAAAAACATGCTGATCTCAAGAAAGCTTCTTTCACTCAGTCAAAACCTCTCTTTGACACGAAGTCTGTGTCAGAACAAGACTCACAAAGTCAGTTCATTGACGAAACTCAAGGAAAAAGAAAAAGATTCAACAGCGATGACAGTCAGCAAGGCTTGAACTCGCAGACTTCAGAGAGTTTGTCGCGCAGACCTCGAAAAGAAGCTAAAGAACACAAGAGTCATGTCGATGTCATAAGTTGAAACGCAAATGCAGTTGATGCACAAAATCAAGATGGGAAAGAGTAAGCAAGTAACGATGTCAATCAGCGACTCATGAATACGATGAATACGATCGAGTCACAGATGTTATGAGTCTGCATAGAGCGAATCATATGAGTGTATTCTAACTAGAAGTTCAAAGCTGAAGAAGAAAGAAGATGCAACACGTCGTAAGTTTTACTCACGAAGACACGTTAGATCGCTAGCGTGTCAACATCAGCTCTATACTAGTCTATGATAGTTTGACACGATCTATGTTAGACTAACTCAAAGTGCACGATCGTAACATTACTCTTCTTCTTCATCTAGCAATGTTCTCATTGCTGCAGTTCAACTGATCTTTCTTAAGTTGATTTCTATCTTGACTTGTTCAAATATCATTCATGAAAGTCATTTACAATCTTCAAGCATTCTTTGAATTCACTTTCATCGACGTTGTATCAATGCAGATCGACATCGTATTTTTTTCAATTGACACGATATTGTAGTCGTTTATCTCGTTCGTAGTGTCTGAAGTTCAGTATGTTCTTCATCTTTTATTCATCTTCGTCGTCAATCACTATAGAATCAGACGATTCATTTTGTTGTTCATTCAGAGAATTCTTTGAATCTAATTGCAGCAGATTTGATGCAAACTTCGAATATATCTTCATAGTTGATGATAGTTTCAGTTGATACACATGTTCAATCTTGATCAGAATCTTGAAGAGTTCTAGCATCTTATTATTTAGCTTCTTTGATGATCGTAAGATCATTATGTTTCTAAAATTCAGAAACATCATGTCATCTATCTTGTAAATCATTTTCTTTCTATGCTTATCAATCTGTTTCTTCATTGTGACTTTGACTTTTGTCAAGACTTGTTTAATCAATGCTAATGATCATTTCATGTATTTGAATATATTCTTTGCTTTGTCTGCTTCGATTCTAGCTTGAGTGATCTCATATTCAATTGAATTTGAATCGAAACTCATATGAGAGTGAAAGCTCTTATTAAGAAAGAACATTGATTGTTCAATTGATGATGAAATAGCATTGTTATCAATGAATTCAATCATGAATAATCAGATGAATCAATCATCTTGCATATACGAGCAGTAACTTCGTAGATATCATTTCACATTCTGATTCATTCTTTCTGTTTGATCATCAATCTGCAAATGATAGTTTATGAATAGTTTTACCTTGATGTTGAGTCTCAGACATAAAGACTTTCAAACAATTGATATGAATTGTGAATCACGATTGAACATTATTGATCTGAGTAGTTCATGAGTTTTGAAGACTCATATCAACAGTAGCTTGACTGTTTATTCTGCGAAGATTTCTTCGTCATCTGATCAACATGATATATAATGTCGTTTCTTAGACAATTGATTTATGACTGTCAGAATTGCATTGTTTTCATCACTTTCTGATAGATTGATAATGAAGTCTAATGATATGTTCTGTCATTGCTGCTCTGATATGAGCAATGACTTCAGCAGTTCATTGATTTGATCTTTCGATGCTTTTGATCTACAATAAACGTAACAGTTTCAAATGTAATGCTTGATCATCATTCTCATCTTTGATCAGCAATATGATCATCTCAGCAAGTTCAACGTTCAATTCATGTCAGAATGATCATTGATCAAAAGATCATATGCTTCTCTTATTAATCAAGTGATCATTGACTGAGAAACTCATAGTCTATCATCTTTTCAGAGTACTTCATCAAGTACTTTGCAATTGTCTATGTTAAAGATCAGCATAGAGCGAGTCATATGAGTGTAATGTAACGAGTATATAAATGCTAAGAAAGGAAAGTATCTAGAAGGAAAGAGTCGACTATCTATATGACTCAGAAGAACATAAGCTAATTCTGAATAGAGTTGACTTCAAAACAAGTCTATGTTCTAGCGACGAGCGATCGACGATAGCTCTCAGAATAGTCATCAACATAGTCATCAACATAGTCATCAACGAAGATGCGTAGCTAGAATCATAACATTACTCTCTCTCTTCAACGATTCATGTTCGCATGAATGTATTTTCTTAGCCTTGTGTAGAATCGAAATGTCTATTGTAGCAGACTCACTATGAAAGCGTCATTGAAGCAGACTAACTATTGAACGTGTCATTGAAGCAGACTCACTAGTCGACTAGCTCATTGAAGAGGTCGATTCTGATCATGTCATTGAAGCAGACTCACTAGCTGCACGTGAACATAGTAGTTCGATTCACTGATGAGTAGAGCGATGTGCTTGTAGATCATTGCATTGACGAAGAGTGTCATTGTAGCAGACTCACTAGAAGAGAATCGACTAGCTCATCAAAGAGATCGATTCAGATTGCGTCATTGAAGCAGACTCACTAGTTGCACGTGAACGTATGATCAGATTCACTGATGAGTAAAGCGATGAGAGCAAGTAGATCATTGCATTGAGAATAGATGTCATTGAAGCAGACTCACTGAGAGTTTGCTCATCGAGATAGAGACTTCACGCAGTTCTAGACTGATCTCTTTGATTGTTCAACAAATTCGAAGAATCTCTTGCGAATCTGAATGAACGATTAATTCGCTGATCTTTGACCTAGTCGAATGATTTCAATCATTTGTTTATACTCGCTGATCAGCGCACGAGTTCGAATCTTTTGTTTATTCTCGCTGAGTCAGCTCACGAGAAAGAAGAGTGAGTGTCTGCACGATCGCGAGTCGACTAGATCAAAGTCAATAGTCGTGTGAATTGAGCAGAGCAAGTCGATGCAGATTATTTCTCTTCGTCTGTAATGAAGAAGCATTTATATAATGTTAGAGATCAGCATAGAGCGAGTCATATGAGTGTAATGTAACGAGTATATAAATGCTAAGAAAGAAAAGTATCTAGAAGAGAAGAGTCGACTATCTATATGACTCAGAAGAACATAAGCTAACTCTGAATAGAGTTGACTTCGAAACAAGTCTATGCTCTAGCGACGAGCGATCGACGATAGCTCTCAGAATAGTCATCAACATAGTCATCAACATAGTCATCAACGAAGATGCGTAGCTAGAATCGTAACAGTCTAGATCAATATCTTGACAAGTTCTGCTGTTCTGTTTCATGATTATTTGAATATTGAAGCACAGTTGATTCATTTGATTTTCAACTATAATTTGATTCTGAATAGAAATCATCTCTTTGATCAAATTTTCATTAACGTTCAATTCATGTTCTGAATCTGAGTCAGATTCTGAGTCAGATTTGAGTAAGATCTGAGTCAGATCTTGATCAGCTTTCTGATCATCTTCTTGATCAGCTTCTATTGACTGCAGTTCAAATCTGTCTTCTGACAATAGCATCTGATGCTGATATAGCTTTCTATCATCACTTACTTTAACTGACTTGACGTTTAACATTCTGATCAGCATGTCGACTTTCAGATTCTATTTTTTCGACTAATATATGATCTTGAAGTTATATTCAGATAATTTCTCAGTTCATTTAATCTGTCATCTGATCAGTTTTTTGATCATCATGAAGTACTTCAAATTTAGATGATTGATGAAGATCTTGATTAAAATATCTGTACATTTCAATTCAGAGCATCAATGCTTCAAGCAGCAAATAATGATCAGCAGTTTCTTGTTATAAATCTCGTAGTTGCATTCTGCAAAAATCATGTTCTTGCTGTAAAAGATCATTGAATGTAGAATGTTTTCATCGTCATACTGAGATAATACTTCATCATTCACGTAGTTCAAGAAGTTCATTTTCAGAATAGCTTCTCTGATCAAGTTGAAATACTTCAGAACAAGAATTGTTATCATCTGTTACTTTAGTTCTTCAAAGATCATCTGACAGATTTCTGTTCATTCAAAGAAATGATCTTTTCAAGTCAGCTTTATCATGAATCAAACAATCTTTGAGAAGTTTTTTATGAATTGTCGATAGAAGTTGCAGAAGTCAATGAAGATTTGCACATGAGTCAATGATTGAGACACTTTTCAGCTTCGAATCACATTTACTTTTCAAGAATTCATTCGCAGATCATTGATGAATATCAATAGTTCAAGAAACAAGATTTTCTGAATCTTGAATTTGCACTTGTCAATGTCTATCTGCAAGTTGACTTCACGAAGCTTGTTTAACACTTCTTTCACATGAGTTTTATGTTTTTTCAAGATCTTACTATAAATGAGAATATCATTCAAGTATGTCTGACAGAACTTGTGCAGACAGTTGAACAATACATTGTAAATATAATGTTGAAAAGACGCAAATTTATTGATCAATTCAAAAAACATTACTTTATACTTGTAAACATCAAAGAAAGTAACAAAAGTAGTCAAATTCTCGCTTTTTGAACTCATGTGCAGTTTATTGAACATGATGATAATGTTAAGTTGAGTCAGATACTTACTGTCTTGAATTCAAGCTAGTACTTCGTTTATCAAGAGTATTGAATAACGATTTCTTTTGATCAGAGCATTCAGTTTTCAATAATTCATGCAAAAGCAAAGATTATCATCTTTCTTTTCAATAAATAGTATTGACGAAGCGAAGAGAGCTTTGCTGAAAATAATGAACTTCTTCTTCAAGTTCTCTTCTAGATACTTCTTGATCTTCTGCAACTTGTTGTTGCAATTGTGCACTTCGAGTTAGTTTAACATAGATCATGTCAGACTATCATAAACTAGTATAGAGCTGATGTTAACACGCTAGCGATCTAGCGTGTCTTCGTGAGTAAAACTCACGATGTGTTGCATCTTCTTTCTTCTTCAGCTTTGAACTTCTAGTTAGAATACACTCATATGATTCGCTCTATGCAGATTCATAACATTAGTTCAAAGCTTATTAATCTTGCTATCGACGTGTAGACGATATAAAAACAAGCTACATCACTCAAACTTGAATCAAAATTGAAATCAGAAAATTGAGTTCAGAAGACTCGTTAGAAATCAAGAAATTTCTAGAACAGAACAGAAGAACATGAACGTGTTGTTCTAGATTAACTCTTTACTGAGCTCGTTGTCAGAACAGAAGAACAGAAGAACATGAACACGTTGTTCTAGAACTGAAATCAGAAATTTCAGTTGAATCTCGATCAGCAATTTTCTACTCACACAATGACTAGAAGCACAGAATTAGAATCAGAATTAGTGAGTACGACTCACTATGAAACTTGAGATGCTGAAAGAAAATCACTTCTATCACAGAATTGAACAGCATCAGAAGAAGAAGACATGAATGTGTCATCGAATATCAAAGAAAAGAACACTAACGCGTTGCTCTTTGATCACGAAATGATCAAGATCAGCATCAGCACGAAACTGAATGCTTGAATAAGCACTCATGAAGCAGATAATCTCGTTGTCTTTATCAAGTACATGTGTCAACAGCATGACATCGAAATCAAGATTCACAATGACATGATTCAGATGTTGAATGACATCAACAAGATCAACGTTGAATTGAAAGCTATCAACATTAAGTTGAAAGTTACACAGACAACGTTGAACGCTGTTTGAACGCATTTACAGAAAGAAATGAAGAAAAAGAACATGATTATACATCATCTAAAAGCAACATCAAGTCAACTAAGCACTTTGATTTCAAAAGATCAATTCTCGAAGTCGATCAAGTTATCTGACTCATCTTTGTTCAAAGATTCGAAGCAGAATGTGAATAATTGATTGTTTTGAATGTGAAACAAGCTGAAGATGAACAAGAATTATTTTTCTATCGAAGAAATGAAGATTGCATATGTGAAAAGTCGAGTCAGTGAAACGACGATCAAACACATAGCATTCAGAATGAGAAACATGATCATGAACTCGTTTCTTGAAGCAGAAGAGATACTGTCGATCATAAATAAGATGTACGACGATCTCAATCAACGTTACACGACTCAACGACAGTTCTTGAAGCTGTATCAAAACAAGATCTTCTTTCATGAATTTTGAATGAAATTTCAGAGACTTAGTGCAAAACTAGAATACAATAACGAAACTCTACTAAATGATCTTCAGCATAAGATTAACTCAGATCTTCAGCGAGTCATGATCAACGAATGAACTATGAATTTGAATGAAGTCGTCGACATCTGCATGCAAGTTGACGTTCGATTGACGAAATTGAATGCTCGATCAGTCTTCAAGACATCAACGACTCAAGTCACTCGCTTTATTGCTAGCATCTCAATGACGATCACTACTGCAACTTCAACTTCAATCTCTGCATAAAAGAAACTCAGAATATTGAACGTTGATTCTGTTAGAGAGAAGTTGTTTAAAAAAGAACTCTGCTTCAAATGCAAGAAGTCAGAACATAGAGCATGTGACTGTCTCAAGTCAGCTCAGATGCACGAAATCGCAGCGAATTTGAAAAACGACTTGTTCTCGTCAAAGTAGTGACTGAGAATGATATACTCATATTCTGCTTCATCAGCATGTCTGATGATTCATTTAATTTCAAGTCGTTCACTGTTGACGTCATCTTGAGTAGTCTAGAAAAGATATTCAGATCTCTCGTTCTGATAGATATGAAAGTCATTGACATGACTTTCATTGATGAATCTTTGATGTCAGAGCTATGTGAATGCTTTGATATTCAGTCAATATTGCTGTCAAAATCAAAGTCAATTCAATCGTATGATGAAATCTCTGATCGAAAGTCGATTACACACGCTCTGTATACATTGATCATGATACAAGAACACAAGAATGAAATGATGTCTTTATTGATAACTCGTCTAGATCAACACAAGATAATCATTGAAAATCTTTGATTGAAAAGAAATCAAATGTTGATAGATTCTGCAAACAATCGATTAATATCATCGTTGAAGATTTGAACATCAAAATCTGTTGTTTTGAAAGCAAGCAGTCAATCAGCATTTCACAGATCTGAATCAAACGAGATCTGTGAAAGAAAACGAAAGAACTTGAACTTGATTGTTACATCAACAATCATCTTGAAGAGACTCATGAATCAGAAATCAGTGAATAGATTCATTGAATCTGCTCTCATAGCAAAGCAAAGCACTCAAGTTGATCTCGATCAACTTCGCTCATTTCAGTCAACTAAGACAAAGAAACTCGTCAATATTGTCATGATCGAAGTCGCTGCATATTGAACTCTAGTCAAGAATAAGAAGATCAAGATTTTCTTCTTGATCATTAGTGAAATCAACAAAGCGCTTAGCTCAGTCGAAGATTTCACGAAACTGAATGAAATGACTTTTGTCATGTCATTAGATGAATTGAAGAAGAAGCTTTCAATAATTTATCACAACTTTCTGAATGTTTTTGATAGAGAAAAGACAACGCAGTTGCTTTCACATCGATCATATGATCATAAGATTGAATTAAAAGATGAAGATCAATCTTCTAGAAGTCGATTGTATTTCATGTTGAGTCACAAGTTGCAGAAGATCAAGAAGTATCTAGAAGAGAACTTGAAGAAGAAGTTCATTATTCTCAGCAAAGCTTTCTTCGCTTCGTCAATACTATTTGTCAAAAAGAAAGATGATAGTCTTTGCTTTTGCGTGAATTATCGAAAACTGAATGCTCTGATCAAAAGAGATCGTTATTCAATACTCTTAATAGACGAAGTACTAGCTTGAATTCAAGACAGTAAGTATCTGACTTGACTCAACATTATCGTCACGTTCAATAAACTGCGCATGAGTTCAAAAAGCGAGAATTTGACTACTTTTGTTACTTTCTTCGATGTCTATAAGTATAGAGTAATGCTCTTCAAATTAATTAATGAATTCGCGTCTTTTCAGCACTATATCAATGATGTGTTGTTTGACTGTCTGCACAAGTTCTGTCAGACATACTTGAATGATATTCTCATCTATAGTAAGATCTTGAAAGAACATAGAATTCATGTGAAAGAAGTGCTAGACAAGCTTTGCAAAGTCGACTTGCAGATAAACATTGACAAGTGCGAATTCAAGATTCAGAAAATCTCATTTCTTGAACTATTGATATTCATCAATGATCTGCGAATGAATTCTAGAAAAGTAGATGTGATTCAAAACTGAAAAGTGTTTCAATCATTGATTCATGTGCAGATTTTCATTGACTTTTGCAACTTCTATCGACGAGTCATAAAAAACTTCTCAAAAATCGTTCAACTCATGATAAAGCTGACTCGAAAAGATCATTTCTTTGAATGAACAGAGATCTGTCAAACGATCTTTGAAGAACTAAAGCAACAGATAACAACAGTCTTCATTCTGAAGCATTTCGACTCGATCAGAGAAGCTATTCTGAAAATGAACTTCTTGAACTACGTGAACGATGAAGTATTGTCTCAGTATGACGATGAAGACATTCTACATTCAATGATCTTTTACAGCAAGAACATGATTCTTGCAGAATGCAACTACGAGATCTATAACAAGAAACTGCTGATCATTATTCGCTGCTTGAAGCATTGATGTTCTGAATTAAAATGTACAGATATTTTGATCAAGATCTTCATTGATCATCTGAATTTGAAGTACTTCATGATGATCAAAGAACTGATCAGACGACAGACTAAATGAACTGAGAAGTTATTTGAATATAACTTCAAGATCATATATCAGTCGAAAAAACAGAATCTGAAAGTCGACGTGCTGATCAGAATGTCAGACGTCAAGTCAGTTAAAGCAAATGATGATCGAAAGCTATATCAGCATCAGATGCTATTGTCAGAAGGCAGATTTGAACTGCAGTCAATAGAAGCTGATCAAGAAGATGATCAGAAAGCTGATCAAGATCTGACTCAAATCTTACTCAGATCTGACTCAGAATCTGACTCAGATTTGAATCATGAATCAAATGCTAATGAAAATTCGATCGAAGAGATGATTTCTATTCAGAATCAAATTATAGTCGAAAATCGAATGAATCAACTGTGCTTCAATATTTGAATAATCATGAAACAGAACAGAAGAACTTGTCAAGATATTGATCTAGACAATTGCAAAGTACTTGATGAAGTACTCTGAAAAGATGATAAACTATGAATTCTTCAGTCAATGATCACTTGATTGATAAGAGAAGCACATGATCTTTTGATCAATGATCATTCTGACATGAATTGAACGTTGAACTTGCTGAGATGATCATATTGCTGATCAAAGATGAGAACGACGATCAAGCACTACATTTGAAACTGTTACGTTTATCGTAGATCAAAAGCATCAAGAGATCGAATCAATGAACTGCTGAAGTCATTACTCATATCAGAGCAGCAATGACAGAACATATTATTAAACTTCATTATCAATCTATCAGAAAGTGATGAAAACAACGCGATTCTGACAGTCATAGATCGATTGTCTAAGAAACGACATTATATATCATGTTGATCAGATGACGAAGAAATCTTCGCAGAACAAACAGTCAAGCTACTGTTGATATGAATCTTCAGAACTCATGAATTACTCAGATCAATAGTGTTCAATCATGATTCACAATTCATATCAATTGTCTGAAAGTCTTTATGTCTGAGACTCGACATCAAGATAAAACTATTCACAGACTATCATTTGCAGATCAATGATCAAACAGAAAGAGCGAATCAGAATGTGAAACAATATCTACAAAGCTACTGCTCATATATGCAAGATGATTAATTCGCCTGATTATTCATGATTGAATTCGTTGATAACAATGCAATTTCGTCATCAATTAAACAGTCAACGTTCTTTCTTAATAAGAACTTTCATTCTCATATGAGCTTCGATTTGAACTCAATCGAATATGAGATCATTCGAGCTAGAATCGAAGCAGACAAAGCAAAGAATATATTTGAACACATGAAATGATCACTAGCATTGATCAAACAAGTCTTGACAAGAGTCAGAATTACAATGAAGAAACAGATTGACAAGCATTGAAAGAAAATGATCTACAAGATAGATGACATGATGTTTCTGAATTTTAGAAACATAATGATCTCACGATCATCAAAGAAGCTAAACAATAAGATGCTAAAACTCTTCAAGATTTTGATCGAGATCGAACATGCATATTGTTGAGATCGTGCCTAGATCATTCAATCAAAGAAGCTCGAGACTGATATGTATGTATTGTTCTTTAGAGATAGCTATAACAAGACATTAAGAATACAGAAGAGAAAGAGTGCGAGCTCTTCTATAAATAATGACTTGAGACTGCGCTAGACTCGATACAGATGTGATGTAATAGATCAGATGTGTTTGTCTAAAAGAATGATGAAAGAAGTGAATGAAGAAAGTGCTGAACAACGAGAAGAAGTGCTGAGAATGACTCAAAGAGATGCGCTAGATTCAAACTAGGCATAGCGTCATGACTTGCTTTAATCAAATTGATTAGAGTTAAATCTGAACTCTGATCGATTCAGACATGTTCATAACATTACTCTCTTTCTTCAAACATTCATGTTCGCATGAATAGAAAAGAAATAAAAGCAAAAAATTCATCGTGTTTTCAATTTAGTGCGACTTATTCGAGTATAGCTTGTGAAATTCATTCAGAACTTTCTTCGAGTCATTGAATTTCTCTTTATCGACATAGTATCATTCGTCGTCACGATCTATTTCGATTCATTTGATCTTGTATTGTAGTCTTTCTCTATATCGTCTGAAGTTCAATATATTGTCTACTTCTCAGTGCTCTTCATTCTCTTCAATGATCATCGATCTAGAGATCTCAGAGTGTTGTTCTGATAGAGAGTCGTTTGATGAAGTTCGTAGATACTTTGAGCTGAACACTGAATGTATATGCTTCATGCTTCTAGATAGCTGAAGACGATAGAAGATCTCAACTTTGACTGTGATTGAATAGAGATCGAGCTGCTTGTCTTTCAAATCTTTGCATGATCTAGTGATTTTGATGTTTTCGAAGACTAATCAAACTTGATCATCTACTTCATAGATGACGTCTCGTCTATGCTTGTTCATCTGAGCTTCAGTGATCTGCTTGATCTTTTTCAATTGTTGACGATCGAAGATAAGAAGCTCGCTCATTCGAGTGACAATGTCATCGATCTTTCTAGTCTCAATACATTGACGAGTCGTTTTGTAATCAGTCGTATCTGAATCGAAACTCATTCGAGGGTGAAAGTCTTTATTGAAGTAGAAAGAAGTCATCGAGATAGTCGAGAATGTATTGAAATTGTCACTGAATTTCATCATTGAAAGTCATTTAGCTCAGTCATTCTGCATGTAATTGCAGTAGGTTCGAAGTTCGCGTTCAACATCTTGATTAGCTCGTTTCGACTGATCGTCGATCTCTGAATGATAGACTGTTGATAGATTGACTTTGATCTTCAGTCGTTTACAAAGGCTTTGCCACATGGTCGATATGAACTGAAAGTCTTTATTCGAAACGATAGAACTGAGTAGATCATGAAGTCGATAGACGTTTCATAGCATGATTCATACTGTTTCTTCGATTGAGATGTCATCGTCTTCTCAATGACAGAGAACATAGTGACGTTCTTTGAAGAGACGACATATGATCGTGCAAATGACGTTATAGTTTTCCGATAGAGATAGCTCAGTGATGAAGTTCATAGCTATATCTTGTCAACGCTGCTGAGAAATCGATAGAGGCTGAAGCAAATCATTTGTACCATCTCGAGATGCTTTGCTTCGCTGACAGGCATGACAGTTTCGAATGTATTGTCGAATAGTTGCTCGATGATCTGACCAATAGTAGAAGCGTTGAACTAGATCAATCGTTCGTCTAATGTCAGAGTGCGAGATTGATGATTGATCGTGAATCTTTCGAAGCAATTTCGTATGCATTTGTTTCGACACTCATAGTAGACTCTTTTTGAATAGAACGTTGTCAATGATTTGACAGTTCTTTAGCTTCGTGCCATGAAGCTTCAGTTCGCCTTTGTTCATAGCTTGTCGATACTCATTGCATAGTTCATTCTTCTGATTGACTAGACGTACGCGTTGATAGAGATTAGCCTCGTATTCAGGTTCGATTTCGAACTCGATCGATAGAACGTCTATTCGATTCGAGGTCAGTATAGTCTGAAAACGATCATCTATGCCTTTAGCTGATTCAGAACTATCGATCATCGACATTCTAGTTAAAGCATCGACTTTGAAGTTTGTTTTGCCTGATCGAAAGATAATTTGAAAGTTAAACTTCGATAGAATATTCAGGTAGTTCGCTTGTCGTCGAGTCAGCTGTTTGTTTTTCATAAAGATCTTCAAAGTCTGATGATCAGTAAACATCTGAATAGATAGCTCAGTATCTTCTAGTTCGAGTCGTCAGTGTTCGAAGCATCGAATGATAGCTAGCAATTTCTTGTCATAGATGTGATAATTGCATTCAGCTGAAACCATGCTCTTGCTATAGAAGACTATCGAATGAAGCACATTCTCGTCATCGTACTGAGATAGTATGCCGTCTTTTACATAGTCGAATGCATCGATTTTCAAAATAGCTTGACGTTTGACATCGAAATGACGTAGAACTGAAGTCGAGCTGACCTGTTTCTTTAGATTGTCAAAGACTTCGACGCAGACTTCATTTCAAACAAAAGGCGTGTCTTTTCAAGTCAGCTGAGTGAACAACTTGACTAGTTTCGAAAAGTTCTTGATGAAGCGTCGATAGAAATTGACGAAGTCGACGAAGTCTTGTACCTCTTTTAGGTTAGTAGATGTAGCTCAATTGACTATAGCTTTCACTTTGATAGAATTCATGCAAAGACCTTGTTCTGATACTATGATTTCTAAGAAGACTGTTTCTTCTACGTCAAATTCGCACTTTCAAATATCTATCTGCAGATCAGCGTTTCGTAGACGATCTAGTATCATCTTGACATGTTGTCTATGCTTCTTTTGAGTCTTGCTGTATATGAGAATGTCGTCTAAATAAGCTTGGCAGAAGTCATTTAGAAAGTTTCATAGAACATCGTTCATATATTGCTGAAACGAGGCCGAATCGTTTGTTAATTCAAATGATAGAATCTTTGATTTGTACGCTTCTAGAGCGATAATGAAGATCGTATAGTTCTCACTATTGAAGTGCATACGAAGTTTGTTGAAAGCGAAAATTATATTTAGTTGAATCAGATGCTTGCAGTCAACGATTTTGTCAATCACCTCATCTATGAGCGATAGAGAGTAGCGATTTCTTTTGATAATGACATTGAGCTTCCGATAGTCGACGCAGAAGCGAAGATCGTCATTGATCTTCAGAGCGAATAGAACGAGTGAGAAATATGAAGTCTTGCTAGAAGTAATAAAACTCTTTGACAGATTTTCGTTCAGATATTCTTTGATCTTCTGAAGCTTGTAGAGTGACATTCGATAAGCTCGACATCTAGAAGAAGTGACATCGTTAGTGAGCTCTATCTTATGATCATATGAACGATGAGGTGATAGCATATCGGCTTGAGCTCGATCAAACACGTCGAGAAAATCCTGATATTTCGAAGATAGCTTGACTTTGATGTCTTCTAGATTTTGAGCTGATGCATCGATGAAAGCGACGTCTAGAACGTTCAGTTCGCATTGAGTGTTGTAGACTATTTCTCTATCAATATCTTCGATCGACATGACGAAAATCTCGATGCGATCCTTCTTTGATCGTTTAACCAGTGCATGAAAAGATGCAGCTTTCACACTGAACATAGAAAAGTTCTTTTTCGAAGCAGTAGAAGTGAGTCGTTGAAGCACTTTGAGAGCTGAACGAATAGAAGAATTTGATGATCGTGATCATTTTGAGTGTGAAGCTCTGACTGACATCGAAAAAACAGAAATGAGAGCTTCTAATTGATTCGGAAAAACGATGACATCGTTTTGCATATCTAGTAGTATTTCATTTTTGTTCATTCAGAACTTTTCTAATATGACGTCATGATGATCTATATCAGCTATTAACATTGAAACAGTCAATTTCTTATGACTT
>JAABUT010000511.1_pt1 | contig 60822 bp, 49 predicted proteins | sample 5559281 | NCBI WGS metagenome assembly JAABUT01 (sample SAMN10711880, study PRJNA513359) | rock metagenome | isolation source: Antarctica rocks | place: Antarctica: Victoria Land, Ricker Hills nord | collected 2016-01-04 | reverse complement strand
TGCTTTAAATGCAAATAAAACAGGAAAGAAATAGAAAATTTAACTGAGAATGATGAATCTCTTTGACAAGTTCTTGTTTAAGTACTTCTTTACTTTCAGAAGTTTGACAGAGAACATTTGATAAACTCAACAGTGAGAAGATGTTGAATCACTGATGAGTTCAATTTTATGATCATAGAAGTGATGAGAAGATAGTTTATTCAATTGAACTCAATCAAAAACATCTAGAAACTTGTGATATTTTGAAGACAGCTTGACTTTAATAACTTTCAAATTCTGAGTAGTTTTCTTGATAAAAGAGACGTTCAGAGCGTTCAAATTGCACTGAGTGTTGTACGCGATTTTTCTATTGATATCTTTATGAATAGAGCGAATACTTCAGTCTGATTTTTCTTTGAGCGATTTAACAATGTTTTAAACGAAGCAATGTTTATGCTTTGAATTATGAATGACTCTTTCTGAATCGTAGTTGAAACAGATCATTTAAGCATTCTAGAAATCTTTGACTGAAAGATAGAAGTAGACAAAGTTGATTGCAATCAACTTGAATGCTTTGAATTGAGAGAAATAAAAAAAATTGAAATGAAAGTATCTAATTGTTTCAAAAAAACTATGACATTGATTTGCATATTCAGTAATATTTCATTTTTGTTCATTCATGATTTTTCTAATATGACTTCGTGATTATTGATGTCAGCTATTCACATAGAAACAGTCAATTTCTTATGACTTTCAATGATGAGATTCAATAGAATTTTATGAGTGATAGTTTTCTTAAATATCTTTTCATCATATTCTTTTATTAACTTCTCTTTTGTCAATGATATAGATTGAATTCTCAGCTCTTTACATACTTTATTGTCTAGATTGATATGTATGATCATATAAATGACTGAATCACTGTCTATCAAAGAGCGAAGACTGAATGATTCATTCTGCAAGATGAGAAGAGCATTGATTAGAAATGACTTATCAAAGTAATTCTCTTTTAATAGAATTTTATCTAGATTGCACAAAGATATAATCTTCACTTCAATGACTGTTGAAAAGATGACTAGTTTTTTTACTTGAACTCTGATTCAGTATTGAGTTTGAAATGATTGTAATTCTCATCAATTGCATTGACTTTGATAGATTGATTCAAGCATTCTCTGAAACTATGATCTGATTTGTGACATACAAAACAGATTTCAACTAGAACGTCTGCATTCTTGACGTTAGTCAAAACTGCGCTGCGTAACTTTAATCAGTCAGACTTTAAAGTTAAAGACTGAACAGTAATAGTTGCTCTAGAAATGATGATCTTTGAATCATCATGTTTGAGTAGTTTGTTCTTGATCTTTCGAACTGCTCTATGTTCATTGTTTAAGCAAATCAGATAGTTTTGAATATTTGATAGCTTGATGAGTGACTTCATCTAAGCTGTTCAAAAGATTCAAAGACGAGAATTTATTTTATTTTTTAAATCAATGACTAGTACATTCTTCTGATACTTCAGATAGATGTATAGTCATTGAAACTGATTAAAGAAATTGCTGAATTTCTTTGATTCTTGAATCAGATTAATATATTTTCTACAATAGTTATCTTTCTTATCAGAATCATGAAACAATTGAGCTAGTTTCTTTAGAAGTTCATTGATAGTCAGATAGAGATTGTCACAGTTGAAATTGCATCTGACTTGAGTGACTTCAACGACATCATCTGCTAGTTGAGAGTGAATGTAGCTCAGCTTGTAAAGTTCATTTGAAAAGATGTCAATGTTCATTGCTAGCTTCTCTCGTATGTCAAGAGATCAGTTCTCTCAAGTAGAGTTCTTTTCATCAGTAAACATTGAAGAGTTGAGTATTTTGTGATATTTAGATCATTCAAAGTAGATGATAATCGAGAGAGCAATGATAATTAGATTGACTGTGATAGTGATAAGAGCTTGTAGTTTTGCTTTCAACTGTTGAATTTCGCTCTTGTCTCGTTGTTTCATCTTGACGAGATGATTTATTTCTCTATTAAGAACATAGATATATTTCTTTCATACTTTCATATCATCAAGTATGATGATTTCAGCGTTTGATTTGTTGAAAGCAATGAATTGTTACGAATGTGTCAGAATTGATTAGAACTAGTCAATGATTTAGTTGAGATCTGATTTAAATCTGACTCAGATATGATTCAACATCTTTTCTCTTTTCTAGCATCTTCTAATCAGCTTTTATTGTCTTTTAAACAAACACACTTCTTTGTGTTACGAGTAATCAACAGATTTCTATGACAAACACATTTCTTTGTGTCATAAACATCTTTTGAATCAACATTTTTCTTGTGTTTCAACACGTCTTCTTTGAGACTAGCGTTGATCTGAGTAACTACTATATAGAGCGTGTTTTTCTTGTCTTTTGTATCTTCTTTCTTCTGTATTCTTAAAGTCTTAGTTATAACTATCTCTATAGATCAAACATTCTAGTCACGCATGCACTCTGATTAGTTTCTAGACACGATTTCAACATTACTTTAAGAATTCATTAATCACATGATACTGATCTCTATACTCATTCAAATTCACTCGACTGACAATGAAATGAGTATAAAGAAATTTGTGTATCTGATGATCAACAACATTGAAAGACAGAACAACATCAAGAAATCAATAGAATCAATGAGAACATATGATTGTATGATTGCTAGAGAATCTATCGCTCAGTCAGTAGCATCAGTTCAAATTGATTAATAGAATCAATGATAAAGAATCTTTGTTGATTGCTTGAAAATCACAAAAAACTCTCTTAAATCAGCAACACTCTTCTTTGAAGACTAAACACTTTAACAAATGATCTCACTATCTACTGTTGAGTATCATCATTCGCTTGATCATCAAAATCTTCATCATGATTCAATCATCTGTGAATATTCAATTCAATTTCTTCAAGAGTAATTAAAGCTTCAATTCAATCATTTATCTTAAGTTATCTTCTCATCTATCAAAATTTCTTAGAACTGACTTCGTATGAAAACATCATTAATTCTTGTCTCACTTTCAGACACTTGATGAATCTCTGAAAGTCTCTACTCTCTGAAATATCAAAAATGTAGAGCAGCTACAACATTGAGTCAAACAAGACTCAAAAGTTTTTCTAGAAGATTTAAACAATCTTTGAACTCAATGAGATCTAGATGTAGAAGCTTGTGAGCTATTTAATAGAATATTCAGCGAACAGATATGAAAGATTTATTTCAAGAAAATTGATCAAGCAAAAGAATGATTGAATCTAAATCTTAAAAAGCTTCAAGATCAGCTGATGAAACTACAACATCGACTGCGATTAACTAAAGAAGATACTTCTACTTCTTTCATCATGTTCAATTCATTCAAGCGATTTCAAAAGCTTTTGAATTCATCTTTATTTACTGATGAAAAAGAATCTATTTGAGATGATTGACAAGAAAAGATTTGCAACAAGCTAGAAATTAACGTCGATCATTTCAACAATGACAAAGCTATACTAGTCTACATTCATTCTTGAATCAGCAAAGATGCAGTCAAAGTCACTTTAGTCAGACGTCAGCGAGATTCATTGAACTTTTATTCAATGATCAATGATTTACTAGATGAACTTGCTCAGCTTTATGATGATTCTGACAAAGAGACAAACTTTTGAAGAGAATATGCTAATCTCATTCAAGAAAAGAGCAAATTCAACGACTTTTATTTGATATTTCAACGTCTGTTCTTTTATTTAAAGTATCACGAAAAGCAATTGATTGTTGATCTACGAGACAAGATAGTTTATCATTTTCGTGCAGCTTGAAATAGTCAGCTGATTCAGTCAGAATCTTTTAATGAAATTTGTAGTTATCTGATTTGTTTGAACAATGAGCATCAAGTCATGAATGACATCAAAGAAAAGAAATTCTTGATCAAAGTTAGAAAGCAAGTTATCTTTGTTAAGAAATGAGATTCATTGAATTTCTATAGAAAGATCAAAGTCATTACACTCATCGATCATTCAAAGTTGCATGACGTGATTTTAACTAACATCAAAGACATTAATTTACAAGCTGAAATCTGTTTCATCTGTCACAAATCAGATCATACTTCTAGAGAGTGCTTTGATCAATCGAGAGTCAATGCATTAGAAGATGATGAGTTTGATTGATTTACATTGAACTCTGAGTTTGATTCTGATTCAAAAAATTAGCTATCTCTTTCAGAGTCATTGAAAAAGTAGAGATCATATCTTTGTGCAGTCAAATCGAAGTTCTATTGAAAGAAAACTATTTTGAGAAGTCATTTCTGATCAATGCTTCTCTTATTTCTCAGAGCAATTCTTTCAATCTTCATTCTTTGATAGATAGTGATTTCGTCGTCTACATGCTGATACATGACAAGCTAGTCAATAAAGTATGTCAGAAACTTCAAATACAATCTATATTGCTAGCAAAAGAGAAGCTAATATGAGACTATGATGAGAAACTAGCTAGAAAGATTATTACTCATAAGATTCTACTCAATCTCATGATTGAAAGTCATAAGAAATTGACTATGTCAATGCTGATAGCTGATATTGAGCATCATGAAGCTATATTGAGCAAATTCTGAATGAACAAAAATAAAATATTATTGAACATGAGACATGATACTATTGTATTTTCTGATCAATTAAATACTTCTATTTCGATTTTTTCAATCTCGTTAAATACAAAGCATTCAAGTTGATTGCAATCAACTTTGATTTCTTCAGCAGCTTACAGCAAGATCTTTAAGATGCTCAAGCACTCAGTTTCATTTATTCAGAAAGAGTCATTCTCGATTCAAAACATAGACATCATCTTTTTTCAAGCATTAGTAAAACGAAAAAAGAAGAATCAGACAGAGATTTTTGCTATGTTTATTGAAGACATCGATAAAGAAATCATTTACAATATTCAATGCAAACTAGATGTCATAAACATCTTTTCAGTTGATGAAATAACTCAGAATCTAGAAGATATTAAAGTCAAGCTATCATTGAAATATCAGAATTTTCTAGACATCTTTGATCAAGCTTAAGTAAACAAGCTATCGTCTCATCATTTGTATGATCATAAGATAAAGCTTACTAGTGATGTAATATCATCTTGCTGTCAAGCATATTGAATGTCTTTCTACAAGCTTCAGAAAGTAAAGAAATATCTGAATGAGAATCTTTTCAAAGAATTTATAATCTCTAGCAAAGCTTCGTATTTCTCACTCGTTCTGTTCACTCTAAAAGCAAATAAAGATCTACGATTTTGCATTGACTATTGAAAGCTTAATGCTATTATCAAAAGAAATCGCTATTCTTTATTGCTCATAGATGAGATGATCAACAAAATAGTTAATTGCAAGCATCTGATTCAATTAGATATCATTTTGACTTTCAACAAACTGCGAATGCATTCTGATAGTGAGAACTACACTATCTTTATCATTGCTTTAAAAGCATATAAATCAAAGATGTTATCTTTTGAACTTATCAATGATTCTGTCTCGTTTCAGCAGTATATGAATGATGTTCTTTAAGACTTTCTAAATGACTTTTGTCAAGTCTATCTGAACGACATTCTGATCTACAGCAAAACTCAATGAGAACATTGACAACATGTCAAAATGATATTAAATCATCTATGAGAAGCTTGTTAGAGATCAGCATAGAGCGAGTCATATGAATGTAATGTAACGAGTATATAAATGCTAAGAAAGAAAAGTATCTAGAAGAGAAGAGTCGACTATCTATATGACACAAAAGAACATAAGCTAACTCTGAATAGAGTTGACTTTGAAACAAGTCTATGCTTTAGCGACGAGCGATCGACGATAGCTCTCAGAATAGTCATCAACATAGCTATCAACATAAATGCGTAGCTAGAATCGTAACAGTATTTTCTCTCTTCAATGATTCATGTTTGCATGAATGTATTTTCTTAGTCTTGTATAGAATCGAAATGTCTATTGTAGCAGACTCACTATGTAGAAAAGAATCGACTTGCTCAGCGAAGAGATCGACTATTGACTGATGTCATTGAAGCAGACTCACTAGAAGAGAATCGACTAGCTCAGCGAAGAGATTGACTATTGACTGATGTCATTGAAGCAGACTCACTAGAAGGAAATCGACTAGCTCATTGAAGAGATTGATTCGAATGATGTCATTGTAGCAGACTCACTAGTTGCACATGAACGTTTGACCAGATTCACTGATGAGTAGAACGATGTGAGTAGGTAGATCATCGCGTTGACGAAAGATGTCTTTGTAGCAGACTCACTAGTTGCACGCGAACGAGTCGACAGATCGATTCACTGATAGATAGAGCAATGTGAGTAGATGAATCATCACATTGACGAAAGATATCATTGTAGCAGACTCACTATTTGCATATGATCGAGTTGACGAATCGATTCACTGATAGATAGAGCGATGAAAATGAGTAGATCATCGCTTTGACGATGTCATTGAAGCAGACTTACTGAGAAGTTTCAATATAGAAACAAGCTCATGAGTTTGTTGAGATTTAATACATGAACAAGCTCATAAATTTGCTTGTTATCGAAGATGATCGTGTCATTGAAGCAGACTCACTAGTTGCATGTGAACATTTGACCAGGTTCACTGATAGATAGAATGATGTGAGCGAGTAGATCATTGCATTGAGAATGTCGTTGAAGCAGACTCACTGAGATTTGCTTTTCAAGATAGAGACTTCACGCAGTTCTAGACTGATCTCTTTGATTGCTCTTTGAGATAGAGACTTCACGCAGTTCTATGACTAATCTCGTTTGTTCATCAAATTCGAAGAATTTCTTGCGAATCTGAATGAACGGTTAATTTGCTGATCTTTGACCTAGTTGAATGATTTCAATCGTTTGTTTATACTCGCTGATCAGCGCACGAGTGAAGAAAGATGAGTGCTGCTGCACGAACGCAAGTCGCTAGATCAAAGTCGATAGAGAGTTGAAGAACTACTAGCAGAAGCACTTGAAGAAATCGATGCAGATTATTTCACTTCGCCTGTAACGAAGAAGCATTTATATAATGTTAGAGATCAGCATAGAGCGAGTCATATTAGTGTAATGTAACGAGTATATAAATGCTAAGAAAGAAAAGTATTTAGAAGAGAAGAATCGACTATTTATATGACTCAGAAGAACATAAGCTAACTCTGAATAGAGTTGACTTCGAAACAAGTCTATGCTCTAGCGACAAGCGATCGACGATAGCTCTCAGAATAGTCATCAACATAGCTATTAACATAGATGCGTAGCTAGAATCATAACAAAGCTGATCTACAAGTAGATATTTGAAAGTGCGAATTCAACGTAGAAGAAACTGTCTTCTTAAAAGTCATAGTTTCAGAACAAGATTTTCGTATGAATTCTATCAAAGTGAAAGTCATAGTCAACTGAGTTACGTTGATCAATTTAAAGAAAGTTCAGAGCTTCGTGAAATTTGTTAACTTCTATCGTTGTTTCATTAAGAACTTCTTGAAGCTAGTCAAATCATTCACTCAGTTGACTAGAAAAAACACATCTTTTGTTTGAAACGAAGTCTGTGTTCAAGCTTTTGATGATTTAAAGAAACAAGTCAACTCAACTTCAATCTTACAACATTTCAATTTAAAATGATAGACTATTCTGAAAATTAATGCATCTGACTACGTCAAAGATGAAATACTATCACAGTATGATGATGAAAGTATTTTTCACTCAGTAGCATTTTACAGTAAGAGCATGATCTTTGCTGAATACAATTATCATATTTATGACAAGAAATTGCTAATCATTATTCAATGTTTCAAACATTGAAGACTCAAGCTTGAATGCATTGAACTACTCATTTAGATATTCATTGATCATCAGACTTTGAAGATCTTCATGAAAAATAAACAGTTGACTTGATGTCAAGTCATTTATCTAGACATTTTATTTGAATTCAACTTTCAGATTATATTTCGATCAGGCAAAATAAACACTAAAGTCAATGCTTTAATCAGAATGTTTCTGATCAACATCTCTGAATCAACTCAGCGTACTGAAGATCGCTATCAGATCATTTTGACACTTGATAGAGTAAATGTTCTAGCTATTGAATCTGAAGTTGATTTCTATCAGCGAGTAAAAGATGTCAACAAGATGAATGAGCTTTGCAATGAATATAAACAAGCTATAATTGAAAACAAGCTCAAGCTACATAACACTGAATTAAAGCATTGTAAGATTGTTGACGACGTTTTGTTCAGAAAAGATCTACTGTGAATTTCTAAGAAAATGCATACGAAATTGCTAAAGAAAATTCATGATCAGTCTTTCATCTTTCACTCTGACAATCAAAGAACTACTGATCTAGTTCAACGTTTTTACTATTGATCAGATCATCAAGCAACGATTAAACGTTACATTCAAAACTGTCATGCTTGTCAACAAAGCAAGATATTTAAAGATAGCATCAATGAACTTCTTCATTCTCTATCAATTTCACAGAAACGCTGAAAAGATATAGCTATGAACTTTATCACTGAGCTATTTCTATCGAAAGATTATAATGTCATTTGCACAATCATATGTCGTTTCATCAAGAAACATTACTATGTTTTCTGTCATTGAAAAGATGATGACATCTCAGTTAAAGAAATGATTTGAATCATGCTATGAAACATCTATTGACTTCATGATCTATTTAATTCTATTGTTTCAGACAGAGACTTTCAATTCATATCAACAATGTGACAAAGTCTTTGTAAGTGACTAAGAATCACAGCTAGTTTATCAACAGTTTATCATTCTGAAATCAATGATTAATTGAAACAAGCTAATCAAGATGTTGAACGCAAATTAAGAATCTACTGCAATTACATGCAGAATAATTGAGCAAAATGACTATCAATGATAGAATTCAGCGAGAATTTCAATATCTTCTCGATCATCTCAATGACTTCATTCTACTTCAATAAGAGTTTTCACTCATGAATGAATTTTAATTCAGATATGATTAATTACAAAACTACTTGTGAGTGTCTTGAAGCTAGAAAAGTGAACAATATTATCATTCAAATGAAAGAGCTTCTTATCTTCAATTGTCAGCAATTGAAAAAGATGAAGCAAATCATTGAAGCTCAGATCAATAAACATAGACGAGATGTCATCTATGCAGTAAACAACTGAGTTTGATTATTCTCTAGAAACATAAAGACAACTAGATCATGTAAGAATTTGAAAGACAAACAGCTAGAATTTTATCAAATCACTGTCAAAGTTGAGATCTTCTATCATTTTCGCCTATCAATAAGCATGAAGCAGCTGCATTCAATGTTCAGTTCAAAGCTATTGTATTCTTGTTTCGATGATCTTTTATCAAAACAGCATTCAGAATCATCTAGATTTCTCACTATTAAAGATGATGAGCACTGAGAGATAGATGATATTTTGAACTCTAGATGCTATCAAGATTAAATACAATACAAAGTCAAATGAATGAGACTAGATTGAAACGATGAATGATACTATGTCAACAAAGAAGAATTTAAGAGATTGAAAGAAGTTCTAGTCAAATTTCATAAGCTTTATTTAGACAAGTCACACTAAATTGAAAAACAGTGAAAAAAATTTGCGTTTCATTTGTTCTATTCATGTGAACATGAATTTTCGAAGAGAAGAGTAATGTTATGAATGTGTCAGAATTGATTAGAGCTAGTCAATGATTTAGTTGAGATCTGATCTAGATCTGACTCAGATATGATTCAGCATCTTTTCTCTTTTCTAGCATCTTTTAATCAGCTTCTATTGTCTTCTAGACAAACACACTTCTTTATGTTACGAGTAATCAACAGATTTCTATGACAAACACATTTCTTTGTGTCATAAACATCTTTCAAATCAACATCTTTCTTGTGTTTCAACACGTCTTCTTTGAGACTAACGTCGATCTGAGTAACTACTATATAAAGCGTGTTCTTCTTTTCTTTTGTATCTTCTTTCTTCTGTATTTTTAAAGTCTTAGTTATAATTATCTTTATAGATCAAACATTCTAGTCACACATGCACTCTGATTAGTTTCTAAACATGATCTCAACATGAATGAAGAAGCGTGTTGTAAATCGACGATAGAAGAGAGAGCTTGTGAACGTGTTTATTGCAAGAAGTCAACGAAAGCTTTATCTTTATCAGATGTGTTCTTAAATGTCATAATAAAGAAGATGAGAATTGTTTGAAAGAGAGTTGAATAAATGACGATGCTTGATGATTGAAAAAGAAAGATGTATGTTTGTTCAACAAAAAAGATGTTTCTGAAGATGATTGATCTTGAAGCAATTCACGAAGATTTTTTATCATAGATTCTATTAATTGATTTTGAACAAATGTGTACTGAATGAGCAATAAATTTTCTAGCAATTCAATGATTGTATGTTCTCATTGATTCTATGAATTCTCTGATGTTATTCTTGTCTTTCAAGATCAAATCATCAGATAAACAAATTTCTTTAGACTTGATTCATCTGTATGAGTTGATTGAATGAGTAATGAAATCAATATCATGTAATTAACGAATTCTTAATATAATGTCAGAATCGTATCTAAATGATACAATCAATGAAGATCAGAGTTGATAGTGCTTGATCTTTAAAGATAGCTATAACTGAATATTAAGAATACAGAAGAAGATTGATACAAAAGCTTCTATTTATGTAATGTTCAAAGACTGCGCTAGATTCAAAAGAAATGTGTTTATGACGTGAAAAGAAAATGATGTAGATGAACAAGATGTTGATGAAAGAAAAGAGTGTTGAGAAAGAAAAAGAATGTTGAAAAAGAAAAAGAGTGTTGAGTCATATCTGAGTCAAATCTGAGTCAGATCTAGGTCAGATCTCGACTAGATCATTAACTAGCTTTAATCATTATGCAAAGTACTCGCTAGCGTGCATTATGAATTGATTAAAACTTCAGTCTTGTTCAGTCTTATTGATCTTGATACGCTCGTAACAGTTTCAAACATTGATGATTCAAGCTAAAATGTACTGAATTACTCATTCAGATATTCATCAATCATCAAGCTCTGAAAATCTTCATGAAAAACAAACAGTTGAGTCGACGTTAAGTTAACTATCTGAACATTCTATCAAAGTTCAATTTTCAGATCATCTTTAAATCAGACAAAATGAACATTAAAGTCAATACATTAACTTGAATGTCTTTAGCGAACGTCTTTGAATCAGCTAAATGATTTGAAGATTGCTTTCAAACTATTCTTATTTCTGATAAAGTTGATATTCTATTTATTGACTCAAAATTGAGCGTAAATTCGAAATCAAAAGTCAATCTTTATCAAAAAGTATGATTAGTCAATTAAATAAATGAGTTCTGCAACGAATATAAATAAGCTATGAACGATAATAAGCTCAAATTTCATATCACTAAACTGAAGAACTGTGAAATCATTGACAACATTCTATTTAGAAAAGATCTACTGTGAATCTTTGAGAACATGCACACGAAATTACTACAAGAAGTGCATGATCAATCTTCAATTTCTCATCTTGACAATAAATGAATCATCAATCTAGTTCAGCGTTTCTACTATTGATCAGATCATCAAGTTACTATTTAATAATATATTCGAAACTGTCATGCTTATCAGCGAAGCAAAGCGTCTAGAAATAGCATCAATGAACTTTATCATTCTCTTTTGATTTCACAGAAACGCTGAAAAGATATAGCTATGAACTTCATCACTGAACTATCTTTGTTAGAAGACTATAACATCATTTGCATAATCATATGTTGTCTCATCAAAGAACGTCACTATGTTTTCTGTCATTGAGAAGACAATGACATCTCAGTTGAAGAAACAGTCTGAATTATGCTATGAAACGTTTATCGACTGCACAATCTACTCAGTTTTATTGTTTTGAATAAAGACTCTCAATTTGTATTCATCATGTGAAAGAGTCTTTGTAAGCGACTATGAATTATCACTAGTCTATTCACTGCTTATCATTTTGAGATCAATGATCAAACAGAGCGAGTCAATCAAGACATTGAATGCAAACTCAGAATTTACTGTAACTACATGCAGAATGATTGAGTTAAATGAATATCTATGATTGAGTTCAGTGACAATGTCAATACATTCTCGATCATCTCAATGACTTTTTTCTATTTCAATAAAGAATTTCACTCTCGAATGAGTTTCAATTCAGATACAACTGACTACAAAATTACTTGTGAATGAATTGAAGCTAGAAAAGCAGATGATATTGTCATTTGAATGAAAGAGTTACTGAATTTCAATCATCAACAATTGAAAAAGACTAAGCTAATCATTGAAGCTCAAGTCAATAAACATAGATGAGACGTCATTTACAAGATAGATAATCAGATTTGACTATCTTTCAGAAACGTCAAAATCACAAGATCATGCAAGAATTTGAAAGATAAACAGCTAAATTTCTACTCAATCATTGTCAAAGTTGAGACTTTCTATCATCTTCATTTATCTACAAGCATGAAGCATATACACTTGATGTTCAGCTCTAAGATACTGCAATTGTATTCAAATGACTCTTTGTCAGATCAGCATATCAAATCACTCAGATCAATCACTATCAAAGATGATGAACACTGAAAGATAAATGATATATTGAACTTCAGACACTATCAAGGTTGAATACAGTACAAAGTCAAATGAAAAGATTTAGATAGAAACGATAAATGATACTATGTCAATAAAGAGAAATTCAATGACTCAAAGAAAGTTTTGAACGAATTTCATAAGCTATATTCAAGCAAATCGCGCTAAATATCGAAATAACTATCAATAAAAAGCGAGCAAATGAACTACATTCATGCAAACATGAATTTTCGAAGAGAAAAGTAATGTTACGAGCGTACTAAGATCAATAAGACTGAACAAGACTGAAGCTTTAATCAATTTACAATGAACGCTAGCAAGTACTCTGCGTAATGATTAGAATTAATCAATGATGTAGTTGAGATCTGATCTAGATCTGACTCAGATATGACTCAGATATGACTCAACACTTTTTTTCTTTCTTAACACTCTTTTCTTTCATCAACATCTTGTTCATTTACATCATCTTCTTTTCATGTCACAAACACATTTCTTTTGAATCTAACGCAGTCTTTGAACATTACATAAATAGAAGCTTTTGTATCAATCTTCTTCTGTATTCTTAATATTCAATTATAACTATTTCTAAAGATCAAGCACTATCAACTCTGATCTTTATTAATTGTATTATTTAGACATGATTCTGACATTTAGCAATCATTACTCTCATCTCATAAGAGATTTAGATGATTGCATCTTGAGCAACAATAGCTAGATCATAAGAATAGCGATGATATTTGTTCAAGTGATTGATTTCATTCTCTTTATGATTTAACTAAATATAATTTACATATCTTAACTATCGAGCTCAAATTAAAGTCAATAACTTCTGAACAAACATGATTCATCAACTTTGTGATTGACATTTTTTGATTCATCACGTTACTGACATTTCATGCACAGATAAACAGTTGAGCATAAAGAATCATTACAATTCATCATTGCTTCATACAAGTTATATAAAAACACTAATCAAAGACTTACAAATAATGCAGTATGTATACTCTTCATGTGAAATAAAGATAAACAACATCAGTGAGCTTGAACATTATCTTCATCACTGTTATGTTTGCTTGCATGATCGATCATGAAAGATTTTCTGACGAAAGTTATTATCATTATCAGAATCATCATCATGCGATTCAATGCAGCTCATCTGACGCGATCATGAGACTGCAGAATGAGATTCAAACTTGAATAATTCTCATGATGAGAGCGTTCAGATGAACATTGAAGATGAGAATTAAGAATATATGTTAATAAATGATTTTGCAGAAGAGCACATAAACATTGAGATGAATAGTGCTAATTTGAATCAGAATATGAAACATATATCATCAAGAATTGAAATGATACAACTTCAGACTGAACTTTTCTTCACATCATCAGCATTGCAAATTGAAATCTTCGTTGAAACAACTGATCGTGATGTTGAAACAACAGTTGACGTGTCAAAGAAAGTATCAGAGTCGTTGAGCTTGAATTCTCAAATGATCAAGAACATAAACAACAATCAATATTATTCATTTCAATGCAAAGCAAATTATGTGTTCATTCACTGACTTCATCAAATGAAAATTATCAAAGACAGTGTTAATTGATTCTTTCAAGACTTACGCTTGCAAGTCTTACATCAACATGTCAGCTTTTACAACATGAACAAGTGATTGACACTTCTACATCAGATTTTGTATGATGTTAAAAATGACAAGTGACATTCTTGAATGTTCACAGTTGAATTCAGTTACGAAGAAGTTCAAGAAGAGCAACACTGCATTTTGTATTATGACATCATCGAGACACTTCAATTTTTGTTAAGTCATTCATCATTTCAAGATGAGCTGATCTACGCATTCGTTCAACATTATAATGTCAACAACTCTTGAATCTACGATGAGATGCATACTGCTGATTGATGATGAGAAACGCAGAAGAAGCTTTCTGATGATGCTATCATGATATCACTGTTAATTTTCATTGATAAAATAGTCTTGACTGAGCATCAAGATAATTTATCTGCATGATTTATATATTTAACGATAGAGAATTTAAATTGATGCACAAGACATGCTCAAAAACGATTGAGATTAATTCTTCTGAAATTTCTTCTCATAATTGACAATAATGATGACGATATTAAGTCAAAGATTTGACTCATGATGTTATCAATCATACTCAAGCGTATGTTAAACATGTATCATCATGCATTAATACATGATCTCACATGTAACAATTATTGAAGTTATGTTCAGAAACAACATTTCTGTTCTTTGTGTAAACAATAAAATAAGACAATGTTATTTGATAATTGTTGAGTTCATGATGAACTACGAGAAACAAGTATTAATTACAGACATCAAGATGAATCAACAATGTTTTATCTGTTAAGTGTCATTTCATGAGCATGAAAATTTAAACAAGACATGATCAATTTGAATGCATGCATTCACTAAAAATCAACAAAGACAACAAAGAAAGAACAATATGATTGAGAATGAGTTTGCTTGAATACATTCAGTGAAAAACTTTGCATGATCACATATGTTTATCAATATTTACAAGACAATGATGATAAACATGTTACATTAACTACTTAAGAGAATCATCTTGTATCTAATGTTATGACTCAGTCAAATCATCAACAAAAGTGTTTGTACAAGTCAAAGAAGAAAAGAAATCAGATTAGCTTTAAACGACGCATCAGAAACAGCTCAGCTGAATCAAAAATTTCACGTCATTTCATCATTTAAAAACATGAAGAGATTTGTCAAGTACAGTACGATTAAGCAATGAATTGATGCAGATTGAAAGTCAATTGTATGTTAGTTTATATTAATCATTGCATCACTTTTGATCACAAGAGCATCTGCAGCGATTCACTTTGCTTGAGCAGTGATAGACTTCATGATACTTGCTCAGTATTATTTGCATGATGAAGAAACTCTTTGATATCTTGAACATGCACTTTTTTAATTGAACAAGCTAAAGAATGTTTTTCGTCATTTGCAATCTGAGTATTCAGATACAGACATTGATCATTTCAACATTTTAAAGCTACATGCAATGACACATTATGCAAGTCAAATTTGAAGATACAATAGTGTTGATAATTTTAATACAGAGCACAGTGAGATTGCACACAAGCATTTAATAAAGATCTTTTTCAATCACATCAATAAATGAGAAACATTTCAAAGACAGTTATTGCATCACAATACTTGACATCTGAATCTTCTCATGATGAAAGATATTCTTCTTTACAGAGATATAAAACAAAGCAAGATCAATAAGCATGCATTGACTGCTATGATAATACGATTCAGTCATGTCTTTAATCTTCATAAAATTCAAGATGCACTTATTTGCAAACAATGCAATCAAATACAAGAGACAGAACTCAATTCAAAGTTATGATGTCATGCATCAATCTTAGTTAAGATTCTGAACATAAAGAAGCTTCTTGACATGTTGACAGTTTTCATGCGCAAGTGTTGCAAGAAAGTCAACAAGAAAGTTGTATCAGATAGAGAGTTAAATAAAAAGAAAAAAGACTCAATCTGAGTGAAATCATACTACGTAAACATTCATGAATCATTTCAATGCTGAAAATAAGATAGAAAAGACGTTGATGACTTAGAGAATCTTGTTAGTAATAGAGTATACTGTTCATTGAACTAACAGAAAAAGAAGAAAGTTTGAAGATGTAATTATGTTCTGATTCAGAAGAGATTGAAAGAAGTGACTGAAGTCTCAACTTTGCTAAACGATTGACTGTCTGATCAGCTACGACTTATTTTTTTCATTATAGATTCGTTGCGTCAAGACAACAAAAGTAATGAGCTACGACACAATGATGCTCTTGTTGAACTACTCAAACCTTGCAATGAGAAAACTCAACATGCTGTGCATGAAATGATTAAGATAAAGCACTGATCTAAAGATAACATCAAAAATTCTCGTTTGTTTGAAGTTAGTCGATTTTTTCATTCACATACAATTCTGAGAAGTGTGCATGTTGTATCAGCAAACAATATTTCTAGCGAGTTAAATAAAAACAAGTTCTTCTACATTAACAACTTCAACAATTGAGATTCATACAATTCAATATACAAGAAGAATTTCTTGCATAAAGAAACAAAAGTAGCAGAATACTACTTCAAATGCAAAAGCTGAAAATATTTGAAACTAACTCAATCTCATCGCAGACAAAAATCAAACAATGTATATGTATTATGCTTATGTTTCAGAGCATATACAGAATCATCGAAGTCAATGATGCTACATGACTAAACAACTAAGAAATATAATCATTTCTTGACTTTGCTCAATCAAATTTTTCTTGATGAACAGAAATCTCAACTATGAATCAATGAGAATTAAAGTCAAAGTTTAATCTCATAAGAGCTTTGTTCTTATAAAATATATGTAGCAAACAAAGCTTTGCTTGTTGCAAGAGTATCATTAGCTACAAATTTGATATCATGAAGTCAGTCAGTCAAAATCAACTGTATTAATGAATTGATCTGAAAGAAAATTGACTTGATGATCGCGAGCGATTGTATTATAAAAGAGTGTAAGTGACTCAGTAGTTGTTACGAAGCGTGTCGACATTGAATAGAGTCTAATCAATAGACTCTAGAAATTTCGATATGTGAACAAGAAACAACGATGTTTCAAATCAGAATATGCTGAAACATTTCATCTATTCAAGCTTTAGCAAATCGACTACTTCGTCTCTTTGTTCGCTCTATTATAGATACAGCTCAAAACTGTTTTCTTTCTTCTGTATTCTTAGTTTTCTAGTTAAAGCTATCTTTATTGATCAAACATTCTACTCTACTATGTACTATCTCGCTGCAGTGCGATTAAATTCTAGACATGATCTCAACATTAAACTAAGAATTTGTTTATCACACAATATTGATTTCATTACTCATTCAAGCTACTCGATGAACAACGAAATGAGTATAAAGAAATTTATTTACCTGATAATCAACAACATTGAAAAACAGAACAACATCAGAAGATGTTGAGATCATGTTTAGAAACTAATCAGAGTGCGTGCGTGACTAGAATGTTTGATCTATAAAGATAATTATAACTAAGACTTTAAGAATACAGAAGAAAGAAGATACAAAAGGCAAGAAGAACATGCTCTATATAGTAGTTACTCAGATCAACGCTAGTCTCAAAGAAGACGTGTTGAAACACAAGAAAGATGTTGATTTGAAAGATGTTTGCAACACAAAGAAATGTGTTTATCATAGAAATCTGTTGACTATTCATAACACAAAGAAGTGTATTTATCTAGAAGATAATAGAAGCTGATTAGAAAATGCTAAAGAAGAAAAAAGATGCTGAGTCATATTTGAGTCAGATTTAGATCAGATCTCGACTAGATCATTGACTAGCTTTAATCAATTCTGACACATTCGTAACATTACTTTTCTCTTCAAAAATTCATGTTCGCATGAATAGAACAAATGAAACGCAAAAATTTTTCACTGTTTTTCAATTTAGTGTGACTTGTCTGAATAAAGCTTATGAAATTCAACTAGAACTTCTTTCGATTTCTTGAATTCTTCTTTGTCAACATAGTATCATTCATTGTTTTGATTTAGTCTCGTTCATTTGACTTTGTATTGTATTCAATCTTGATAGCATCTAAAGTTCAAAATGTCATCTATCTTTCAGTACTCATCATCTTCAATAGTGAGAAATCTAAATAATTCTGAATGCTGTTCTGATAAAAGATCATTGAGACAAGAACACAATAACTTTAAACTAAACATCAAATGCAACTGCTTCATGCTTATTGATAAATGAAGATGATAGAAGATTTCAACTTTGACAGTGATTTAATAAGATTCTAGCTGTTTATTTTTCAAATTTTTACATGATTTAGTTGTCTTTATATTTCTAGAGAATAATCAAACTCAGTCATTTACTTCATAGATGATGTCTCATTTATGTTTATTGATCTGAGCTTCGATGATTTGCTTCATCTTTTTCAATTGTTGATGATTGAAGATAAAAAGCTCTTTCATTTGAATGATAATATCGTTCGCTTTTCTAGCTTCAAGACACTCACGAGTAGTTTCGTAGTTAATTGTATTTGAATTGAAACTTATTCGTGAGTGAAAACTCTTATTGAAGTAGAATGAAGTCATTGAGATGATCAAGAAGATATTGAAATTCTCGCTGAATTTTATCATTGATAGTCATTTTGCTCAATCATTCTGCATGTAATTGCAGTAAATTGTTAATTCGCGTTCAACATCTTGATTAACTTATTTCAATTAATCATTGATTTCAGAATGATAAACTGTTGATAAACTAGCTGTGATTCTTAGTCACTTACAAAGACTTTGTCACATTGTTAATATGAATTGAGAGTCTCTGTTCAAAACAATAAAACTAGATAAATCATGAAGTTGATAAACGTTTCATAGCATGATTCAAATCATTTCTTCGACTGAGATGTCATTGTCTTTTCAATGACAGAAGACATAGTGACGTTTCTTGATGAGATGACATATGATTGTGCAAATGATGTTATAATTTTTCGATAAAGATAACTCAATGATGAAGTTCATAGCTATATCTTTTCAGCATTTCTGTGAAATTGATAGAGAATGAAGAAGTTCATTGATGCTATCTCTAGATGTTTTGCTTCGTTGACAAGCATGACAGTTTCAAATGTAACATCTAATCATTGCTCAATGATCTGATCAATAGTAGAAACGTTGAACTAAATCAGTAGTTCTTCAATTGTCAGAGTGAAAGATGAAAGACTGATCATAAATTTTCTTTAGCAATTTCATATGCATTTTCTCAGAAATTCACAGTAGATCTTTTCTGAACAGAATGTCGTCAATGATCTTACAGTGCTTCAATTCAGTGCTATGTAGCTTGAGCTTATTTTTGATTATAGCTTGTCTATACTTATTGCAAAGCTCATTTGTCTTGTTGACATTTTTTACTCACTGATAAAGATCAACTTCAGATTCAATAGCTAAAACATTTACTTTATCAAGTGTCAGAATGATCTGATAGCAATCTTCAGTACGCTGAGTTGATTCAGAAATGTCGATCAAAGACATTGTGATTAAAGCATTGACTTTAGTATTTATTTTACCTGATCAAAATATAATCTGAAAGTTGAACTTAAATAGAATGTCTAAATAATTGACTTGACGTCAAGTTAACTGTTTATTTTTCATGAAGATCTTCAGAGTCTGATGATTGATGAATATTTGAATGAATAGTTCAGTGCATTCAAGCTTGAGTTGTCACGATTCTAGCCTTGTCAGACTCAGTCTTCTAGTCTTGTCAGATCTATTCTAGCTTCGTCATCTTGACTAGTCTCTATTGAGTCTAGCGTCGACTGAGAAACACACATATGTAGTCAGCTTCTTTTCTGTAGCTATCTTTCTTTCTTAGCATTTATCTTCTAGTTAAATGACACTCATATTGACTCGCTCTATGCTGATCTCTAACATTAGATAAATGCTCATCATCTATTCTGCTATCGATGAATAAACGATACGAAACAATCTATTCAGTAAGGAAAATTTGCAAGAGATTCTTCAAATTTGCATCATCATTTTAGATCGCAAGAAATTCTTCGATTCTACACTCATTTTCACCATTCTATTCGCAAGAAATTCTTCGAATAAAGCACTCAATTATTACCTGAAATTCACAAGAAATTCTTTGAATTTTCACTCATCAAAAACATCAATTCAAAACATCAATTCTTCATTTACTCTTATCTCAACAACTTCTATCTTCTCTCATCATGACATGCGACGTCGAGTCAGTTGAGCTTTGAACAACTCGCCTGCTTAAAAGCACTGTCAGTAGAAGAGTTTCACTTCTACTCATTAATGCTTCAGTCGAAGCTGAGAAAGCTGTCATCGCATGAAACATAAACATTGAAGAACAACTGTTTCATTGAGTCAGCAATCAACTCAACGAAGTCATCAATATGCTGAACGAGCTTCGAAGTCAGCGAGACTTGACTCTACAACTCAATGAACACTGACTTCTCGTACAAGATGATCACAAAAAGAGAGCGAAACAACTAGAAGTCGCTTTTGATAAAAACGATGAGCTAGAGAAAAAGGTCAGTCAGCTACAAGACGAGCGATTGAACTTCAAAGCGAAACAACGAGTCAATCAGAAAGAAGCTCGCTCTCAACGAGAATCTTCTACTCTATCTGATAACGAGAATGATCATCACAAGTTCGTCAAGCTTCCGAATTCACTCATCTTCATCGAAACAGATGACTCTATCTGAAAGACATGAAACATCAAAATAGCTGACAAGCTCGATGTCAACGCGAATCATTACTCTACTGAAAAGATTCGTATTGTCTATGTGATTTTCAGGCTAGAAGGCGATGCTGATCAGCAAATCTATGCAAAGCATTGTGTTGACGCTTTCTCACTCTATCAGTCACTATCAGAGCTACTGAAACATCTGAAAGAAACTTACGAAGATCAGAACCTGATTCGAAAGTGTCGTTGCAAATACATCACTCTGAAGCAGCTCAACAAGCTCTTCAGCTCTTTCTATTCAGAATTCACTAGAATATTCAGCTTTCTGAACTACGACGATATCATTCTGATGAACGACATTCAGAATAAAATCAACAATCGTCTTTAGAACGCGTTGTCAGTTTGCCTCATAAAGTTTAGCTCGCTGAATAAGCTCAAGATCTTTCTTCAAGATGTGAATAACAAACAACGAGTCAATTATCAGCTACGTGACGAGCAATGAACAGTCAAATTGATAGCAGCTTCGGAAAAACGTTTTGTTCTTTCGTTGACTTCAGCCTCGACTACTAGCTATGTTCGACTCGCTACTTTTTTTATTCTTGAACCTGAACGATCAAGAATGTCAATCATCTGCTTCAACTGCAAAGTATCGAATCATCTTTCAAAGAACTGCTCTCAGCTGAAGGCTAGTACTTCAACATCTCATGCATTCATTTCTCGTCTCAATAAGATCGTCATGTCGAAAAAAGAGAAGAAATTATTTACAGAGAAATCGAAGAATGAGACAAAAAACTAGTGACTTTCATCAAAGACGCGATAAAAGATGTGTTAATTTCTTCAACAACGAGCAGCTCAAATGACTTCTTTGCTTCGAAATCTTTGACTACTGAATATGTACTATCTAGCAATGAAATTAGTTACTCATTAAAGTCATTGATTGACACTGAAGCAGCTGACTATTCATTCATTGATGAATTAATCGCGCAGAATGTTTGTGATTATTTGCAAATCGAATCGTTATCTTTAATCAAGCTCAAGTCAATAAGGGAATTCGATGATCATTATGCAAAAAAGCTCATTATTCATGCGATTTATTCGAATCTGACTGTTCAAGATCATATGAAACGTTTCATCTCTATGCTGATTACTCGATTGAGTCAGCATCAGATGATTCTCGAAAAAACATGAATGAATAAGATCGAGATAACGATTGATATGAGAAACGATCGTCTTCAATTCTCTGATTCAAAGACTCATATTGATGTTAGCTCGACTCTTCTTTCTGTTCTCAAGATAATCGCGATAGAACAGAAGAGTTTGACCTCTATTCAAATACTAAAGAGATCTACCTCTTCTGTCGTCACTCGACTCAGCGAGAAGTCATCTTCATTCAGTCAAATCATGAAATCATTTAATTCAGTCAAGTCTTCGCCTTTCGATTCAATGAACATAGCAATGATAGAGACTGCAGCATATAGATCACTAGTCAAACGATCGAATGTGACTACTTTCGCGATCATCATCACGAAAATCGATCGACTTCTAAAAACAGCTAGAAATAAACTCGAAGATGTAAATATACAAGAGCTTTCACACGAAGAGATCTTGAAAGAAGTCAAAGCTAAGCTTTCTTTGAAATATCATGACTATCTAGACGTGTTTGATCGAGCGATGACTGATCAACTACCTTCTCATCGTTTCTACGATCATAAAATTGAGTTGATCGACGAGAAAACATCTTCTCAAAGTTGTCTCTATCATATGTCTGACTACAAGCTTCAAAAGATGAAGAACTATCTGATCGAGCATCTGAATAAAGGCTTCATATCGTCTAGCTCAGCTTCATACGCTTCGCTCATACTATTCGTTGAAAAGAAAGACGATAGCTTGCGTTTCTGCATTGATTACAGAAAGCTCAATGCTTTGATCAAACGAGATTGCTATTCTTTGTCATTAATAGACGAGACTTTCGCTCGTATACAAGAAAGCAAATATCTGACTCGATTGAACATCATTGTCGCGTTTAATAAACTGCGAATGCACTCAGGTAGCGAAGATTTGACTATCTTTATCACTTCTTTTGATTTCTACAAATATCACGTGATGTCTTTTGAATTAATCAACGGTTCGACTTTCTATCAACACTATATGAACGACGTGCTATTTGACTATCTTCATCAGTTTTGTCAGACCTATCTAGATGACATTATCATCTACAGCAAAACACTGAAGAAACATAAGCGACATGTACAATTAATTCTACATAGACTACAAGAGACTGATCTTCAGATGAATATAAACAAGTGCGAGTTTCATGTTCAGAAGATCTTCTTTCTGAAACTATTGCTATTCATCGAAGAACTAAAGATGAATCTCAGAAAAGTACAAGCAGTAGTCGAATGATCTACTTCTACAAATCTCACTCAGATGCAGTTCTTCGTCAACTTCTGCAACTTCTATCGACGTTTTATAAAGAACTTTTCAAAGATTGTTCGTTCTCTGATTCGACTCACTCAAAAAGAGGTGATATTTGAATGAGATCACGCTTGTCAAACGATCTTTGATCATATGAAGAAATGAATGACTGAAGCATCTATTCTTCGTCATTTTGATCAGAATAGAAAGACTATTCTTGAAACAGACTCATTCAACTACGTCAACGATGACATACTTTCTCAGTATGATGACGAAGAAACATTGCATTCAATGATCTACTACAGCAAGAATCTGAGTCTCGCTAAGTGCAATTACGAGATTTATGACAAGAAGCTACTAGCAATCATTCAAGCATTCAAGCATTGACGATCTGAGCTGAAATTGACTGAGCTATCAATCAAGATGTTCATCGATCATCAAGCTCTGACGTCATTAATGAAGAATAAAGAGCTGAGTAGACATCAGATGCGCTGAGTTCAGAAGCTAGCTGACTTCAACTTCAAGATAATGTATCGATCTGACAAACAGAACATTAAGATCAATGCATTAACTCGTCGAGCTAACTTCGTGCTCAGAGATTTCGATGATGAACGCGTTCGCTATCAACGAATCACTATTTTGACGTCGAATCGAATAAAGATTGCTGATCTAGAAAAGAACGTCAGCGAGTCAATCTATAAACAAGTTCTTGACGTGAATGAAATCAACGAGAATTGTACTCTACTTCGCGAAGCAATAGAAAGAGGCGAAGCACAATGCAAAGACATCAAGCTGAAGAATTGTCGAGTTCAGAATGAAATCTTATACAAAGACAGTCAGCTATGAGTCTCGTTCAATGAACTTCTGCAAATGAATCTGATTCGTGAGATGCACGATCAACCCTCAATAGATCATCTCGATATTCTTAGAACGATGAAGATCATCAAACGAAACTACTATTGATCGTTCATGCGAAAGACAGTAGATTGATATATTCGAAACTGCTATGTTTGTCAACGATCAAAGACATCTAGAGATAAATCAAATGACTTGCTTCAACCTCTATTAATATCTGAACAGCGATGACAGAACATAGTCATGAATTTCATTATTGACCTATCTGATTCGTACAACTACAACGCTATTCTGACTGTCATCTGCAGATTGTTGAAAGAAAGACATTATATTTCTTGCATCATTGATGATGAAGATATCACAGTCGAAAAGACAGCTGAAATGTTGCTTCAATGAGTATATTGAATTCACGATCTATCAAGCTTCATTGTATTCAATCGAGATTCTCAGTTCATCTTCATTCTTTGAAAGTTTCTTTGCAAACGACTGAGCATTTCTCTTCGATTGTTCATCGTCTATCATCTTCAGATCGACGATCAAAGCGAACGAGTCAATCAGAATGTTGAGCAATACCTTCGTTTCTTCTGTTCATACATGCAGAACGACTGATTCAAGTGACTACTCATGATTGAGTTTGTCGACAATAACGTCTTGTCTTCAGTCATCTTCTTGACTCTCTTCTTCATGAACAAGAACTTTCACCCTCGTATGAGCTTTGACTCTGACATCATCGAGTATGAAAGCATTCGCGAACGTCTGCAGATCGCTCGAGTCGAAGATATATTCAATCACATGAATAGAACACTGATCTTCGCTCGCGAAGCTCTGATCAAAACACGAGAGCAAATGATGAATCAGACTAACAAGCATAGAAAGAAAATCAATTACAAGATCAAATCAAAAATGTTTTTGAATGAAAGAAACATTGTTACAGCGAGATCTTTCAAGAAGCTGAATGACAAAATGCTCGATTCTTTCATCAATCTAGATCTCATTGACTCTTCATATAAACTGAAATTATCAGAGTCTATGCATGTTCATGATGTATTTCATTCTGATCTGCTTCGCTCTGCCGTCGACGATTCTCTACCTGGTCAAAAGAATGAATCTTCGAGGTCAATAGTGATAAAAGATGAAGACGAATGAGAAATCGATGATATACTGAACTCTCGACGCTATAGAAGACGACTTCAATATCGAGTCAAATGAAAGAGCTATGACAACGATCTCAACTGATATAACGCTGACGACGACGAATTTATGAACGCTCAAGAGATGATTGACGACTTTCATATCAAATATTCAAGAAAAGCGCACTAAGAAACAACATTCATGCAAACATGAATAGTCAAGAGAAGAAGATAATATCACGATTCTAGCCTTGTCAGACTCAGTCTTCTAGTCTTATCAGATCTATTCTAGCTTCATCATCTTGACTAGTCTCTATTGAGTCTAGCGTCGACTGAGAAACACACATATGTAGTCAGCTTCTTTTCTGTAGCTATCTTTCTTTCTTAGCATTTATCTTCTAGTTAAATGACACTCATATTGACTCACTCTATGCTGATCTCTAACATGAGTCTTCAATGTTTGAAACATCAAATAATGATTAGCAATTTCTTGTCATAGATATGATAATTGCATTCAGCGAGAATCATGCTCTTACTGTAGAATGCTACTGAATGAAGAATACTCTCATCATTGTACTGTGATAGTATTTCATCTTTGACATAGTTAGATGCATTGATTTTCAGAATAGTTTGTCATTTTGAATCAAAATGTCATAAGATTGAGATTGAGCTGACTTGTTTCTTTAGATCATCAAAAGCTTGAACACAGACTTTGTTTTAAACAAAAGATGTGTTTTTTCTAGTCAGCTGAGTGAATGATTTGACTAGCTTCAAGAAGTTCTTAATGAAACAACGATAGAAGTTAATGAATCTCACGAAACTTTGAACTTTCTTTAGATTGATCGACGTAGCTCAGTTGACTATGACTTTCACTTTGATAGAATTCATATGAAGATCTTGTTTTGAAACTATGACTTCTAAGAAAACAGTTTCTTCTACGTTGAATTCACACTTTCAAATATCTACTTGTAGATCAGCTTTTCATAGATGATCTAATATCATTTTGACATGTTGTTGATGTTCTCGTTGAGTTTTGCTGTAGATCAGAATGTTGTTCAGATAGACTTGACAGAAGTCATTTAGAAAGTTTCAAAAAACATCATTCATATACTGCTGAAATGAAACAAAATTATTGATAAGTTTGAAAGATAACATCTTTGATTTATATGTTTCTAAAGTGATGATAAAGATAGTGTAGTTCTCACTATCAAAATGCATTCACAATTTGTTGAAAGTTGAAATGATATTTAATTGAGTCAGATGCTTGCAATCAACTATTTTGTTGATCATTTTATTTATGAGCAATAGAGAATAGCAATTTCTTTTGATAATAGCATTGAGCTTTTGATAGTTAACGCAGAATCATAGATCTTCATTTGCTTTTAGAGTGAACAGAATGAGTGAGAAATACGAAGCTTTGCTAAAAGTTATAAATTCTTTGAAAAGATTCTCGTTCAGATATTTCTTTACTTTCTGAAGCTTGTAAAGAGACATTCAATATGCTCAACAGCGAGATGACGTTGCATCACTAGTAAGCTTTATTTTATGATCATATGAATGATGAGATGATAGCTTGTTTGCTTGAACTCAATCAAAGACGTCTAGAAAATTCTGATATTTTGATGATAGCTTGACTTTAATATCTTCTAGATTCTGAGTCATTTCATTGACTGAAAAGACGTTTATGACATCTAGTTTGCATTGAGTATTATAGATGATTTCTTTATCGATGTCTTCAATGAACATAGCAAAAATCTTTGTCTGATTCTTCTTTTTTCGTTTTACTAATGCTTGAAAAAAGATGATGTCTATGTTTTGAATCAAGAATGACTCTTTCTGAATGAATGAAACTGAGTGCTTGAGCATATTAAAGATCTTGCTGTGAGCTGCTGAAGAGATCAAAGTTGATCGTAATCAACTTGAGTGCTTTGTATTTGATGAGATTGAAAAAATCGAAATAGAAGTATCTAATTGATCAGAGAATACAATAGTATCATGTTTCATGTTCAATAATATTTCATTTTTGTTCATTCAAAGTTTGCTCAATATAGCTTCATGATGCTCGATATCAACTATCAGCATTGACATAGTCAATTTCTTATGACTTTTGATCGTAAGATTGAATAGAATTTTATGAGTAATAGTCTTTCTAGCTAGTTTCTCATCATAATTTCGTATTAACTTCTCTTTTGCTAGTGATATAGATTGTATTTCAAGTTTCTGACATACTTTATTGACTAGCTTGTCATGTATCAGCATGTAGATGACGAAATCACTATTTATTAAAGAGCGAAGATTGAAAGAATTGCTCTGAGAGATAAGAGAAGCATTGATCAGAAATGACTTTTCAAAATAGTTTTCTTTCAATAGAACTTCGATTTGACTGCACAAAGATATGATCTCTATCTCTTCAATGATTCTGAAAGAGATAGTTAGTTTTTTGAATCAGAATCAAACTTAAAGTTCAATGTAAATCAATTAAACTCATCATCTTCTAATGCATTGACTCTCGATCAATCAGAACACTCTCTAGAAGTATGATCTGATTTGTGACAGATGAAACAAATTTCGACTTGTAGATTGATATCTTTGACGCTAGTTAAAATCACGTCATGCAACTTTGAATGATCGACGAGTGTAGTGACTTCAATCTTTCTATAGAAATTCAATGAATCTCATTTCTTAGCAAAGATGACTTGCTTTCTAACTTTGATCAAGAATTTCTTTTCTTTGATGTCATTCATGATTCAATGCTCATTGTTCAAATGAATCAGATAACTACAAATTTCATTGAAAGATTCTGACTGAATCAGCTGATTACTTCAAGCTGCATGAAGATGATAAACTATCTTGTCTCGTAAATCAATAATCAATTGCTTTTCATGATACTTTAAATAAAAGAACAGACGTTAAAATATAAAATAAAAGTTGTTGAATTTGCTCTTTTCTTGAATGAAATTAGCATATTCTTTTCAAAAGTTTGTCTCTTTGTCAGAATCATTGTAAAGCTGAGCAAGTTCATTTAGTAAATCATTGATCATTGAATAAAAGTTTAATGAATCTTGCTGATGTCTGACTAAAGTGACTTTGACTGCATCTTCACTGATTCAAGAATGAATGTAAACTAGTATAGCTCTGTCATTGTTGAAATGATTGACGTTGATTTCTAGCTTGTCGCGAATCTTTTCTTGTCAATCATTTCAAATAAATTCTTTTTCATCAGTAAACAGAGATGAATTTGAAAGCTTTTGAAATCACTTGAATGAATTGAACATGATGAAAGAAGTAGAAGTATCTTCTTTAGTCAATCGCAGTCAATGTTGTAATTTCATCAGCTGATCTTGAAGCTTTTTAAGATTTAGATTCAATCATTTTTTGCTTGATTAATTTTCTTGAAATGAATCTTTCATATTTATTCGTTGAGTATTTTATCAAATAGCTCACAAGCTTCTACATCTAGATCTCGTTGAGTTCGAAGATTGTTTAAATCTTCTAGAAAAACTTCTGAATCTTGTTCAACTCAATATTGTAGCTGCTTTACATTTTTGATATCTCAGAAAGTAGAGACTTTCAGAGATTCATTGAATGTCTGAGAGTGAGACAAGAATTAACGATGTTTTCATACGAAGTCAGTTCTAAGAAATTTCAATAAACGAGAAAATAATTCAAGATAAATGATTGAATCAAGACTTTGATTATTCTTGAAGAGATTGAGTTGAATATTCACAGATGATTGAATCATGATGAAGATTTTGATGATCAAGCGAATGATGATGCTCAACAGTAGATAGTGAGATCATTTGTTAAAGTGTTTAATCTTTAAAGAAGAGTGTTGCTGATTTGAGAGAGTTTTTTGTGATTTTCAAGCAATCAACAAAGATTCTTTATCATTGATTCTATTAATCGATTTGAATTGATGCTACTGACTGAGCGATAGATTCTCTAGCAATTACACAATCATATGTTTTCGTTGATTCTATTGATTTCTTGATGTTGTTCTGTCTTTTGATGTCGTTGATCATCAGATACACAAATTTCTTTATACTCATTTTGTTGTCAGTCGAGTGAATTTGAATGAATATAGAGATCAGTATCATGTGATTAACAAATTCTTAAAGTAATGTTGAGATCATGTTTAAAAACTAATCAGAGTGCGTGCGTGACTAGAATGTGTGATCTATAAAGATAGTTATAACTAAGACTTTAAGAATATAAAAGAAAGAAGATATAAAAGACAAGAAGAACACGCTTTATATAGTAGTTACTCAGATTGACGCTAGTCTCAAAGAAGACGTGTTGAAACATAAGAACAATGTTGATTTGAAAGATGTTTATGACACAAAGAAATGTGTTTATCATAGAAATCTGTTGATTACTCGTAACACAAAGAAGTGTGTTTATTTAGAAGATAATAGAAGCTGATTAGAAGATGCTAGAAAAGAGAAAAGATGTTGAATCATATCTGAGTCAGATTTAGATCAGATCTCGACTAGATCATTGACTAGCTCTAATCAATTCTGACACATTCGTAACAGAAGATCAATAAAATCAATGAGAACATATGATTGTTGAATTGCTAGAGAATCTATTGCTCATTCAGTAGCATTGATTCACTTGATTAATAAAATCAACGAGAACATATGATCATTGATTGCTAGAGAATCACAAACTCTTCTTTCTTTCAAAAAGCTTGTAAATCAGTTGAGTCAAAATAATTTGTGTCATCAAATTTGATTCAACTTGATTCAAATTCAGATCAATTTAGTGAGTCTGCTACAAAGACAAGTCAATAGTTAATCTCTTTAATGAGCTAGTCGATTTTCTTCTAGTGAGTCTGCTATAAAGACGCTGTCAATGCAATGATCTATCTACTCACATCGCTCTATCTATCAGTGAATCAATCTATCTCATGTTTCTGTGTCAACTAGTGAGTCTGCTTCAATGACATGATCAGAATCAATCTCTTTGATGAGCTAGTTGATTTTCTTCTAGTGAATCAATCTATCTCATGTTTCTACGTCAACTAGTGAGTCTGCTTCAATGACACGATCAGAATCAATCTCTTCAATGAGCTAGTCGATTCTCTTCTAGTGAGTCTGCTACAATTGTTAGAAGTCAGCATAGAGCGAGTCATATGAGTGTAATGTAACGAGTATATAAATGCTAAGAAAGAAAAGTATCTAGAAGAAAAGAATCGACTATCTATATGACTCAGAAGAACATAAGCTAACTCTGAATAGAGTTGACTTCAAAACAACTTGATAGTCTAGTGACGAGCGATCGACGATAGTCAGAAACATAGTCATCAACATAGTCATCAACATAGCTATCAACATAGATGCGTAGCTAGAATCGTAACAACAATGATCATGTTACGAGCGTATCAAGACTGACAAGACTGATAAGACTGATCAGATTGATAAGACTGAACAAGACTGAAGTTCTAATCAATTTGCAATGCACGCTAGCGAGTACTTTGCATAATGATTAGAACTAGTCAATGATCTGATCGAGATCTGACTCAGATTTGACTCAGATATTACTCAACATTCTTTTTTTTCTCAACACTCTTTTTCTTTCTTAACATTCTTTTTCTTTCTCAACATCTTTGTTCATCTACATCATCTTCTTTTCATGTCATAAACACATTTCTTTCAAGTCTAGCGCAGTCTCTGAACATTACATAAATAGAAGCTTTTGTATCAATCTTCTTCTGTATTCTTAATATTCAGTTATAGTTATTTCTAAAGATCAAGCACTATCAACTCTAATCTTCATTAATTGTATCATCTAGACATGATTCTGACAGATCATTCTTTTTCTCTCATAGTGAGTCTGTTACAATAGACATTTCAATGATCTGAAAGATCAATAGAAAGATTGATAGAAAGATGAGCGTCAAGCTCTACGTCAGTGCTATGAACTACATTACAAGTCATAGAAACATGACTTTTAAAAAGAAGAAGATAATGTTACGAAGCGTGTCGACGTTGAATAGAGCTTAGTCAATAGACTCTAGAAATTTCAATATGTGAACAAGAAACAATGATGTTTTGAATTGAAATATGCTGAAACATTTCATCTATTCGAGCTTTAGCAAATCAACTACTTCGTCTCTTTGTTCGCTCTACTATAAATACAGCTTCAAACTGTCTTCTTTCTTCTGTATTCTTAGTTTTCTAGTTAAAGCTATCTCTATTGATCAAACATTCTACTCAGCTATGCACTATCTCGCTGCAGTATGATTAAATTCTAGGCATGATCTCAACAGTAGTAGACTCTAGATAATTGATATGTATTTCATAAATTTAGTTGAGAGCTTAAGCAGTAAGTAGATCACTGAAAGCTGACATCAGTTATCACATGAACAAGATGTAGCGAGTATGACATCAATCAAATTCTGAAGTTATGAATCACTGACACTAAAGTTTTTTGTGATAAGCGCAGTCATTAGTCACAAACACGAAAATATTCAACAAACATCAAGTCTTCTCTTTAGTATAATGAATGCATTGTCGAAGATGTCATGTAAAGAGTATATACATTACAAATGATCAATAAACAGAGTGAAAGAAGAACTCAGCATTAATGAGTCTGAATACATGCAATTGAAGATGTAAATACAAGATCAGATGAGACTTCTTCAACTTATAAAATGAAAGCTAAATATAAACAAGTTAAAAGAGATCATCAGATCAACATTTGAAGTCATATATCACGAGTTTCATATTATATTCAATGATGTCGCAAGATCAAGAAGTGATTCTATGTTAATGTTCATGACACAATGATCAAATTACAATGTAAGAAGATGATTCAGAGTCAGAGAGACATGACAAGATAATCTTAAGTACAATTCTTCATCATCTTCTCAACTGAAGATACATTCACATCTCTTGAGTTATGTCGTCTGCAACGAACGAGATTTCAAGAAATCTCAATCAGTATCAGTCAGATCAGTCAAAATTCTCATAATACAGATTAATTGCAATCTCAATTGTAATACATGTTGCAGATCACAAGATCTTCTTAAATGTAAATCAGTGAAGAATTCAATTTGCATCAATGACATGAAATATAATAAATTTATAAAGCTGATTAAGAATGAGCTGAATTACGACTGTGTCACAGATACGATGATATACGATTGAGCTGAATTTGCAAGAATATATATCAGCAATGAGCATGAATGAAAAACAGCATTGAAAGAAATGCATGCAAAAGAGTTTATTCACTTTCTTTTTACAATTCAGTCTGCTGCAAACAACGATTGTAGATTTCAGACTTCTTGTGATACTTGATTCAAGCAGCTGATCACTGAAGAAATTATGTAGAATGTTCATAAAGAACATGTTCATGCTTAAAACTCTCAATATAAGATGACATAGTGAGATCATGTCATAATTGAAAAATCTCAAGAATTGATGACAAGACTTATAGTTCATTCAACATTGACAAAGATTCAATGAACTTTTATCAAGATTAAATGAACTATTCTTAATGCTCAAAATAAGATAAATCTTCTTCTTATCATGAGAAAAAATCGTTTGCAATCTGACATTCTTTTCTATTCTTCTTCTCAATCATTTGTTGCATAGATTTTCTTGACAATCATACATTGTTGAGTCACATTAAATGACTTTCATCTTGAATGCAATATGAAAGTACGTTGATCTTTATGATGATGAGTTTATCAAGATACTAAGTGACATTACAGAAAAGATGTCATCACACGAGCAACTTCAAGACATCATCATTGTCAAAGCGCAGCGCAGTTGAACACACAGAGACTCACAATGACAACAAGATTGCAACAGACTCAAGCAACAGCGATTCTGTGAGAGAAGTCTTTAACAAAGACAGACGTGTCACTCTTGAAGTAATAACTCACTTAAGAATTCAAAAAAATAGATAATTAATTTGAAAAAAGACAAAATTGAATGCTGTCAAAGCATTCAGTAAAAGTACTTTCGTGAAGTCATCACGACATTTCAAAAACTCAATGTATACAACATTAAACAGCTTGATTCTTTTCAATCAATCAATAACAGACATACTAGAATTGATTTTGATGATGATGATATCAATGATGCAGACTGAAAATCAATAACATCATATTTATGAGAAAAGATATCACGTTGAACTAAATGCAACTTCATCATTGATCATGAGTTGATTGTCAAAGTTTGCACTCATTATCTACTTGCATGAATATTGAGCGATTATGTTGATAACAATAGCAGTTCATGATCAGACTTCAAAAAGAAATGACTTAATGAGAAAATGAAAGAAGTGTGAAAGAATATTGTAAATTGTCTAGATAAAAAGTCAGGTCACAAACGTTCTGAAGTAAAGAACATTTCAATGATGAAAGAGACTCAAAAGATAATATGCTCAGATCTTTCGTTGTGAATAAGACTTATAATAAATAGATGTACAACATCTTTGAGACGTGATGATTTAATGTATTGAGTCAAGTATGAATCATAGTTGAGAGTGAATACAACTGACAGAAGCAATTCACAAGAAAAGAATGAAAGAATTTGATAAAAAGTCTACTAAATAATGATGACTTTGCGTGTGAAAAAATATGTATTAATCAAAGATTGCAACATCGTTTAATGTGAAAAGACTTCTTAAAACAGATTCTGCGCAAGAATCATAGCAAATATACTGATTCAGAAGATTTACTGCAAAGTTAAAAATGAGATAGCATATCAAGAATACTTGAAGATATTCTTTGATTCACTTTCTACTAATGTCATTCTCATCACAGTGACAATGATTGCTCATTGTATACAAGAATATGAATCAGAAAAGCACAGATTAAACAAGTTTGAGAAATTGAACGTGAAGAGTAAGTGAACATTTGCATATATCAATGACTAAAGTGATTGAAGCGAAGCTGAACTTGATAACACGCAGCGACATGAACGCACGTCAATGTGACATGAAATCAACAAGTTTGCAAGCATCAACAATTAATATTGAAGATTCTGCTATGTTGTATCAAGCAACAGATCAATAATGATAATATCAAAGCAATTATGAACATTCAAGTTGTATTCAATGTATACATTGATTGTCTCAATGATCTCTCATTATACAAGTTAGAAAACGACGTGCAACTTAATTCAAACGCAAGTCATAAGAAAACACTCTTGAGTTCAGAAAGCATTTTCGTCTTTCAATCTTCAAAACTAACGTTGCTTATCTTTGACGTAGTGTTATTGAATGAAGCTGTAAATATCACAACTCATAACTAAATCTTCAATCACTGATGCTGTGTAGAAGAGATTGATTGAAATGAACACAGAGAATGAATCATTGATTGATAATGCTTGAGTCAACAAGAAGCAAACTCTTAGCAAAAGATCTCATTCTACATCACAAACTAAAGATTAATCACGTATCATATTGCAAAGTGATGAATATGAACTTATGATAGCACAACAGAATGATGTTGAGTCAACAACAATTAAGATCAGCTGAGAATAAAAGTTTGATGACTTGTGAGATGCTTTAAACATGAAGAAGAATAAATGTTTGTGATATAAAGCAGACAAGACAGACAAGATTCTAAGCGACGAGAAGAAATATGAAAGTTTCGTGCACAAGATGAGAAAGAAAAGCATTGTGAATGTAACTTGCAAAAAGAGAGAAATTAAAGAAGAATAGAACTTAAGCACAGTAGTCACTATAATCAAATGATTCAAACAAAGCGAATATTTTGCTTCATATTGTGAAAGCACTTCTGTCACATGTGCTTACATGAGAAAACATAATACTGATAGTGATGCAAGTGCATTAATTGAACACTTTGAACATCTTGCTCAAGAATGTGCAAGCGCTTATGTTACAGATGCTGTCATGAGAGAACATAGTGCTAAAAGTGATGCAAATGCACAATAAGAAAAGAGTGATAATATTGAGAAGAATGATCAAAACATTTATGATGACATTTATTACTAAAGAACAGAAGATACATTGAACACTTTAAGCAGTCTGTGTGACATTAAAACTATGTTTGCAATGTATGATAATTGCGCAGTTAATAGCTTGATCATTGATGATGATTTTAACAAAGAAAGATCATGCAGAGATAACAGTGAATTACAAGCTTCAATGATATTATTCGACATTGCGATTCTAAATGCTACAAATGTCAAGATCATATTTGTTGAATCAAATGATAAAGATGCATACTGCGTTCATAGAAGTTTTAAAGATGTTGACGTTTTTATGAATATTGACGCTTTTATGAATATGTCTCAGCTAAAAGTGACGCAAATCTGAGACATGAGATTAAATAAATATTCAAAATATTGATCACTAAAAGCGCTAAAATCTGTCACTGTCACTCTTTACAAATTGCGAATGCTATGTATCAAATTTATTCATGATAATTACACATTAAAAAATGAATGTTTTTATCATTTTAAACTGCTTCAGCAACTTCATTTTCATCATCATTCTTGCTGTTATTTTAAAACTCTTCGTGATTGAAATGATGACTTGATAGTTTATGAAATCAACATCTCATAGCATATTTAATTGAAGATGCGTTCAATTCAAGCAATGCATCAGAATATGCTTAACTGTCTGATGACTTTATTTACAGTTGCATTGAAATCTATTTGCACTCAACACGTTTCTTAAGTGCAAATAAATCTTCAGTTCTATGCATTCAATTTTGATGTAAATTGTAAGAATGCTTTCAATCTTCTGAAAATCATCATGCATCTTTACTGACTTCTTGAATAGATGAGATCTTTAAGCGAAGAATGCATTAATGTCTGCAATGCGTTTTTTGTAATTTTCTCATTGAAGATTTCATTAACTTTTGTAAAACTATGTAATTGCATGTTCACTCATTTGAATTGTTGTTAAAAAGTTAAGTCATTTACATTTAAACTGTATCTTTGCTTCTTCATAAATTAAAACATTCAGAAACGTCATTTTTTTAAAGATTAAAAAGCAAGAAATGAGTTTATTAGTTTTTATTAAATGAGCATGTATGATTTTGCATGTTCATTAAGTCTTCTGTGTTCTGTTGTTGATTTAACTGCATAGTGTGACTTGATTCTGTAGCTTGTTCAGATGAACATGTAGCAAGAATGTATAAGTTTTAACTTTCAACATTTCAAAAAACAAGTAATGTTAATCTTGAAAATTAAAAGATGAAAATGCTTTTTGAACTCAAAAGTATTTTCTTATGACTTGCATTTAAATTGAGTTGCACATCATTTTCTAACTTGTATAATGAGAAATTATTGAAATAATTAACATATACATTGAGTACAGCTTAAATGTTCATAATCACTTTAATATCATTATTATCAATCTGTTACTTAATATAACATAGCAAAATCTTCAATATTGATTATTAATGCTTGCAAACTTGTTAATTTTATGTCACATTAATGCAAATTCATGTTGCTGCATGTTATCAAGTTCAGCTTTGCTTCAATTACTTTAGTTATTAATATATGCAAATATTCACTTACTCTTTGTGATGAAATAACATCTGATAAATATAGTTTATGATAGTATGTAAAAGTTATGAAGTGAAATCAAGTAAAAGTCAAATTAAAGTACAACTAGTGTGTTATCATTCAAGCGCTAGCTCAATTTGTAACAAATAATTCATAATTCATAACAACATGCTTTCATTGAAAAAGCTTTAATGATTTCATCAAGTCATCAGTTATTTATTATCTTTTAACAATCACTTGAATTACTTTCTAATGAGCTTCAATGATGCTGTCTTTCTAGTAAACTTCAATGATGCTGTTCTACTAATCTTTGATGATAATGCATTTGCAGCAACATTTAATTTTTTCTTTTTTGTCTTAAATTTTAAACATTTTACATCATAGTCTTGAATCAATTTAATCATGTTATCAAGCAAATCTTTGTTGTATCACTCATTGTACTCAGATTCAATTTTTTTCCATCTTACTAAATATTTGCATATAAGTAAATCTTTGTTGAATCATTGAACTTTATCATTAATGAACTTCTTTATCTTGTATAAGATTCATTTCTTGATGTTTTTCTTTGTTTTTATAAAGAAGAGATTATTTAATTATGAATGTTTAAATGAGTTTACATCTTTTGATGTAAAATTGATAACAAGATTCATCTGTACATGATGTTAACTACAAATCTTTTGATTTTATTCTGTGTTCAAATAAAAGTCAGAAAAGTCAAGAAATCTCAATTTAATGCAGTTCAAACAATGTTAGAACGTTACGTGATTAGAAAAATCATCATGCAAAGTTTTCATTCATGCAACAACATTTCTTCTAACAGTCACAATTGATCTACGAAGAAGATTAATGACATGTTAATGTTAGTAAAAGATGAAAAGATATTTAGTGAAAAAGTTGATCTCAGTATGAGAGTCGTGATTACAAGTGATTGAAGAATTTGCAATTCATTGATCACATCAATATATTGAAACGCCTTCATCACATTGACAATGTCATTAAGTAATTGATGAAAAGATATCAGATAGAATAGTTGATCTCAGTCTAAAGTCATGATTACATTGCTCAAAGAAGTAGTGACTTGTTGATCACATTGATATACTGAAAGAGCTTGAACTCATCTTCTTTACTTGATGTCAAGTCATATATTTATCTACGTGAAAAATTGAGAGCGCAAAAGAATAATTAGAACACATTCTTCTTTATTGATCAAAGTCAAATCATCTAATGATTGTGATCACATGTTTATACTAACAATTTATTCAATGTTTACATGACATAAGTCAAATCAAAAGAAGAAAAGTGTTACAAACGTATCAAGATCAATAAGACTGAACAAGACTGAAGCTTTAATCAATTTGCAATGCACGTTAGCGAGTACTTTGCGTAATAATTAAAACTAGTCAATGATTTAGTCGAGATCTGATCTAGATCTGATTTAGATTTGACTCAAATATGACTCAACACTCTTTTTCTTTCTCAACACTCTTTTCTTTCATCAACATCTTGTTCATTTACATCATTTTCTTTTCATGTCACAAACACATTTCTTTCAAATCTAGTGCAGTCTTTGAACATTACATAAATAGAAGCTCTTGTATCAATCTTCTTCTGTATTTTTAATATTCAATTATAACTATTTCTAAAGATCAAGCACTATCAACTTTGATCTTCGTTGATTATATCATTTAGACATGATTCTGACATTATATTAAGAATTCGTTAATCACACGATACTGATCTCATTATTCATTCAATCAACTTGTACAGATGAATCGAGTCTAAAGAAATTTGTTTACCTGATGATTTGATCTTGAAAGACAAGAACAACATCAGAAAGTTCATAAAATCAACAAGAATATACAATCATTGAATTGCTAGAAGATCTATCGCTCATTTAATATGCATTCGTTCAAAATCAATTAATAGAATCTACGATAAAGAATCTTCGTGAATTGTTAGAGAATCAAATCGATCAAGAGAATTACAATAAAGAATCTTCGTGAATTGCTTCAAGATCAATTGCTCTCAGAAACATCTTCTTTGTTGAATAAATATACATCTTTCTTTTTCAATCATCAAGCATCATCATTCGTTCAATTCTCTTTTCAAACAACTCTCATCTTCTTCATTATGACTTCTAAGAACACATCTGATAAAGATAAAGCTCTTGTTGATTTCTTGCAACAAACATGTTCACAAGCTTTCTCTTCTATCATTGACTCACAACATGCTTCTTCATTCATTGCTTTCAACGAATCAAACGCTGAAATCATCATACATGATGATATGAAAGTATGAAAGAAACGTATTTATGCTCTTAATAGAGAAACAAATTGTCTCGTCAAGATGAAACAATGAGACAAGAGCAAAATTCAACAGTTGAAAGCAAAACTACAAGCTTTGACTGCTATTACAGTCAATATAATCATCACTGCTTTCTCAATTGTCATCTACTTCAAACGATTTAAATATCACAAAATACTTGACTCTTTGATGTTCACTGATGAAAAGAATTCTACTTGAAAGAACTGATCTCTTGACATACGAGAGAAGTTAGTAATTAACATCAACATCTTTTCAAATGAACTCTACAAGCTGAGCTACATAAACTCTTGACTAGCAGATGACATTATCGAAATCACTCAAGTCAGATGCAATTTCAACTGTGACAATCTCTATCTGACTGTCAATGAACTTCTAGAGAAACTAGCTTAATCATTTCATGATTCTGATAAGAAAGACAACTATCATAGAAAATATATTAATCTGATTCAAGAATCAAAGAATTTCAACGATTTCTTTAATCAGTTTCAACAACTATACATTTATCTAAAGTATCAGAAGAACGTACTAGTCATTAATCTAAAGAATAAAATAAACTCTCATCTTTGAATCTTTTGAACAGCTCAGATAAAGTCACTCATCAAGCTATCAGATATTTGAAACTATCTGATTCATTTGAACAATGAACATAGAGCAGTTTGAGAGATCAAGAACAAACTACTCAAATGCAATGATTCAAAGATCATCATTTCTAGAGCAACTATTGCTGTTCAGTCTTCTGCTTTGAAGTCTGACTGATCAAAGTCACGCAGCGCAGTTTTGACTAACGTCAAGAATGTAAACGTTTTAGTTGAAATCTGTTTTGTATATCACAAATCAAATCATAGTTTCAGAGAATGCTTAAATTGATCTATCAAAGTTAATGCAGTTAATGAGAACTACGATTGTTTTGAACTCAATATTGAATCAAAGTTTGAATCAAAAAACTAGTCATCTCTTCAACAATCATTGAAGTGAAGATTATATCTTTGTGTAATCTAGATGAAATTCTATCGAAAGAGAATTACTTTGATAAGTTGTTTCTAGTTGATGCTCTTCTCATTTTGCAGAACGAATCATTCAGTTTTCGTTCTTTGATAGACAATGATTCAGCCGTTTATATGATCATACATATCAATCTAGTCAACAGAGTATGTAAAGAGCTGAAAATTCAATCTATATTACTGACAAAAGAGAAGTTAATAAAAGAATATGATGAAAAGATATTTAAGAAGACTATCACTCATAAAATTTTATTGAATCTCATCATTAAAAGTCATAAGAAATTAACTGTTTCTATGTTGATAGCTGACATTGATCATCACGAAGTCATATTAGAAAAATCTTGAATGAACAAAAATAAAATATTACTGAATATGTGAATCAATGTCATCATTTTTTCAAATCAATTAGATACTTTCATTTCGATTTTTTCAATCTCTCTCAATTCAAAGCATTCAAGTTGATCACGATCAACTTCATTTACTTTTATCTCTCAGTCAAAGATTTCTAGAATGCTCAAACGATCTGTTTCAACTACGATTCAGAAAGAGTCATTCTCAATTCAAAGTATAAACATCACTTCGTTCAAAACATTGTTGAATCACTCAAAGAAGAATCAGACTGAAGTATTTGCTTTATTCATGAAGAATATCGATAGAAAAATCGCGTACAACACTCAGTGCAATTTGAACGCTCTGAACGTCTCTTTCATTGAGAAAACTACTCAGAATTTGAAAAATATTAAAGCGAAGCTGTCATCAAAATATCATGAGTTTCTAGATGTTTTTGATCGAGCTCAATTGAATAAACTACTCTCTCATTGCTTCTATGATCATAAAATCAAGCTCATCAGTGATTCAACGTTCTTTCGCTGTTGAATTTATTGAATGTTTTCTGTCAAACTTCTGAAAGTAAAGAAGTATCTGAACGAGAATCTGTCAAAGAAATTCATCACTTCTAGTCAGACTCTTTATTTCTCTTCTGTTTTATTCATTCTTAAAGCAAATGAAGATCTTCAATTCTGCGTGAACTATCAAAAGCTAAATGTCATTTTCAAAAGAAATAAATATTCTTTATCGTTGATAAACGAGATCATTGATAAAATAGTGAATTGCAAGCATCTGACTAAATTGAACATCACATCAACGTTCAACAAACTTTGAATGCATTTTGATAACGAGAATTACATCATTTTTATCACTGCTTTAGAAGCATATAAATACAAGATGTTATCATTCAAACTGATTAATGAATCGATCTTCTTTCAGCAATATATGAATAATGTTTTATGAAACTTTCTGAACGACTTTTGTCAAGTCTATCTAGATGACATTCTCATTTATAGCAAAACAAGAAAGAAACATAGAAATCACGTCAAACTAGTATTGAGTCGACTACGCGAAGCTGAACTGCAAATGAATATTTGAAAGTGCAAATTCAATGTAGAAGAGACTGTTTTTCTAGAAGTCATCGTATCAGAACTAAATCTTCGTATGAATCTCAGCAAGATGACAGTCATAGTGAGCTGAATCACTTTGATCAATATAAAAGAAATTCAGAGCTTCGTGAGATTTGTTAACTTCTATCGTCGTTTCATTAAGAACTTCTCAAAGCTAGTCAAATTGTTCATTCAGCTGACTAGAAAGAATACATCTTTTGTATGAAATGAGATCTGTGTTCAAGTCTTTGACAATCTAAAGAAACAAGTCAGCTCAATCTTTGTACTTCGTCATTTCAACTTTAAACGACAAGCTATTCTGAAAATCGATGCTTCAAACTATGTAAAAGGTGAAATACTATCTCAGTATGATGATGAGAAAGTTTTTCATTCAGTGACTTTCTACAGCAAAAGCATGATTCTCGCTGAAATCAATTATCACATCTATAACAAGAAATTGCTAGTCATTATTCAATGCTTCAAACATTGATGACTTGAGCTGAAATGCACTGAACTACTCATTCAAATGTTCATCAATCATCAGACTTTGAAAATCTTCATGAAAAACAAACAGTTGAGTCGATGACAAGTCAACTATCTGAACATTCTATCAAAGTTCAACTTTCAGATCATCTTTAAATCAGACAAAACAAACACTAAAGTCAATGCTTTAATCAGAATGTCTTTAACGAACGTCTCTGAATCAGCTCAGCATTTTGAAGATTGTTTTCAGACTATTCTGACTTCTGATAGAATCAATGTTCTATCTGTTGAATCGAAAGCAAATCTCTATCAATGAGTACATATGATCAATCAAACAGATGAGCTCTGCAACGAATATAGACAAGCTATGAATGACAACAAGCTCAAATTTCATATCACTAAACTGAAGAACTGCAAAATCATTGATGACGTTTTATTTAGAAAAGATTTACTATGAGTTTCTGAGAACATGCACATGAAATTACTACAAGAAGTGCATGATCAATCTTCAATCTCTCACTTCAACAATAAATGAATCATCAATTTAGTTCAGCGTTTCTACTATTAATCAGATCATTGAGCTACTATTCAATGATACATTTGAAACTATCATGCTTGTCAGCGAAGCAAAGTTTCTAGAAATAGCATTAATGAACTTTATCATTCTCTTTCGAGTTCACAGAAACGCTGAAAAGATATAGCTATGAACTTCATCATTGAACTATCTCTGTCAGAAGACTATAACATCATTTGCACAATCATATATCATTTCATCAAAGAACATCACTATGTTTTCTGTCATTGAAAAGACAATGACATCTCAGTTGAAGAAATGATTTGAATCATGCTATGAAACATTTATCAACTGCATGATTTACTCAGTTCTATTGTTTCAAACAAAGACTCTCAATTCATATCAACTATGTGAAAGAGTCTTTGCAAACGACTGAGAATCACAGCTAGTTTATTCACAGTTTATCATTCTGAAATCAATGATCAATTGAAACGAGTCAATCAAGACGTTGAACGTGAACTTAGAATTTACTGCAATTACATGCAGAATGACTGAGTCAAATAAATATCTATGATGAAATTCAATGATAATTTCAATATTTTCTTGATCACTTCAATGATTCTTTTCTACTTTAATAAAGAATTTCACTCTTGAATGAGTTTCGATTCAGATACAACTGACTATGAAACAACTTGTGAACGACTTGAAGCTAAAAAGACAGATGATATTGTTATTTGAATGAAAGAGCTACTGAGCTTTGATCATCAACAATTGAAAAAGACGAAGCTGATCATTGAAGTTCAGATCAATAAACATAGATAAAACGTCACATATGAAGTAGATGACTGAGTTTGACTATCTTTCAAAAACGTCAAAACAACGAAACTCTGCAAAGATTTGAAAGACAAACAGCTAAACTTCTATCAAATCACTGCTAAAGTGAGTATCTTCTATCATCTTCGTTTATCAATCAGTATGAAGCATCTGCATTCGATGTTCAGCTCAAAGCTACTACGATCATATTCAGAAGATTTTCTATCAGAACAACATTCAGAATCACTCAGATCAATCACTATCAAAGACGATGAACACTGAAAGATAGACAATATATTGAACTTCAGATGATATTGAGATCGAATACAGTACAAAATCAAATGAAAAGATCTAGATAAAGACGATGAATGATACTATGTCGATAAAGAAAAATTCAATGACTCAAAGAAAGTTTTGAATGAATTTCATAAGCTATATTCAAGCAAATCGCGCTAAATATCGAAATAACTATTAACAAAAGCAAGCAAAGAAGCTACATTTATGCAAACATGAATTTTCAAAGAAAGAAATAATGTTACAAGCGTATCAAGATTGATAAGACTGAACAAGACTGAAGCTTTAATCAATTTGCAATGCACGCTAGCGAGTACTCTGTGTAATGATTAAGACTAGTCAACGATCTAGTCGAGATCTGATCTAGATCTGACTCAGATTTGACTCAGATATGATTCAACACTTTTTTTCTTTCTCAACACTCTTTTCTTTCATCAACATCTTGTTCATTTACATCATCTTCTTTTCATGTCACAAACTCATTTCTTTCAAGTTTAATGCAGTCTCTGAACATTACATAAATAAAAGCTTTTGTATCAATCTTCTTCTGTATTCTTAATATTCAGTTATAGTTATTTTTAAAGATCAAGCACTATCAATTCTGATCTTCATTGATTGTATCATCTAGACATGATTTTGACAAAAAAAATTATTCAGTACAATCATACTTTATCTTCTCATCATGTGCATCTCTCTTTCATCATATATTTCTCTGCTCAATGAATGATAATCATTGAGCGAGAGAACACAGTTATCGACTACAATCACAAGCATCATGAGTGCAAAGAAAACATCTTCATCTTTGAATTGAAAATTGAATCAAGACATCATTTGTAAAGAATACTATTTATGAAGAGCAAAGTAAGAATGATGTAACATAATTAAACAGCACAGATACTTTCATCAAGAGTTTATTAAAGCATCACACGCTGAATAGAAGCTATAGATTCAAACATAATACATAGTCTTAAAACTCACTGTCTTAATGATGTTGAAGTCATCATATAGTCGATAAGCGATTTTATTTCTCAGAGAGTTTTGTTTATTCATATAAATAGCATAGTTTTTCTCATGAGTTGAATTTAAATTGATGTCATAAAAATGTATGAATTCAAATTAAATTAAATTAAATTAAATTAAATTAAATTAAATTAAATTAAATTAAATTAAATTAAATCTTTTGATGTAAGCTTCAATTATGCTATGAAGATGACTGAATGAATTCTTCAATGCATTGAAAGTTTAAACTTATATCATCAATCATTTAATGAAATCAGCTAAAACTGACTACAAGCTCATTAAGCTAGCATCAGTTAAAAATATTTATTTAGTTGAGCTTTTAGCTTACAAGCTTTAATAGTCACTCATTAACAACTAATAGCTAGCTACAAGTGCTTGTATCTTTTGATGACAGTTATTTGCTCAAAAGATATCAATTGCTCAAAAGATATAATGTGCAATACATGTTTGCTTTTTGTATGTTTCTACATTCAAGATTCATATATAATCAAATAAATCAATTGATGAATTGATTATTTAAGTAGCTATTTAACCATCTATTTAAACATGAAGAATGCTTGGTAGAAAATCATGTAGAAAGTCATGAAGAGTGCTTGATAGAAAAACATGAAGAGTGCTTGATAAAGTGCTTGATAGAGAAACATGAAGAGTGCTTGATAAAGTGCTTGATAGAAAAACATGAAGAACGCTTGGTAGAAAAACATGAAGAACGCTTGATAGAGAAACATGAAGAGCGCTTGGTAGAAAAACATGAAGAGTGCTTGATAGAAAAACATGAAGAGTGCTTGATAGAAAAACATGAAGAGCGCTTGATAAAGAGTCATGTAGAGAGTCATGTAGAAAATCATGTAGAAAGCATTGTTTGACTCATGTTATGCACTTGATTGACGCGTATTTTGAAGCATGTAATGTCATGATTCTAATCTTGTCAGACTCAGTTTTCTAGTCTTGTCAAATCTATTCTCGCTTCGTCATCTTGACTAGTTTCTATTGAGTCTAGCGTCGGCTGAGAAACACACATATATAGTCAGCTTCTTTTCTGTAGCTATCTTTCTTTCTTAGCATTTATCTTCTAGTTAAATGACACTCATATTGACTTGCTCTATGCTGATCTTTAACATGTAAAATGTTTGATAAAGCATTTGATAGAAAGCTCAGTCAATAGCTCAATAAATAGCTCAGTAGAAAGATTGATAGAAAGATTGATAGAAAGCTCAGTGAAAAGCTCAGTAGAAAGCATTGTTTAAAGCATTGTTTAAAGCATTGTTTGACTTATGTTATGCACTTGATCAACACGTCTTTTGAAGCATGTTTTGAAGCGAGTAGATTGACTAGTAAATGAACAAGTAAATAACTGAGTTGATAGTTGAGTTGATAGTTGAATATGTTGATATTTTGATTGTTATTGTTCTAGAAAGTAGAAACTATAAAGGGAAAAAGAAGATGAAAACTTCAAACTTTCTAGCGTCAGCTTTATAAAGCTTGAAGCGAAGATTATTGAGTAGATAACTGAGCATGTAGAATGATGAGTAGATAGAAAGTCATGTAGAAAGCATTGTTTAAAGCATTGTTTGATGTGTTTTATGCACTTAATCAACGCGTTTGATAGAAAGTAGAATGAAGAGTAAATAGATGAGTAGAATGAAGAGTAAATGAGCGAGTAAAGTGAAGAGTAAATGAGCGAGTAAATAAATGAGTAGAATGAAAAGTAGATGAGCGAGTAAATAAATGAGTAAAATAAAGAGTAAATGAGCGAGTAAATAAATGAGTAGAATGAAGAGTAAATGAGTGAGTAGAATGAAGAGTAAATGAGTGAGTAGATAAATGAGTAGAATAAAGAGTAAATGAGCGAGTAAATAGACGAGTAGAATGAAGAGTAAATGAGCAAGTAGATAAACGAGTAGAGTGAAAAGTAAATGAGCGAGTAAATAAATGAGTAAAGTGAAGAGTAAATGAGCGAGTAAATAGACGAGTAAAATGAAGAGTAGATGAGTGAGTAAAGTGAAGAGTAAATGAGCAAGTAAATAAACAAGTAGAATAAAGAGTAAGTGAGCAAGTAAATAGATGAGTAGAATGAAGAGTAAATGAGCGAGTAAATAAATGAGTAGAATGAAGAGTAAATGAGCAAGTAGATAAATGAGTAGAATGAAGAGTAAAGTAAAGAGTAGTGCTAAATCAGCTAAATCAGCTTGTAGCTGATTTATGTAGCATGTAAGCTAATCAACAATGCAAACTCAGCTGACAGCTAGCTTGTAGCAAACGTCTCATTTAGTAGCTAGCATATGCGTCTCAAGCGCATTAGTATTGAATGAACTCTGCTCATTAGCTCACAAGCTATCTAAGCTCTTTGTTGAAACGTTGATGATGCTAACTGTTCAACTCATTTAATAATTAGAAAAAAATCATAGTATTGTTAACTGAGTTTTTTAAATGAGTGTTCTAATAAATGATAATCATGATGCAATTTTAAGAAAGCATATTTTTTAACTTGTAAAGTCATTGACTTATGATTACAATCATATCATGTTTTTGCTTTAACTTTCGCGAAAGTAATAATGTCAGCAGCTTTAAATACATTTATAGATTGCTTCATGACATAGTTGAAATGATCTTCAGATTAAATAAGTGATGAAATGTTTGTAATTCTGAATTCATAAATAATCTCATTTGAGAATTTATTGATGTTGACAAAAGTGAAGTTATTGAAGTTAGTTTGTAAACTTGTTAATAAAGATGATCAAAGAGCATCATTGATATTGAATAGTAAAAAACGTAAAATAATTTTCATAATTTGATTGAATCACTCACTTTAATCATTGATTTGAGAATGATATGCTGTGCTTATGAGTAAGAAAATTTCTAGTTTCTCAAAGATAGTTTGTGTTGAGATCATGTCTAAATATTCAATTTAATCATGTCATAAGTGAAATGTTTAATTCAATAAAAATAGCTATAACTAAGACTTTAAAAATACAGAAGAAAGAAAATATAAAAAACAAGAAGAACATGCTTTATATAGTAGTTACTCAGATCAACGCTAGTCTCAAAGAAAACGTGTTGAAACACAAGAAAGATGTTGATTTGAAAGATGTTTATGACACAAAGAAATGTGTTTATCATAGAAATTTGTTGATCACTTGTAACATAAAGAAGTGTGTTTGTCTAGAAGACAATAGAAGCTGATTAGAAGATGCTAGAAAAGAGAAAAGATGCTGAATCATATCTGAGTCAAATCTGAGTCAGATCTAAATCAGATTTCAACTAAATCATTGACTAGTTTTAATTAATTTTGACACATTCATAACATTACTCTTTCTTTGAAAATTCATGTTTGCATGAATAGAATAAATGAAACGCAAACTTTCACTGTTTTTCAACTTAGTGTGACTTGTCTGAATAAAGCTTATGAAATTTAACTAGAACTTCTTTTGAGCTTTTGAATTCTTCTTTATTGACATAGTATCATTTATCATCTTAATCTAGTTTTGTTCATTTAATCTTGTATTGTATTTGATCTTGATAGCATTTAAAGTTCAAAATGTCATCTATTTTTTAATGATCATCATTTTCAATTGTTAATGATTTAAAAGATTTCAAACGCTGTTCTGATAATAAATCTTAAGAATAAGAATGTAATAACTTCAAGCTGAACATTAAATGCAGCTGCTTTATGCTTATTAATAAATGAAGATGATAAAAGATTTCAACTTTGACAGTGATTTAATAAAGTTTTAACTGTTTGTTTTTCAAATCTTTACATGATTTAGTTGTTTTTATGTTTTTAAAGAATAATCAAATTCAGTCATTTACTTCATTTACTTCATAAATGATGTTTCATTTATGTTTATTGATTTGAGCTTTGATGATTTGCTTTGTTTTTTTCAATTACTGATGATTGAAAATAAGAAGCTTTTTCATTTGAATTGCAATATCATCTGCTTTTCTAGCTTCAAGATGTTCATGAGTTATTTTGTAGTCAGTTATATCTGAATCAAAACTCATTCAAGATTTGATTTGATTTGAATTCATACACTCTTGTGACATTGAATTAGACTCAACTCATGAAGAACTCTATGCTATTTATATTGAGTGAACAAAACTCTCTGAAAGAGAAAATTACTCGTCGTTTATACAACAACTTTGCGTCGTTGAAACAATGATCATGAGACTATGTATCAAGTTTGCATCTATAGCTTCTATTCAGCGTGTGACGCTTGAGTAAACTCTTAATGAGTGTCTGTGTTGTTCATTTATGACACATCGTCTTTGTTCTGCTCTTCATTGATGATATTTTATACAACGATGTTTTGATTCAATTCTTGATTCGAAGATGAAAGATGTTTTCTTTGCATTCATGATGCTCATGATTATAACATACATAAAGCTGTGTTCTTTTACTTAATGATTATCATTCATTGCACAGAGAAATATGTGATGAAAGAAAGATGCACATGATGAAAAGATAAAGTGTAATTGTACTGAGTAATTCTTTTCTTCTCTTGATTTGACTTGTATCACGTAGAAGTTGAATGAATTGTTAGTATAAACATGCAATCACAATCGTTCAATGTGTGACTCTGATCAATGAAAGAGAATGCGTTCTGATCATTCTTTTGAGCTCTCAATTTTTCACGTAGATAAATGTATGACTTGATGTCAAGTAAAGAAGATGAGTTCAAGTCTCTTCAGTATATCAGCATGATCAACAAGTCACTACTTCTTCAAGCACTGTAATCACGAATTTCAGACTGAGAACAACTATTCTATCTGATATTTTTTCATCAATTACTTGACAACATTGTCAATGTAATGAAGATGTTTCAGTATATTAACACAGTCAATGAGTTGCAAATTTTTCGATCACTTGTAGTCATGACTTTCATATTGAGATCGACTTTTTCACTAGATATCTTTTCATCTCTTACTGACATTGACATGTCATTAACCTTCTTCGTAGATTGATTGTGACTGTTAGAAAGAGTGTTGTCGCATGAATGAAAACTTTGCATGATGACTTTTCTGATCATGCAACGTTCTAACATCATTCAAACTGCATTGAATTGAGATCTCTTGACTCTTCTAACTTCTATTTAAAGAATAGAATCAAAAGATTCGTAGTCAACATCACGTACAGATGAATCTCGTTGTTGATTAACTCATTCAAGAGTGAAAACTTTTATTGAAGTAAAATGAAATCATTGAGATGATTAAAAAGATATTAAAATTCTCACTGAATTTCATCATGAAAAGTCATTTCACTCAATTGTTCTGCATGTAGTTACAGTAGATTCTTAATTTGCGTTCAATATCTTAATTAACTCATTTCAATTAATCATTAATCTTAAAATGATAAACTGTTAACAAATTAGCTATGATTCTTAGTTACTTACAAAGACTTTGTCACATTGTTGATATAAATTAAAAGTCTCTGTTCAAAACAATAGAACTAAATAAATCATGAAGTTAATAAATATTTTATAGCATGATTTAAATTGTTTTTTCAACTGAAATGTCTTCATCTTTTCAATGACAGAAAATATAGTGATGTTTCTTGATGAAATAACATATAATTATGCAAATGATGTTATAATCTTCTGATAAAGATAGCTTAGTGATGAAGTTCATAATTATATTTTTTCAGCGTTTCTGTGAAATTAAAAGAGAATGAAGAAGTTCATTGATACTATTTTTAAATGTCTTGCTTTGTTAATAAACATGACAGTTTTGAATGTAATGTTTAATTGTTGCTTAATGATTTGATCAATAGTAGAAACGTTGAACTAAATTAATAGTTCTTTGATTGTTAGAGTGAAAGATGAAAGACTGATTATGAATTTTCTTTAGCAATTTCATATGCATATTCTCAGAAATTCACAGTAAATCTTTTCTGAACAAAACGTCATTAACAATCTTGCAGTGCTTCAATTCAATGCTATGTAGCTTAAGCTTGTTTTCACTTATAGCTTGTTTATACTTATTGCAAAACTCATTTGTCTTGTTGACATTTTTTACTCATTGATAAAAATCAACTTCAAATTCAATAGCTAGAATATTTATTCTATCAAGTGTCAGAATGATCTGATAGCAATCTTCAGTACGCTGAGTTGATTTAGAAATGTTGATCAGAGATATTCTGATTAAAGCATTAACTTTAATGTTTATTTTACCTGATCAAAAAATGATCTGAAAGTTAAACTTAAATAGAATGTTTAAATAATTAATTTAACGTCAAGTTAACTGTTTGTTTTTCATGAAGATTTTCAAAGTCTGATGATCAATGAACATCTAAATGAGTAACTTGATGCATTCAAGCTTAAGTCTTCAATGTTCAAAACATTGAATAATGATTAGCAATTTCTTGTCATAAATGTGATAATTGCATTCAAGAAAAATCATGCTTTTGCTATAAAATGCTACTGAGTGAAGAAAATTCTCATCATTGTACTGTGATAGTATTTCATCTTTGATGTAGTCAGATGCATTGATTTTCAGAATAGTTTATTGTTTGAAATCAAAATGTTGTAGTACTGAGATTGAGCTGACTTGTTTCTTTAAATCATTGAAAGCTTGAACACAAACTTCATTTCATACAAAAGACGTGTTTTTTCTAGTCAGCTAAATGAATAATTTAACTAACTTCAAGAAGTTCTTAATGAAACAATGATAAAAGTTAACAAATTTTATGAAGTTTTGAACTTCTTTTAAATTGATTAACGTAGCTCAGTTGACTATGATTTTCACTTTGATAAAGTTTATACAAAGATCTTGTTTTGAAACTATGACTTTTAAAAAGATGATTTCTTTTACATTAAATTCGCACTTTTAAATATTCATCTGTAGATCAGCTTCTTGTAATCTGCTTAATATTATTTTGACATGTTGTTTATATTTTCATTGAGTTTTACTGTAGATCAGAATGTTGTCTAGATAGACTTGACAAAAGTCATTTAGAAAGTCTTATAAAACATTATTTATATACTGCTGAAATGAGACAGAATCATTGATAAATTCAAAGAGTAACACTTTTAACTTATATGCTTCTAACATGATAATAAAAATAGTGTAGTTCTCACTATCAGAATGCATTCATAGTTTGTTGAACATCAAAATGATATTCAATTGAGTCAAATGTTTGCAATTAACTATTTTGTTAATTACTTCATTTATGAGTGATAAAAAATAGCGATTTCTTTTAATAATAGCATTAAGTTTTCAATAGTTAATGCAGAATCATAAATCTTTATTTGCTTTCAAAATGAACAGAATGAGTGAGAAATACAAAGCTTTGCTAAAAATTATAAATTTTTTGAAAAGATTTTCATTTAAATATTTCTTAACTTTCTGAAGTTTATAAAGAAACATTTGATATGCTTAACAACAAAATGATGTTACGTCACTAGTAAGCTTTATCTTATGATTATATGAATGATGAGATGATAACTTGTCTGCTTGAACTCAATCAAAGACATTTAGAAAATTCTGATATTTTGATGATAGCTTGACTTTAATATCTTCTAAACTCAGAGTCGTTTCATTGACTGAAAAAATGTTTATGACATTTAGTTTGCATTGAGTATTGTAGACAATTTTTCCATCAATGTCTTCAATGAACATAGCAAAAATCTTTGTCTGATTCTTCTTTTTTCGTTTTATGAGTGCTTAAAAAGAAATGACATTTATATTTTAAATCAAGAATGACTTTTTCTGAATAAATGAAACTGAGTGCTTAAGCATTTTAAAGATCTTGCTATGAGTTGCTGAAAAGATCAAAGTTGATTATAATCAACTTAAGTGCTTCATTTTTGATGAAATTGAAAAAATCGAAATCGAAATATTTAATTGATCAGAAAATACAATAGTATCATGTTTCATGTTCAATAATATTTTATTTTTGTTTATTCAAAGTTTGCTTAATATGACTTTATGATGCTCAATATCAGCTATCAGCATTGACATAGTCAATTTCTTATGACTTTTGATCATGAAATTAAGTAAAATCTTATGAGTAATAGTTTTTCTAACTAACTTTTCATTATTCTATTGATAATTAATCAATAATTGATCAACAAATAATAATTAATCAATTCATTATCAATAAATGATTAATTATGAACTTATGATATCTTCACATATGTTGCTCTTATTGAAAAACAATCACAACACATGCACAACAAATCTTGAAAAAGAGCACTACATGCAAGGCAGAGCAAATCTAGAGAATGATCAAACGACGATGAATTGCATGAGTTGCAGCAATGCAAGTTCAAAGATGATTGCAAACGACATTGACATGTTGCAAGTAAACAGCAATGCAAAATTGCAACGCTTATGCAATGATGAAGAGAAGATAGCTGACATTATCAATCTACTAATAAAGACATCAACATTAGAGAAAGAAATGAGCAAAGATTATTCATGAAAAGAAATAGCATTGAAGCTGATGTGTCATCTTCAACTCGATTCAGAAGAAAAACATCATATGACTCAGAACACATTCATCGCGAAGAATGTGCAGAAACTGAAGACATCAGTTCAACTGCTAAGCAAGCAGTTACAAATGCAGAAAAATACGCGTTTCTCATTGAAAGTCATGTCATAAGCAAACGTGACAAGAGAAGAATTATCAACGAGAAAGCAACATTTCAGAGAGAAGTCATTGTCACTTTGCAAGAAATGCGAAGTCATGATAAAGATAGTAGACAAAGAAGAAATAAAGAAAATGCAGAAGAAGATCATCAAGCAAATTCTTCAGAAAATAGCAGACGTGTCAATGAATCAACGAAATCTGATCATGTTTCTTCGCAAGCTGAGTAGCAAAAACATCTTTCTTCACGCAGTCAGCTCAGATGCATGAGCAAATCTGAAAAAGACTTAAGAATGAGCAAAAGAAATTACGAACTTGACGCGCATATCGCGACAAATCTTCGCAGTGCTGACATATGAGATGCGCATTACAATCAACATGAATAATCAGAAGAAAGTCATTAGAAAGCTGATAAAGAATAACATGAGACTTTATGAAAATTTGAAGATTCTAAGAATAGTCTGACTCAAGAAAGTAACAGAGAGTGAAAAGACTCATTTGTCGCTCATTTTGAAGATAACAATCGAAGCAATGACAAATCAACTGATGAACGTGAGTATGCTAAATGCATATCATGAATGTGCATGTGAATTGTTCAAGAAGAACTGTTGCATCACACAGTGCTTCAGATGTCAGAAATTTGATCACATGATCAGATTCTGCAAGAAAAATCAATGCTGCGTCAAGTGTGTAAACAAACATCACATCAAAAAATGCATGATGTCTTTGAATAAAAGATGTTGCATTAACTGTAATGAAAATCATGAATTCTGAAGATGCATCTGTCTCAAATGACAACAGCAGATGAAACAAGCGTTTGAAATCTATAGAAACAGATCGTTCAAATATTCAGAAGCATTTAAATACAATTGCACATTCTTACAATTCTTGAGCTCTTCGCTGTCTTTAAGCTCTGCAGATTCAATGAACTCTTCAAGTTCAATGAATTTTTTGAGTTCAATAAATTCTTTGAAGTTCACGAACTCTTTCAGTTCAGCAAACTCGTTGAGCTCAACAACAGTTGTGCTGAAAACATGCAGTCTAGTCGCTCATGAATCAACATGACAGATGATAAAAGTCAAGAAGAGACGCGTTGATCATTTCTCTTGCGTGAGTAATGACTCAGATGAAACGTCGCTCGAGCAGAGTCAGAAACGACAAATCAGAAGATGAGATAGACTCATGATAATTGAAAGCATTCAAAGAGTCTTCTCTTTGCAGAGTCAACAACAGCTACAAATAACTTTATGATAAAACAATCTTTTTTACAAATACTGCAGTACAACATCAGAAAATCATTGGAAATTCAGAAATCATTTCTAATCAACAGAGAAGTTCGTGATTTTAATATCATAGTCATACAGAAGCAGAGTTGCAACATTAACAACATTCAATCATTTAACTCAGCTCACAACTTCTTTTATCTAGTGAAAAATACATCATCACAGTCAAGAACATGCATATATGTGAACAAACACTTAAGACTTGATCAATGAATGATAGAAACAGTTGAGTCAAACATCTGCTTAATCAGAATATTAACTCACAATATAAATGATGAAACGCAGATGTTACAACTTATGAACATTTACAACTCATGTTCACTGTTCTTTACATCTATAAAGAGATTTTTAATCATTTCTCGTTTAAGCGAGCTACTCAAAGATGACTGCAAACAACTGATCATGAAAGATTTCAATCTACATCACTTTCATTGAGAGAAATAAAGATGTTTCACTCAACATGCAGTGATCAACAGTTTACTTGACATCATTATTAATGTTAAGCTGAAATTATTGCTGAAATCAGACACAATTACTCGCAAGACTCACAATCAATTTACAACTATTGATTTAGTCTTTAGCAGCAAGAAAATACAGTTCATGACATGCAAGTGCAAAGTATGTATTGATCTGCATCAAGAATTGAATCATCTTTCAATTGTCACAGAACTATGTTTACAAACAACTTCAGTACAGTCTTCAACTTAATGATTATGAAAATAAATGAATACAGAAGCATTGAGCGCGTATCTGCATATGCATCTTTCATTGAATCGTTCTTTGAACAACAAGATAATGATAAACGAAAGAGTGTGCAAAGTTATCAAAACACTACAAAAGATTATTGAGAAATTTACTTTCTTGACAAAGTCATCAAGTCAAGCAAAGAACTTCTGAAATTCAAACTGCTCAAAGATAGTAATGAAATCAAGATGATTGCAAATTGTATGAAAAACACAAAGCATACTAGATGCGTGAAATGAATATCTGAAACACAATGATCATAAAAACAAGATCATTCAACAAGCAAAGCGCGCACATTTCAGATCACAAATGCATGAGTTGAGCGATGCATTTAAGTCAATATGACGCTTCGCAAAATGAGTCAGAATTGAAAGTCAGCTATTTAAAAAACTTTCTCAGTTTTCATCATTAAAGCAAAGTGATACTAATTAAATGACAACAACGTTTAAGAAAAAAATCGAGATATTGCGAGAAAAATTCTTTTCTTCACTTTCTCAGACAAATATCAACAACATCACAGACTCATTTATACTTTTGACAGTGACATTTGACTTACACATTTCAGAAGAAGAAGTGAGACAGACAATTAAAAGAGTAAAAGCAGACAAAGCATCAGATATCTCAGACATTTTGAACAGAGCGTTGCAGACAAATCTTGCAGAACTGATCTTGATATTGACGAGTTTATTCAACGCATGTGTAATACACAGATATCATTCGAAGCAGTTCAAAAAAGCTCAAATGATAGTACTATGCAAATTGAAAAAGAGCAATTATATTGATTCAAAGACATATTGATTCATTGCTTTACTTGATATCATGAGCAAAGCTCTGAAGTTGATCATGACTAAAAGACTGAGCGATATAGCTGAGACTCATCACATGCTATCTGATGCTCAAATGAGAGTGAAATGAAAGCAATTTGTGATCTTGACATTAAATCTACTAGTAGATCAGATTCACACAGTATGAGACTGCAAAATCAAATATGTAGTGTTCATGCTAAGTTTAAACATCATTGAAGCATTCAATCAAGTCTTGCACATCAGACTTCTGCATATTCTGAAAATGAAAAGAACTTCAGACTACATAATTGAATGAGCATGCAGCTTTCTTGAGAATCAAGAAACATTGCTGAGATTTGATGAGTAAATAAGTGACATGCACAAGATAAATGCAAACATATTGCAAAGATCTTTCATTTCATCGATTCTCTTTCTATTCTTTAACGCAAGTCTGATTGAGAAGTGCAAAGCATTGAGAATTAAGATCAAAGTGCTCAACTTTGTAAATGACATTAACATTTTAGCATATGATAGATTCATTGAAGAAATTTGCAGAACATTGAGCAAAATGCACAACGTCTGCATGAAATGAACTTGCATTCATGATGCAACATTTGCATCAGAAAAGTATGAATTTATGCACTTCATCAGAAAATCAAAGAAGTTTGACATGATGATTAGCATACAAATAGAAAGCTCAATTATTAAGTTAAAATCAGACGTGCAAGTTCTGAAAGTACAACTGAACATGAAATTGCGATGAAATGCACATCTTCGTCAAATCAAAGCAAATCACGTCACATGAATGCTAGCACTTAATCGACTCGAAGTCTTTACATGAAAGACAATCTTCACAAAAGCAAGACAGATATACTTAGCAGTAATAAAATCAGAAATTGCATTTGAAGCATTAGTTTGATATCAGCGAGAAAAAGAGAAAAAGCTGTCAGACAAAGAATGCAAACTTGAAACACTACAAAATCAGACTCTGCATCACATTGCAGAAACATTCAAAAGAATAAGCATTGAAACTCTGAAAGCAAAAATGTATACAAGCTCGCTGCATATTCATTTGAACATGCTGCAAGACAAGATCACGTTACACAATCAAGTCAATAATTGTACACAGAAAATCAGATAAACATACAAACTGATACATGCTCATCTGATGAGTATCAATTGCATCATCTTTCGCTCTTTTGTCATCAAGAAAGTGATGCTTCTGAACAACTTAATTCAAGAAGATGCAAAAATATAATTAAAATGCAAGTGATTAACTCTTGCTGCAACGATTTCAACTAGTGACAGCATTGCAATAGCACAGTTTCACAGAAGTCAGTGAAAGCAATGATGAGAAAAATATAGAAAATGCATCGCAAATGTTCACATCATCTCAACACAAAGATTGCATTTGTTCAACAAAACAATAAAGATGTGAAATGATCTTCAAAAGATTGAAAGCATTCTCATTACTTACATCAAAATTGAATGCATAGATTTGAATGTTTATCTGCATTTCAGAAATGTTTCAGACGCAGATAGCATGCAATGCAACTACGATTGAAATCATCAGATGACGAAACATGTATTCATGCACTGCTTAAACTGATTGCATCTGCGATCAAGAATGTTACAAGACGTTAACTTTTCAAACTATTGAATAATTGTTGCTATCACGAAGAATCTCAAAGCAGCTGCAAGAATGATGATGAAAACGAAGCTTCTGAAACAATTTAAAGTGACTAAGTCACTCATTTTCTAACATGCAATTAACGTGAACTAATTTGATACAAAGTCACATAATGATAGTTTCAACTGCATGAAGCAATCATATAAACAGCGAGTAATTTTCTATCTCAGAGAGTTTTGCTCACTCAATATAAATAGCATAGAGTTTCTCATGAGTTGACTTAATTAATGTCACAAGAATGTATGAATTTATTATTACTAACTTTTCATTATAATCTTATATTAACTTCTCTTTTGCTAGTAATATAAATTGTATTTCAAGTTTCTGACATACTTTATTGACTAGCTTGTTATGTATCAGCATGTAAATGATGAAATTACTATTTATCAAAGAATGAAGATTGAAAGAATTGCTTTGAAAGATAAAAGAAACATTGATCAGAAATGATCTTTTAAAATAGTTTTCTTTTAATAGAACTTTGATTTGACTGCATAAAAATATGATTTTTATCTCTTTAATAACTTTGAAAGAAATAGTTAGTTTTTTAAATCAGAATTGAACTCAAAGTTCAATGTAAATTAATTAAACTTGTCATTTTCTAATGCATTAACTTTTAATTGATCAGAGCACTCTTTAGAAGTATGATTTGATTTGTGATTGATGAAACAAATTTCAGCTTGTAAATCAATGTCTTTGATGTTAGTTAAAATTGCATCATGCAACTTTGAATGATTGATGAGTATAATGACTTTTGTTAGAAGTCAGCATAAAGCGAGTCAATATGAGTGTCATTTAACTAGAAGATAAATGCTAAGAAAGAAAGATAGCTACAGAAAAGAAGCTGACTACATATGTGTATTTCTCAGCCGACGCTAGACTTAATAGAGACTAGTCAAGATGACGAAGCGAGAATAAATTTAACAAGATTAAAAGACTGAGTCTGACAAGACTAGAATCATGACATTATCTTCTCTCTTCAACAATTCATGTTTGCATGAATGTATTTTCTGCTCAATTCAATTGATTGCTCAATCATGATTTCACAGACTCAGACTCATTAAATTCTGATTGACTGAATAGTTGAAAGTGCTTCTAGCGCGATTTGTTTGAATATTGAATATGAAAATCATCAACTATCTTCTGAGCGTTCATAAATTCATCGTCATCAGCGTTGTATTAATTGAGATCATTATCATAGTCATTTCATTTAACTCTATACTGAAGTCATCTTTGATATCAACGAAAATTCAATATATCGTCAATTTTTCATTCATCTTCGTTGTTTATCACTATTGACTTGAAGAACTCATTCTTTTGATCAGATAAGAAATTGTTGATGACAAGACAAAGCAGATCAGAGTGAAATACATCATGAACATGCATAGTCTCTGATAATTTCAACTTATATGACGAGTCAATGAAATCTAGATTGATGAAGAAATCAAGCATTTTGTCATCTAGCTTCTTGAAAGATCTCGCTGTAATGATGTTTCGTTCGTTCAGAAACATCTTTGATTCAATCTCATAATCAACTTCTTTTCTATGCTTATTAGCTTGTTGAATCATTTGTTTTCTTGTTTTGACTAGAGATTCGCGAGCAAACGTCAAGATCTTGTTTATATGTTCAGATATATTCTCGACTTTAGTCACTTGCAAGCGTTCACGAAAGCTTTCATATTCAATTGTATTAAGTTCAAAGCTCATACAAGAATGAAAGTCTTTGTTTAAAAAGAAAGAAGTCGAAAAGATGACTGAGAACAGAGCATTATTGTCAACAAACTCAATCATAAGTAGCTTAGCTCAGTCATTCTGCATGTACAAACAGAAGAATTGAAGATATTTTTCAACGTTTTGATTGACTCGTTCACTTTAATCATCGATTTAAAGATGATAAACAGTGAATAGTTAAAGATTAATGCTCAGTCTTTTGCAAAGAAACTTTCATAGAATGAAGGTAAATTGAGAGTCTTGATTCAAAACAATGAAATTGAGTAAATCATGTATTCAATATATTTATTGAAGCATTAGCTCAGCTGTTTTTTCTGCTGTGATTTCTTCATCATCAGTAGAACAAGAAATATAATGTCGTTTCTTTAACAGTTTACATATCACTGTTAGTATGATGTTTTTGTCTTCAGAAGAGAGTAGATCGATGATGAAATTCATGACTATGTTCTTTCATTACTGTTCAAGTATGAGTAGAGAATGTAATAATTCATTAAATTTATCTTGAGAAGCTTTTGATCGCTGACAAATGTAGCAGTTTCAAATATATTTATTTATTGTTTTTCGCATTTAGAGTCAATAGTAATATCTTCTTATTGCTTTCATCGTTCTAAGAATTTCGAAATGATCAATAGAAGATTGATCATGAACTTTTTGAATTAACTTCATTTGAAGATGCTCATTGAAGAAAACTTATAGAAGATTATCTTAATATAGTATTTTGTTCTGAACTCAACAATTTCTTAATTTAGTATCTTTGTATTGAGTTTCATCTTTTGATACAACTTCATGAAGTAGAACATAATTCTCGTTGATTCTATTAGCTTCTAAAATCAATTGATAAATTGATTCATCATTCTCTTTCTTCTTCAGATCAGCGATTTTCATTCGATTCAACGTCAGAATCGTAGTTCGCTGATAGCAACATCATTCATTCTCAAGACTTCTAGAAACTGAATTGACTTGATGAATCAATGCATCGACTTTGATGTTTTGTTTGCCTGAGCAATACATGATTTTGAAGTTGAAGTCAATGAGCTTTTGAACTCAGCGCATCTGACATTTACTCAGCTCTTTATTCTTCATTAATGACGTCAGAGCTTGATGATTGATGAACATCTTGATTGATAGCTCAGTTAATTTCAGCTCAGATCATTAATGCTCAAATGCTCAAATGATTGCTAGTAGCTTCTTGTCATAAATCTCATAATTGCACTCAGCGAGACTCAGATTCTTGCTGTAGTAGATCATTGAATGCAATGTTTCTTCGTCATCATACTGAGAAAGTATGTCATTGTTAACGTAGTTGAAT
>JAABUT010000510.1_pt1 | contig 60872 bp, 55 predicted proteins | sample 5559281 | NCBI WGS metagenome assembly JAABUT01 (sample SAMN10711880, study PRJNA513359) | rock metagenome | isolation source: Antarctica rocks | place: Antarctica: Victoria Land, Ricker Hills nord | collected 2016-01-04 | reverse complement strand
AATGGTTCGGCAAGCCAAAGCCACCTGTGAGGATCGCGGTGAGCGTCGCCACGAGGGTCGCCGCCGCCGCCATGATCCGCCCGACGCGCTGCCGGATGTTCAGGCCGGGCCGCGACGGCTGCATGACGGCGGCGCGCGCGCGGATCGACTGGGAAACGGCGGCGGGCACCTCGGGGCGGGCCAGCGCACACATATCCATGCGGATGCCGCGATACGCGGCGTAGACCTGCGCGTACGCCGGGTCCTCCTGGATGCGCCGCCCGACGTACGATGCGTCATCGGGCGGGAGTTCACCGTCTAAGTAGGCGGAGACGAGTTCACGGATTTTATCCTGCTCGCGTGTTCGTCCCATTAAGAATCCTCATCCTCCAACGGCGCATCAAAGCCGAGTTCGACCGAGTACTTGCGAAACTCCTCACGAGCGCGGAAGAGAACGGACTTGACGGCGGAGCGCGATATCCCCATCACGACACCAATGTCCTCGCAGGAGAGACCCTCGTATTCACGGAGCACCAGCGCCTGCTTGTTGCGCGGAGACATCCGATTGAGGATTTCCTGCACCGTCCCCTCCACTTCCCGGCGGAGCGTTGAGCGTTCGGGGTCCTCCCCCGCACTCCCGTGCAGCAACCGGTCGTGCTTCATGATGTCCCACGGTTGCCAGCGAATCCGTTGCCGTCGCCGCAGTTCATCGAGGCAGCTGTTCGAAGCGATCCGATGCAGCCAGGCCGAGACGTTCAGATCGTCGGAGGTCCGACTAAGCGCGCGGTAGGCCTTGAGGAATGTGTCCTGCGTCAGGTCCTGGGCGTCGTCTGGATTGCCACCCATCATCCGGTAAATGTAGGCATAGATCTGCCGTTCATACCGGTTGAGGAGGGCCTCAAACGCCGCTGCGTCCCCACTGCGCGCGCGTGCTATCCAACTAGTCTCGTCCGTGGTTGTCACCGGGCCTTCCACCCAGCCTCCCAATCATTACAACGAGTGACCAAGGCGGTGGTTGCGCCGTCTTGCAAAAAATGTCCATAAATATGGGCCGTGTGCCGAATTCTCTGCACCATACCCGTCAGAGTAGCGTACCGAGGCATCAATAGCAACCATCCAGAGATGCTGTACGGACACTTTTCGCTGGCGACGCGATCGACGCAACGGAAGTGAGGGGACGAGCACGCCCCGGAGAAAGGCCGGGGGTGCGGTTCCTTCGAGCACATATACCCATTGTTTGACTGCGGCGATCGGTTGACACATGAATATGGGGATGCTACGTTCGTTCTCTGCTACGCTGAGCAGTACGAGGCTACCAGCGCGGAAGTGAGCAGAGGGATTCGTATGGCGATCGCGATTGCGACAACGAAGCGCACACGGAGGAAAGAGCGTTCATGCGCTTCGTGTCGTCCAAGGCCGTACCATGCCCCTTGGGGAAGACGTGTGCAGAAGCGAGAGATACCGTAGCATACCGTCAACCCGACCGGCCGCAGGCGACACGACATTGTCTCGCCTGCGGCTTTTTTGTTTTCGTTTTTACTCCCTACTTGCACGAAAGCCGTTCGGCGAGTTGCGCGCGCCGTCCACGGCTTTTTTGTGTCTCTTCTTCGGGAGACATTCGAGCAGGGAGTCCACCCATGCAATCGCACAAGCCCGCAACCGACGCACTACCTCTCTGGCGTAATCGCAACTACCTGCTCTTGCAGGGGGGTCAGATCGTTTCGTATATCGGCAACCAGCAACAATTCATCGCGCTACCGCTCCTCGTCTTAGCCCTCACCGGGTCCGTTGTCCAGGCGGGTATCGCGGTGAGTTTGAGCACCATCGCCATTCTTGTGGTCAGCCCGATTGCGGGCGCGCTCGCGGACAAGTGGGACCGGAAAAGGACCATGGTGATCTGCGATGCCGGGCGTATGCTCATCACACTGACCATTCCTGTTGCGCTTTGGTTCCACACCCTGACAATGCCGCAGATCTATATTGTTGTGACGATCGCAGGCGTGCTCGGAACGATTTTCAGCGTCGCGAACAGTGCCGCGCTGCCCAATGTGGTGGCGCGCGATCAACTCCCCGTCGCTCTTTCCCAATCGCAGGCGGCGTATTCCGGTGTTCGCACGTTTGGATCGTTCCTTGGCGGCACGCTGTATAGTATCGGGAACGCTTTCCCATTCCTTGTGAACGCCATCTCCTTTGGCGCCTCGGTGTTCTCGTTGGGCCTCATTCGTGGGAATCTCCAGAGTAGGAGTGAAGGTTCGAGCCTTCCGCTGCACAAGGCTGTCGCTGAGGGCTTTTCGTGGTTGTGGAAGCAGCCGCTCCTCAGGTTTCTCACCGTGGTGAATGGGGCGGATAGTCTGCGCTACGGCGCGGGCTACCTCGTCATTCTGGTTCTCGCCAGAGAACTCCACACCTCCCCGCGTGGCATCGGCGCTATTTTCACCGGGGCGGCTGCGGGCGCGCTCCTCGGGAATCTCGCAAGCAATCGGGTGCGCAAGTATGTGCGCTTCGGAATGATCGCGATCGGTATGCTCTGGCTCGAAGCCCTGATGTTCCCCCTCTATGCGGTTGCCCCAACTGCCCTTGTCATGGGCTTCATCGCGGCCGCAGAGGAGTTTGTTAGCCCAATGTATACGGTCCCGCTCAATAGCTATCGGCTGATGGCCACGCCCGATTCCCTGCATGGCCGCACCGGCAGCACGGTGCAATTGATGACGCAGGGAGCACAATCGGTGGGGGCCATCGTCGGGGGAATACTGATTCAAGGAGTGGGGGCGAAAGGGAGCGCGCTGCTCCTGGGATTGTGGCTGATGATTCTTGCCATCGCGACCACCTTGAACAAACGGGTTCGGCATGCATCGCTCTCAGCCCCTGAGCCAGCCAACTGATCGGCAGCCAGGGTCGCCGCCCGCTCTCAAGAGAGAGCGGGCGGCGAGAGAAGTGAGGCGATGAGTCGCTACAATGTGATCCTTTCAACCAATTTGTTTGGCAAGACTCAGGCCCCTCCACCGGTGGCGCCGCTTCCCTGCTCTGAGGGAAGGGGCAAGGCATGCGCGTCATCTTCGAGCGACGCCAATTGCTCCATCGCCTCGTCGATTGTCAGTTCGCCGCGCTCGACCGCCTGGAGCACCGCGAGCGTTTCGGTGAAATCCGTCTCCTGCGCCGCATCCGCTAGTGGTGCGTTCGGTGAGGCGAGCGACAACGCCGCAGGCGGTCTGGTGGGCGAGCGCAGGTCGGTGCGCGTGGCGAGTGATGCGCCGGTCGGCATCGGCGGCAGGTGCTCGCTCGCGGCGCGGATGGTGCAGTCGCCGCTGACGCTCTTCACGCGCACGGCCACGCCGCCGCCGTTGATCTGGAGGGTGCGGTTGCGCTTGCCGCCATCACTACTCGCAGGGAGAGCGCAGGCGAGGTCGCCGCTGACGGTCTTGAGCGAGACGGTGGCGCGGGTCTCCCCCGGCACGAGCAGCAGCAAATCGCCGCTGACCGTGCTGAAGTCGTAGTCGCCATCTAGCGCGAGGGGCGTCGCGACGACTAAATCACCGCTCGCCGTCTTGGCGTGGCACGCCGTGAGCGCGGAGGAGCGGACGCTGCAATCGCCGCTCGCGGCGCTCACGTCCAGCCTGCCGGTGATCTGCGTGAGCGTCGTGTCGCCGCTCGCGGTGTGGATCGTCAGGTCGCCGCTGCCCCGTTCGAGCGTGATATCGCCGCTCGCGGTCTGGACCTGCACCGCGCCGGAGAGTGCGTGCGCGCGCACGTCGCCGCTCGCGGTTGTGATTGTCACGCCATTCGTCAGATGATCGATGTGGATGTCGCCACTCGCCGTGCGCCCCCGCACCGTGCCGTCGAGCCGCTCGATGTGGAGGCTCGCGCTCGCGCCGTCCGCCTCGATGATGCTCCGCAACGGCGTGCGCACCTCAATCGCGATCCGGGCGTGCATGTTGCCCCGGAGCCAGTTGGAGGGCGTCTCGCCGCGTATCCCGCGCACCTCCGCGCGGATCGTCTCGCCGCTCTGCTCCACGATCACTTCCACGTCCCGACCGACCGCGTCGGCGGGTTCGACGGTGACGCTGACCGCGACATCACCCCGCTCCTCACCATACATGTGGATGGCGCCCGTCGGCGTGCGTGCGACAATCGTCGGCACGACGCCGGGTGAAAGTGCGAATGTTCGCTCCGTGCGCGCGTTTTCCACTATTTCGTCTCCTTATCCGGTGTCTCGCGTTCGTCCCGTCTGCTCCGGCGCCCGACGCGCATCTCGATGTCGCCACTCCCCTGCTTGCCGCCGACGCGCAGGTAGAACGCCGCCTCCCGCGCGGGGATGCGCCCCGCCGCGACATCCGCGAGGATCGCGCGCCGCTCCTCCTCCGGGCTGATCGGCGCGCCCGCGACAGGGGCGGGGGCATCCGCGTATGGCGCGTACCCCATCGCGCGGATCACCTCGTCCAGCCGCGCCCGCACCGTCGGGTACGAGATGCCCAGTTCTGCCTCGACATCTTTGATGATGCCGCGGTTCTTCAGGAAGACCTCGACGAACGCGAGGTGCTCCGGGCTGAGGCCGTCGAGACGGCCACCGCTGCCGAAGGAGAAGCGGCCCTCAATCGCGATCCCCGTCGTTGGCCCTTCCAGCCGGGTGATGATGAGCGCCTCGCCGGTGACGGGGTCGAGCCGGGGCGCAGGGTAGGTCGGTTTCTCGCTCGCCATCTAGAGCATCCTCCGTGAACTCAGCAGCGCTTGCATCTCCCAGCCAATCCGCATTTCTTCAAGTTCCTCGTGCAGTTGCCGTGCTTGCGCGATTGCCAGCAAGTCCGGCTGTCGGGTCGTGCGAACCGGCCGGGCGGCGGGCATCGTCACACGCGCGAGCGACTGCACCCGGAAAGTAACGCGCCAGCGCGCCGCAATTGTCAAAGTCATCTGTCTGCCTCCTCGTGGTGGAGTGAAACCCGGCGGCAATCTGCCGACATTGCAGATCATAGCAGGTGACATTGATTTTGTCAATATCGCAATCAATATTATTTAGAATCGCGGTGGTTTGGGGTGGGGAATGACAAAATTGTGCTGTGTGAGGTGGATGGCGGGGACTTGGGATAGGCTCGTTTCTGACGAATGGGACACGATGCCAAGGGAGAGTTACCCCTTCCCCCGTGGGGAAGGGGCTGGGGGGTTAGGGCCATCCCCGCCCGATTAACTCAGGTGATCGGCGTTCCGGGCGGCGTGCGCGCGGGGGATGCTCCATTCTCGGAGACGCCGGTTAATTTGTTCATGATGTTGCCGAGCAGGTCGATAGGGAGCGGGAAGATGACCGTGCTGTTGTTCTCCGTCGCGATCTCGGTCAGCGTTTGCAAATAGCGCAGTTGGATGGCAATGGGCGTCTGGCCCATCACGAGCGCGGCGTCGTGCAGGCGTTGGGACGCCTCGAACTCGCCCTCCGCGTGGATGATCTTGGCGCGCTTCTCGCGCTCCGCCTCCGCCTGCCGCGCCATCGCGCGCTGCATCGACTGCGGCAACTCGACATCCTTAACTTCGACGATGCTCACCTTCACACCCCACGGCTCCGTCTGCTCGTCGATGATCGTCTGCAAGCGCTGGTTGATCGACTCGCGCTCCGCCAGCAGTTGGTCGAGTTCGACCTGCCCGATGACGTTCCGCAGTGTCGTCTGCGCGATCTGCGACGTGGCGCGCACGAAGTCGGCGATCTGCACGATGGCACGCTGCGGGTCCAGCACGCGGAAGTATGTCACCGCATTGACGCGCACGGTGACGTTGTCGCGCGTGATCACTTCCTGCGCGGGGATGTCCATCGTCACGATGCGGAGATCGACCTTGACCATCCGCTCAATGTACGGGATGAGCAGGATGACGCCCGGCCCGCGCGCGCCGGCGAGGCGACCGAGCCGGAAGACGACGCCGCGCTCGTACTCCTGCACGATCTTGATAGCGGCGAGGAGCGTCACGATGGCGACGATCACGAGCGCGACGATGACGGCGAGGGCGGCCTGACTCATGGGAGGCTCCTTTGCGTTGCGGTGGCGCCGTATGTACCGGGAAGCGGCGGCAGGGTCATCTCCGTCTCCTCAGCGGCCTGGACGACGAGCGTTAATTCGTGCACGGCGAGGATGCGCACCGATGTTCCGACGGGCAGCGTCGCGCCGTCCGCCGCGATCGCGCGCCACCGCTCTCCGTGCACGAAGACCGTGCCGGCAGGAATCAGCGGCTCGCGCACGACACCGATCTCGTTCTCCAAGCCGCTCGCGCCCGTTGTGACGGGACGGTGCCGCGCCATGACGATCTCGAAGACGACGAGCGCGGCGAATGCCGCGAGTGCAACCCCAAGCGCGACGATCAGCGCGACCGGCACGGCACTCCCCGTCCCCTGCGCCAGAAGGATCAGGCCAACCGCGAGGATGACCAGCCCGCCCACCGCGACGCTGCCGTGCGTCGGCGTGAAGAACTCCGCCACGACGAGCAGGAGCGCGACCGCGAGGAGGATGCTCCCGGCGATCTCCGCAGCATGGTCCGTCAATTGTCCGGTAATCGAGGTCGCGGCCATCAGTCCCATTGTTCGCCCACTCTCATGCGGCGGCACCTGCACATGCTACCGCTATTGTACTACCGGAGGGAATCCCCAGTTCAGTCGCCGGACTGCGCGCCCTGATACCGCGCGATGGTCTCCGCAACCTGCGTGACGTAGCTGAGGCGGTGCTGCCAGCGGTCAATGTCCGCATTCTGCGCGGCGTGCCATGCGTCGATGCCGCCCGCCGCCGTGATCTGATCGGCGTAGCGATCCGCCGTCTCGTACTCCAGCCCCTCGCAGGGGAGGTAGCCGCAGCGGAGGCCGGGTATCTCCCGCATGATGAGCGGCCACTCGGCGTGGAAACCAATGTCGGTCACATGGGCGCGGGCGCGCAGTGCGGTAATACCGCGCTGCGAGAAGCCCCACGCGCCGGTGCAGATGTCGATCAGCGTCTCCTCGGTGTCGTAGGCTTCAGCCTGCGATCTCTCGCGCAGGCTGAAGCCTACGACACCGGACGTGTGCGGCAACGGAGGGAGATTCGCCGTCGTGCGGTCGAACAGGACGTTGATGAGGCGCTCCGTCTCCCGCTGCGCGTCGGGCAACGACGCCATCGCCCGCGCGGTGCGCCCGAGCAGGAGAAAGTCGTGCCGCGTGATCGTCGCGTTGACGCGGTCGAGTTCGTCCGGCCAGTGGCGCGCCCAGTGGAGCGCGCTGTCGAAGTCGCAAAGGTGGATGTGTGCCCATTCGGGATGCGCCTGCGCGACGCCGAGGGTGTACGGGCGCGCGTTAACGGGGATCGCGTCGCCCTCGATCACCGTCACATTGTGCTGTCGGAGCAGCTCCGTCGTGCGAGGGGGCGTGCCGACGCCACAGATCGCGACCATCGTCGCGTAGTGGCGTCGGAGCAGCGGCAGTTCGGTCGGGACGAGCGCGGCCAGCCGCCCTTCCGGGTCATGGACACCCGTCAGCAGCGTAACCGCGCGGCAAGCCATTACCGCGCAAACGGGGATTGAAGCCAAATGAACCGCAGAGACGCAGAGGGTACAGAGAGCGCGGAGGAGAGAAAGTGAGAAGAAGGGAAAACGGCCCTGCTTCTCTTTCTCTGCGTTTTCTCTGCGTGCTCTGCGCCTCTGTGGTTCATTTGGTTTCGTCTCACTGTTTTAGTGACTCTGGCAATGTCCCTTAGCCGTTTTTGTTCTTCCGGGCGCGCTCGTTGGCGTCGAGGTAGCGCTTGCGGAGGCGAAGGCTCTGCGGCGTCACTTCGAGCAGTTCGTCGTCGTTGAGGAAGTCGAGCGACTTGTCGAGGCTCATCTCAATCGGTGGCGTCAGCCGGATGGCGATGTCGCCCGTCGAGGAGCGCATGTTCGTCAGTTTCTTTTCCTTCGCCACATTGATCGCCAAGTCACCCTCGCGCGGCTGCTGGCCAATAATCATCCCGGCGTAGACGGGCGTCTGCGCGTCGATGAAGGTCACGCCGCGCTCCTGCGCGTTCTGAAGCCCGAAGGTCGTCGTGACGCCCGGCTCGGAGGCGAGCAGCGCGCCGCCCCGGTTGCTGGTGATCTCGCCGGCCCACGGCTCGTAGCCGAGCAGGACGCTGCCCATCGTCGCGGTGCCGCGCGTGGCGGTGAGCAGCGCGTTACGGAAGCCGATCAAGCCGCGCGTCGGCACGGTGAACTCCATCCGCACCCGCCCGGTGTCGTCCTGCCGCAGATCGAGCAGGATCGCGCGGCGCGGGCCAAGCAGCTCGTTGACCGGCCCGGTGTACTCCGCCGTCGTGTCGATGAGCAGCCGCTCCATCGGTTCGAGCGTCCCCTTATCGGTCTTCCGCAGGATGACCTCCGGGCGGGAGACCTGAAACTCGTACCCCTCGCGGCGCATCGTCTCAATCAGGACGGCGAGGTGTAACTCGCCGCGCCCGGAGACCTGAAAGACGTCGGCCTGCTCGGTGGACTCGACGCGGAGCGAGACATTCGTCTCCAACTCGCGCAGGAGCCGGTCGCGGATCTGGCGGGAGGTGACGAACTTGCCCTCGCGCCCGGCGAAGGGCGACGTGTTGACGCCGAAGGTCAGCCGCAGGGTCGGCTCCTCGACGGCGATGGCGGGGAGCGCGTCCGGGTGTTCGGGGTCGGCCAGCGTGTCGGAGATCGTCACATTCGGGATGCCGGTGAGCGCGACGATGTCGCCCGCGTCCGCCCGCTCGCTATCGACGCGGCGCAGCCCATCGTACGTCGAGGCGTACGTGATGCGCGCCGTTGCCGTTGTGCCATCGAGCGAGACGCGCGCGACCGTTCGCCCCGCCGCGATACTCCCCCGACTGATCCGCCCAACGGCGATCCGCCCCCGGTGCGTGTCGTAGTCGAGCTGGGCGACGAGCATCTGGAACGGCCCCTCCGGGTCGCCGAGGGGCGGCGGGATGTACTCCAGAATCGCGTCGAACAACGGCCGGAGGTCGTCCGCGAGGTCGTGCGGATCCGTCCCGGCGCGGCCATCCCGCGCGATGGTGTAGAGCACGGGGAAGTCGAGTTGGTCCGCCTCCGTCGCGAGGGCGAGGAAGAGGTCGCTCGTCCGCTCCAGCACCTCATCGATGCGGGCGTTCGGGCGATCCACCTTGTTGACCACGACGATCGGGCGCAGGCCGAGCGTCAGCGCGTGCGTCAGCACGGTACGCGTCTGCGGCATCGGCCCCTCGACCGCGTCCACGAGCAGCAGGCAGCCGTCCGCCATGTTGAGGACGCGCTCGACCTCGCCGCCGAAGTCCGCGTGGCCGGGCGTGTCGATGATGTTGATCTTGACGCCGTGGTACATCACGGCGGTGTTCTTCGCGAGGATGGTGATACCGCGCTCGCGCTCCAGCGGGTTGGAGTCCATAATCAGCGTCCCCGCAGCGTTCGGGTCGCGGAAGACGTGCGACTGCTTCAGGAGGCCATCAACGAGTGTCGTCTTGCCATGATCGACATGCGCGATGATCGCCACATTGCGGATGTCGTGCCGCACGGGGTGCTGCAACGCGGTGGGTCGTTCGGCAACGGATTGCTGCAACGGGAGTATGCCTTTCCTTCTCAATAGAACCCTGCGGGCATTCCCGCCCGCCGACCTGCTAGTATCGCACGAAAAGGGAGCGCCCGCCACCCAGCTCTGCAAGCGGAACCATTGCGTTCGGGCTTCGTCAAACCTTGCGGGACCTGTGTATGATGTGGTGTCAATACACAATAAACAATGTACTGCAGGAGGAAACCGATGACCGAGGGGCACGCAGTGGAACCTGAGCAGGGTACGACGGGCAAGACGCTCAAGCGGTGGGGCATCCTCGCGGTGGCGGCGGCGGCAGTGGCAGGGATCGTAGCCAAGCAGACGAGCCAGCCGGTGGCGGCGGGTGTCGACGGCGATGTCATCCTCGGGTCCAGCACCAACACGACCATTACTGTGACGAAGATCATCAACAACTCCATTAGCGCAGGCGGCGCGGCCTTCGCTGCAGGGCGCACCACGTTGGGTATCGTGGACGATCCCGCCACGCGAACCGGGATCACGGCGGTCGGGTTCGGTCCCGGAGCCTACGGCGTCATCGCGAGCGGGCTGGGCACGGACAGTATCGGATTGGCAGCGGCAGGCGACTTGTACGGGGTCTACGCCTCCACCACGGGCGGCAGCGCCGCGAACACGCGGGCGGTGCAGGGGATCAACACCTCCACTGCGGCGGGCAGCATCGGCGTCTACGGCCAGAGCAACGCCGACGGCAGCTACGGCGTCGTCGGCACCGCCGCCACCCCCTCCTCGATCGGCATCGGCGGCATGGCCTACGCCAACGGCTCCTCCGCCTTCTCGGGCGGGACGGCGAATGCGAACGCCTACGCCGGCTACTTCCAGGGGCACGTCGTCGTCGCGGGTTCCTTCGACGTCTCCCCCCTCGGCAACAAGCACGGCGTCGCCCCCCACCCCGACGGGACGCACCGGACGTTCTACAGCGTCGAGTCGCCGGAGTGCTGGGTGGAGGACTTCGGCACGGGCACACTGGCCGGGGGGAAGGCGGACGTTCGGCTCGACGCGGACTTCGCGGCGCTGACGCATACCGATGACTACCACGTCTTCCTGACCGGGGTGGACGACCACCACCATCTGATCGCGAAAGGGAAGACGGCAAAGGGCTTCACGGTCGAGGCGGACGGGGAGCTGGCAAAGTTGAAGGGGAAGAAGGCGACGGAGCTGACGGGGACATTCAGTTACCGGGTAGTGGCGAAGCCGAAGACGACGGCGAAGGTGGAGCGGCTGGCGAAGGCGACGCTGCCGAACCTGCCGCTGCCCCCGATGCCGAAGAGCGAGCCGCCGAAGACACCGTAGCGCTCATCCCTCACTGGACGCGGTAGCACGCGGTTCCTCGCCACTGTTAGCGGGCATGAACGCCTGATGTTCAGCCCAGTGCGGTCGAGAATGTCAGTGTGACGCTGTAACTGGGGCTTTTCGCGTTGTTCAATGCCGGTGAGGTGATTGTCGCTCCTGCGATGTAGTCACTGACCGCGATTTTTCGTGTCCATGTCACGATAATGGGCGGGGTGCTGCTGTCCGTGAACGGAATGGTCGCCGTTGCGGTGATGATGACGGCAGCCCCTCTGTCGATGAGGGTCAATGGTGGCCCCGATGTTGTACTCGACGCGGTGATGTTCGTCGCGTCGAGTGTCCAGTTCGTCGAGTGGGCGGTGGCGGCGGTCGTGCCGGAAGGCCCGTCGTACGCGAGTGACAGGGCGACCGTCGCGCTTTCCGTCTGCAACACGGCGGGCGCGAGTTGCGTGACATTGTTCGCGGCCACGGTCACCTGATTAAGCGTGACGCGCACATTCCTGGGGGTCGGCGTCGGCGTCGCCGTTGGTATTATTGTTGCCGTTGCTATCGCCGTCGCTGTCGCCGTCGCTGTCGCCGTTGGTATTATTGTTACAGTCGCGGCCACAGTCGCGGTCGCGGTCGCGGTCACGATCGTAGTCGCGGTCGCCCTTGCAGTCGCGGTGGCGGTGGCGGAGCTCGTCGCAGTTGCTGCTGCGATTGCCGCTGCCGCTGGCGTCGCCGTCGCCGTCGCCGTCGGTTCTGTTGTCGCCGTCGATTTTGCCGTCGTCGTCGGTTTTGTTGTCGCCGTCGGTTTTGTTGTCGCTGCTGACGTCGCGGTCGCCGTGGCTACCGCAGTTGCGGTGCTTGTTGGGGCCTTCGTTGTCGCGATCGCAGCAGGGACCGTCTCGGTTGGGAGTTTCGGCGTCTTCGTTGCAGTGCCGGCTGATCCTGTCACCGGGGAACCGGTAGCCGGTGCGGTGGAGAAATAATCTTCCTTCCGCTGAATGGACGCATCCGCCGTTATCGCGCGCAGAGTGAAGTAATACTTCGTCCCCGGTTCGAGGTTCGTCAGGTTGACGGTGTGCTCCTACGTCGCCGTCGTTGCGACATCCTGCCGAGATTCGTATGAGTGGCTCGATGATCCATAGAGTATTTCGCTCGTCGCGGCGACGTTCGTCTTGAATGTCAGCGAGAATTCCGTTTCGGTCACCGTGCCGAGTTGGACGGCGGAGATCGCGAGCGCACCGGGTGTGCCGGAGATGGTTGCGGCCGCTGTGGGCGCGACGGTGGCACAGAGGATGGGTGTTGCCGTCGCGGTCGCCTTGGAGACGGGTATCCGCGTCGCTGTGACGCATGGACCGGGCGTGATGGATGTGACGATAGCGGCGACGGGGGCGCACGCGATGGGCGTTGCGGTCGTGGTCGGTGTCGTCGTAGTGGTCGCGCCGACGGTGGCGGTGGCGGTCGGGCACGGGGGGAGCGTGGTCGGGGCGCAGGAGACAGGCGTCGCGGTCGGTGTCGCGGTCGATTTGGCGGAGGCGGAGGCGGTGATGGTCGGGCAGGGGGCGGGGGTGACGGTGCTCTGGCCGCCGACGCCGGGGTTGGCAGCGTAGCGCCAGTCGAGGTAGTGGCGGCCGATGTTGCCCATCTCGACCTGGAAGCGGAGGGGGTTGGTGGGGGTGTAGGAGAGGACGCGACGCTCGAAGGGCTGGACCATGACCCAGGTGGGGGCGGCGTTGACGGCGACGTTGACCCAGAAGGGTTCGGTGAGGGGGAGGCCCATGGCGGGGAGTGGGGGAGTGGGGAGGGTGGCGAGGAAGGCGGAGAAGGCGAGGGGGACGTTGTGGGCGTAGCGGCCGCCGGGGTCGACCTGGTACGTCCCCATCGCCGCGCCCGGATAGACCGCGAGGCCAGGGTTCACGCCGAACGTCCCATCCGATTTATAGACCGTCCCGACCGACTCGCCGCTACGTGCGACGCGGGGCGCGAAGACGTTCCCGCCGATCGCCGCGTAGGTCGGCCACGTATTGTCGAGGTCGCCGACGATGGGAAGGGCGGACGGCGCGAAAGGCGCGAAGGCCGTGTCGCCCATTTGTCGTTGACCCGTGACGAGTTCGACGGTGAGCAGGCCGTTGGTGACCGGGCCGCCCGTGGTCGTCTGCTCCATCCGCGCCTTATCGAAGTACTGCACGAGGCGGCTGCCGCCGGTCGCCTCCTGGTACGCCTCGTTGAGCGCGGCCTGGTATGCCGGCCCCCAGAAGTTGGGCGTCGTCGCCTCCGCCCCCGCCCACTGCGCCGCGAACGCCGACGAACCGAAGGAGACCGTTGATGGTGTCTGGCTTGCAGCGAACGCGGGCGCCGCGATGAGCATCGTCAGCAGCAGCAATGCCGCGCCCATGACGAGCACGGGACGCAACGGCGCGGGCCGTATGCGACCGGACGTGAGACGGCGCTCCCGATGCAGATGCAACCGACACTCCCTGCCGATGAGGAATCATGAACAGGGAGTAGTCTACAAATCGCCACCGAGTGGCGCAATATGTACGTACAATATGCGGTGATTTTGCGGGCCTGAGTAGCGCGCGGGGAAGGCTACTACTTTTTCGCGGCCGCCGTCGCCGTCTGATTGGCGTGGAGCATCGCGACTGCGGTTGACTGCCCCGGTTCAAGCCTCGGCCCACCCGTTCGGGTGCCCGTTGCCACCGATGTAAGGATGACAACACTCGGTGGTACTCCTTTCGTCGCCGGGACTGGTGTGTCCGTCGGCACCGGCGTACTCGTTGGCAGCAGCGTGTCCGTCGGGATGGGTTCCGGCGGACTGTCCAGGGTGATGAAGTAGTCCTTGTAGCGGTTGATCGCGTCCACGTACGAGGTCACGCGGATGGTGAAGTAGGACACCGTGCTCGGTGTCAGGCCCGTGAGCCGAATGGAGTGCGACTTCGTTGGGGAGGTCGCGATAGCCGCCGAGATTGGATACGACCCACTCGATCTGGGAAGCCTGCGCGACTGGGAAATCCTAGTCGGCGCCACCGTCCGCGAAGGCAGTCGTCGGATAGGTCGCGGCGTGCGGGAGGCCGAGGAGGTGCAACTTCTCGGCGGGCAGGATGTGGGCGTACGCGCGGAGAAGTTCCTGACCGCGCCGATCCCACGAATAATTCAGGAGGGCGTTGGTGCGCCCCGCGAGGCCGACCCGCCGCGCGGTCGCGGGGTCACGCAGGAAGTCCACCAATCGGTCGGCGAGGCTCTCCACATCGCCACGTTTGGCGAACGTCGCGTGATCGCCGAGGATTTCCCGCGAGGCCGGCGTGTCGAACGCGACGACGGGCAAGCCGGTCGCGAGGTAGTTGAAAATCTTCTGATTGCCTTCGGTTTCCGAGAGTTTCGGCGCGACCGCGACATCACCGAGTGCGAGGTAACGGTGCGCGTCGAGGTACGGCACCTGACCGGGCAGACTGACGCGATGCGTGATGCCGAGCCGCTCCGCGAGGACGCGATATCGCTCGTTGCCGGGGAAGCCCATGATGAGGAAGAAGGCGTTCGGTTCGCGCGTAAGCACCTGTGCCGCCGCATGGAGGAGGATATCCGTCCCCTGGTATGGGGCGAGCAAACCGAGGTAGACGACGACTTTATCGGTAGGCCGGATACCGAGTTGCGCGCGCATCAGCGCTCGCTCGTCCGCTGTGACCGCGTCCGGACGGAACCGGAGTGTATCGACCGCGTCGGGGATGCAGATGATCCGAGAGGGATCGAGGCTGCTCCTTTCCCGCAGTTGATGCGCGGCGTGATGCGTGCTCGTGACGACCATGTCCGCCGCGTGGTCGATGGTTCGTTCCAATTGGGTCATCGGGCCGCGTAGCGCACTCAATGGCCGCAGGAAGCCATGATCGGTCATCTCCGCCGTCAGGCTGCCCTGATAATCGAACAGCAGAGGGACGTGGTGCACCGCGCGCGCGACGTGGCTGAGCAGCGCGCCCTCGTGCAAGTGCGCGTGGATGATGTCCGGCTTCAACCGATGCATCTCCCGCAGCACGACCGCGAACAAGGCGGCGTCGAGGTAGAGTTTGTGCCGCGTCGTGCCGACGACGACGCGCTTGCGCCACGGGATATCGACGCTCCGGCACACAGTGACGCCAGGCACGTCGTGCCCGTTGTGGTAGGTGCAGACGGTCACCGTATGACCGAGGCGTTGGAGTGCGCGGATTTCTTCGAGGGGTCGGACATGCGCGCCGTAATCGGCAAAGAACGATGTCGGTGCGACCATTAGCACCGAAAGCGACACACGCATACTCCCTTGGTACCAACCGGCAACGCACACCCGGCCCGCCCGTTGGTAACCCTCTCTCCCTACTCATGCAGCATAGCACACGAAATGTACGTACTCAAGATGTTTGGAGGAGCAATGTACGTACACTCGCCCCAATGCGATTGCCGCGTGTGTCGTGTGGCAACTCAAGCCGCGCAATTGCCGCGCTGTGCTACCATGCGTACCTTGGTGGCGGATGGCTTCGCACTGCGTCGATGGCGCAGGACCGGGCGTGGTGAAGAGGAAGGCGACAGGCGAGATGGCTGAGTGGATCCCGGATGACGAGTACAAGACGTTCATGGTGGTCGTCGCACACCCCGACGACCTCGAATTTTCCAGCGCGGGCACGGTCGCACGGTGGGTGCAGCGCGGCATGAACGCGATCCTCGTGCAGGTGACGAGCGGGGATCGTGGCTCCCCGGACCCGAACATGACGCCGGAACGCCTAACCGAAATCCGCGAGCAGGAGCAGCGCGAGGCGGCGGCGATCCTCGGTATCAAGGAGGTCGTCTTCCTGCGCGAGCCGGACGGCCAGACGGACAATTCGTACCGCTTCCGCGGGCGTATCGTCCACGAGATTCGCCGCTTCAAGCCGGACATCGTCATCACGCACGACCCGTGGCGACCGTACGCGCTCCACCCGGATCACCGCAATGTCGGCATCACGACGACCGACGCCATCTACCCGACCGCGCGGGACGCGATCTACTTCCCTGAGCACTACCATGAGGAGGGGTTGGAGCCGTGGAAGGTCGCGGAACTGCTCTTCTTCGGCCCGGAGCACCCCGATTGTTTCGTCGATGTCTCCTCGACGTTCGACAAGAAACTTGAGGCGCTGCGGCGGCATGACTCGCAGGTTGGGCGCTCGCAGGACCTCGAAAAACGTCTGCGCGAGCGGCTAGAGGAGATCGGCAAGCAGGCCGACCTGCCGATGGCCGAGGGCTTCCGTCGCCTGACAATGCGACGCTAACCGAGTGCTGAGTGCTGAGTGCTGGGAATCAAGAGTCATTCACACGACCAATCCCCTCCCCTCTCGTACGGAGCCATCGCCCGAAGGCTTCGATACGTCAAGATTACGGCGGCGATGGCTCTGTACGAGAGGGGCTGGGGGTGAGGCTAAATGGGAGCATAGAGCGTGAGCCTTTCCGAAACCCCCGTCGATCCCACCGCGCCGGGGCCGGATGCGCAGGAGCCGGATGCGCCGACGACGAGCGGCGACCAACCGCGTCGCCGCCGGGATCGTATGATCCATGAGGAAGCGGATTTCCATCTTGGCGACTTCGCGCCGGACGGCACGACAACCGCCGTCCATCGCGACCGAACAATTCCCGTTGAAAGAGGCATCCCCGGCGAGGACGTGCACGCGGCGATCACCACCCTCAAAGGGCGCAAAGGGTGGACGCGCGCGACGGTGACGGAGGTGATCGCCGCGTCGCCGCACCGCGTCGTGCCGCCGTGCCCCTACTTCCGGGAGCACGATTGCGGCGGCTGCGAGTGGCAGCACCTGACGTACGCCCATCAGGTCGATGTGAAGCGTGGGATCGTGACGGAATTGATGGATGAGGCGGGCGTTCGCCGCGCGCCGGATGCCGTCACCACGCTCGATGAACCGTGGCGCTACCGGCACTCCGCCGCGATTGCGCTGGGCAAGGGCGCGGGGTTCCGCAAACGCCGCCGCCAGTCCGTCATCGCGATCCGCAATTGCCCGATCAGCCATCCCGCCATCTCCGGCCTGCTGACAACACTGAATGATTGGTACGAAACGGGCGTCTTCCCTGATCTGCGTGGCAAGGTCTGGGTTGAGGTGAAGGTCGTCGGCACGACGGACGCGCCAACAGTGCAACTCGTGATCGGCGGCATCGGCGGTATGGATTTGCCGAATCGCCCGGAGCTGCACCCGCTCGTGGACAAACTGGCAACGCTCCCGGATGTCGCGAGCGTCACCTACAAGCACCCATCCGGCGAGACGCGCCCGTACCACGGCCCCGCCGCGAGCGTCGTGGTGGTCGGCGGTGAGCCGTTCGTGCTGCCGGCGGGGTCGTTCTTTCAGACGAACCTCGCGCTCGTGCCGCGCCTGATTGCCCGCATCGAGGAACTGACGACACTCGGGCTGGATGACACGGCGGCGGACATCTACTGCGGTGCGGGGCTGTTCACGATGTTCCTCGCGCGGCGGGCGGGGCGCGTTGTGGCGATTGAGGTCGATACGGCGGCGATCGCGGCGGCGCGCGCAACAGCGGCGCTGTGGGGCCTGACGAACATCGAGTTCTACGCGAAGGCCGCCGAGAAGGCGATGGACCTGCTCCCGAATCTCGACCTGGCGCTCGTCGATCCACCCCGGTCGGGCCTCGACCAGCGCGTGCTTGACGCGATCATCGGCAAGCGTCCACGGCAGTTTGTCTACGTCTCCTGCAACCCCGTGACCCTCGCGCGCGACCTGCAATCATTCATCGCGGCAGGCTACACACTCCGGACGCTGGAACTCTTCGACTTCTTCCCGCAGACTTCGCACGTCGAGTCGCTGGCGTATTTGACCGATTCCGGCGCGTGAGTGATCGTCCTTCGTGCACAAGCGAGGGATTACGCCGTCGTCTGCTTGTCCATCTCCCGCATCAGTCGTTGCCGGAGGAAGACGAGCACCGCCGCTTCCTCGGGTTGGAGGCCGGAGAGCGAATCGGCCATCTCCTGCTCGGCGCGCTGCTTGAGCGTGTCGAGCATCGACCCGTCCAGGTAGGCATCCAGTACGGCGGGGTGCACATAGCATTTGCGGCAGACGGTCGGCGTATTGCCGAGCCGCTCCGCGACGGTCTCAATTGCGCGCACGATGTTCCTTTTCGCCTGCGTCTCCTCATCGAACGACTCGAATTCCCGCAACGCCATCGCCGCGAGGACCGTCCCGGCCCAGGTGCGGAAATCCTTGGCGGTGAACTCCTGCCCGGTGATATCCTGCAAGTAGGCATTCACATCGCCGGAGTCGATTGACTGGCGATGCCCGTCGTGGTCGATGTACTGGAAGAGTTCCGCACCCGGTAGGTCCTTGCACTGCTTGACGATCCGCGCGATGCGACGGTCGTTGATGCCGATGGTGTGATCGATGCCGCTCTTGCCGCGAAAGTGGAAGCGGAGCGTCGCGCCGGAGACATCGACGTGCCGGTTACGCATCGTCGTCAGCCCGTACGAGCGGTTCGTCTTCGCGTACTCCTCGTTGCCGATGCGGATGAGGGTCGTCTCCAGCAGCCGCACGACGGTGGCGACGACTTTCTCGCGTGGCAGGCCACGTAGACCGAGATCGTGATCGACGCGCTCGCGGATGCGCGGCAACGCCTCGCCGAACGCAATCAGCCGCGTGTACTTCGTCTCGTCGCGCACCTCGCGCCAGCGAAGGTGATAGCGGTACTGCTTGCGCCCCTTCGCGTCGTGCCCCGTCGCCTGGAGATGGCCGTTCGGGTGGGGACAAATCCAGACGTCCATCCACGCGGGCGGGATGACGAGAGAGCGGATGCGGCGCAGCGTTGCGCTGTCCCGGATCGTCGCGCCATCTGGTCCGCGATAGTTAAACCCCATGCCGGATCGCTTGCGCCGGATGCCGGGCGTCGTGTCGCTCACATAGCGAAGCCCCGCCGCCCGCGCGGACGCAACCGGATCGTTCACGGGCGCCGGGAGGGGCGCGCGTCGTTGCTGCCTTGGGTTTCCTTGCGTCACGGCGTACGTCATGACCGGCGCTGAACGCAAGAGTGATACCACAAAGGCCGATGCATACACGTGGCGGCACTGGCAAATCGATCGCGACAAGGACGTGTTGGATCGGTAGTGGCTGCGCTGATGCGCTATACTGCGGAATATCCGCAGCACGCAGCACAAGGAGCGTCCTGATGGTAACCCAGCGCGAGGCGACAATCGAGGACCTGCACAACGCACCGGATGACGGGAAGTATGAACTCGTGGACGGGAGGCTGGTCCATAGGTCACTGACGGGCGCGCGACCGGGGCATGTGGCGGGCGAAATCCTCTTTTCCTTTTTTCCTTGAAGGTGTACCAGCGAGAGACGCGGAAGGGTAACGCATTCGGCGACAACGTCGGCTTCATCGTGCAACTGCCCCGTCGCCGTTCGTTCAGCCCCGATGCGGCGTACGCCTTCGATGTGGCCATCGAGAGCGATGATTTCGTCGATGGCACGCCCACGTTCGCCGTTGAGGTGCGGTCGAAGGGCGACGACGGCCCGGCGAAGGATGCGGAGTATGCGGCGAAGCGCGCGGAATACTTCGCGGCGGGGACGCACGTTGTTTGGGATGTTGACCCCCGGATGCGGACGGTCACGCGGTATCGCGCGACCGCAGCCGAGACCCCACGGGTATTTGGCATGGGTGAGACGGCGGACGCCGAACCTGCGCTCCCCGGTTGGCGCGTGGCTGTGGACGCGCTCTTCCCCTGAAAACCACCTTCACGCTTTGCCCATCGGAATACGCGCGCCTTGTGAGCGTTCGGATGCGATGATACGCTCTGTTTCATCGCGACGATGGATGCGTGTCGCGCGGGAGTGCCCGTGCCACGCGACGTGACGGGGGGCGGTGTGCAACGAGTGGCGCGGATGTGGCAAACGGCGCCAGGGCGCGGCTACATTATGCTCGCGGCGATGGCGGCCTGTTTCGGCTTCGCGATGAACGCGCAGCAGAACATCGTCACCAACTACTTCGAGAATGTGCTCGGCCTTAAAGGGCCGCAGTTCGGCTACATCACCGCGATCCGCGAGGTGCCGGGGTTCTTGCTGATCTTCCTCACCGCGCTCTTCTACCGCGTCTCGCTCCAGCGGGTGACGGCGGGCGCGCTCGTCCTCCTCGCGATTGGCTACACGTTCTTCGGCCTCTCCAATTCTTTCTGGTCCGTCGCGCCGTGGGTGATCATTTCGAGCATGGGGTACCATACAGTGCTCCAGACGCAGTATTCGCTCGGCATGAGCCTCACGACGGAATCGAAGAGCGGCTCGATCCTCGGGCGGATGGCAGCGATTGGGCAGGGTGGCTCGCTCGCGGCGCTCATCCTGATCTTCATCACCTTCCACTTCGGCCTGATCTCATTCCGGCCCGCGTTCGCTGTCCTCGGGTTCATCTCCCTCCTGGCGGCGCTTGCAATCTTTGGCTTTCCGCACCTGCACGACGGCCAGGAGCGGGCGCAGGCCGCGAAGCGCGATCGGGTCGTCCTGCGGCGCGAGTATCGATACTACTACTACCTCAGCCTGCTGGACGGCGGGCGGCAGCAGGTCTTCTTCTCCTTCGGGCTGTGGGTGCTCGTGCACCGCTACCACCTCTCCGTCTCGCAGATTTCCGCCGTGCTGATCGCCGTGACCTTCGCGAGCATGTCGTCCGGCCCGTGGATCGGGCGGAAGATCGACCAGTACGGCGAGCGCCGGATGCTCTCGCTGGTCAATGCCGGTTACGTCGTCGCGCTCGGCGGGTACGCACTTGCCAACAACGTCGTCGTCGCGTGCGTCTGCTATGTCATCTACTCATTCATCTTCCCGCTCTCGCCAATCGGCGCGGCGACGTACCTGCGCAAAGTCGCGGTCTCCGAGGAGGTCGCGCCGAGCCTCGCGATGGGCGTGACGCTCCAGCACGCGGCGGCAATCGTCGTGCCGGTGACGACGGGCATCATCCTCAACTATGTCGGCTATCAGATTCCTTTCTTCATCGCCTGCCTCTTCGCCTGCTTCACCTTTTTCGTGACGCGGCGGCTCGACCCGCAATCGCAGCGCTCCGCCGCCCGGATCGCGGCGGACGACGCGCGACTCGCGGGCGCGAACGATGTCGCAGAGGCCGAGGCGGTCGGTGAAGCCGCTTCGGGCGGCGCGGGCGAGTCCGTCGCGGCGCAGTCGGCGGTTCGGGGCATCCCCGCCGCATCGACGGGAAGCGACTGAAAGACCTCACCCCCGGCCCCTCTCCATCGCCCAAAGACATGGAATGTATCCGGTTATTACGGCGATGGAGAGGGGAGCGATAATGGGGGATAGATCGCTGGGTCTGTCTTTTAGCCAGCGGATGCCTCCCGCCACTCTGAAACCCGTCACTGTGTGAATCGCCATGCCGTTCCGTGCGACGCACGTATGCTGTCGTTGACACTCGCGTGGCGCGCCCTCTATGCTCCGCCTATGATGAATGGGAGATGTGATGATCCACGCACGACAGAGGAAAGAGTGCCGGTTCTGCTCGTCGGCGCTGGCGTGCGCGGGCGGATGTGGGCGCGCATCCTCGCGGGCCAGACAGGCGTGCACGTTGTTGGCTACGTCGATCCCGACCCTGACGCGCGGGCGTGGGTGCGGGAGACGTTCGGGCCCGATGCGCCTTGTTTCACGGAGTACCGGCGCGCACTCACGGTGACGCAGCCCCGCCTCGCGGTCGTCGCGACGCCACCGACGCAGCGGCACGCGCTGTGTTGCGCGCTGATCGACGCCGGGTGCGACTTGCTTGTGGAGAAGCCACTCGCGGTGGAAGTCGATGAGGCGATTTCCGTCGCTAATCATTGTCGCAAACAACGACGGCGCTGCTTTATCGGTATGAATTTTCGCTATACTGCCACAACGATTGCCGCACAAACCATCCTCCAACGCGGTGACGTTGGTTTGCCGCAGATGGCATACTTGACGTACTGGCGAAATCGTGACGGCTGGTCCGCAGGGCTGAACAAGTACCCACTCACGATGCGGCAGCCGCTCCTCTGGGAGCAATCGGTGCACCATCTCGATCTCTTCCGGCACCTCTACGACGCGGAGGTGGAGACGGTCGTCGCGATGTCGAGCAACCCGCCGTGGAGCGACTACGCGGGCGATGCGACCGTGAGCGCAACGCTTTCGCTCACAAACGGAATGGTCGTGCACTACACGGGCACATGGGCCGCGCGGACGGCGCACGACACCTTTATGTGGCGCACCGATTGCGAGCGCGGCGCGTTGGTGCAGACCGCGCTCTTCGATGGCCTCCACATCGTGCATGACGGCACTGAGGCGATGGAGTACGTGCCCCTGCCAACGCAGGAGCCATTCATGGACGACGTGCGGCTCCTGCTGCGCACGGTGCTCCGCGATCTGCACACCGGCGAGTCCCACGCGCCAAGCGTCGAAGATCACCTGCGAACACTGATCGTCGCAGCGGCCATCGAAGCCTCCGCCAAGCACGGCGTGCGCATCCATATCCCTTCCTTTGCTGCCGCCTTCGGCATCCCAATCCTGCCAGTCATGAACATGCGCGAAACGGCGGTAATGCGCCAAACTCAGTCCTCAGTCCTCAATCCTTAGTCCTTAGTCCTGAAGCGACTGAAAGGAGCGACCCGTGGCACGCACAGCGGAGGCAATCGTTGTTGGTGGCGGCGTGAATGGGACGAGCACGGCGTTCCATCTCGCGGAACGAGGCATCAAGACGATTCTGCTCGACCGGGGCGACATCGCGGGCGCGAGCACCGGGAAGTCCGGCGGATTGGTGCGGATGCACTACACGAACCCGCACGAGGCGCGGCTCGCCAATGAAAGCCTGCCGTATTTTCAGGACTGGCGGCATCGCGTCGGCGTTGGCGATCCCGGCTTCGCGCGCACAGGATTTATCCAGACGGTGACGCCGCATAATATCCCCGCGCTCCACGAGAATGTGCGGATGCTCCAGGGGATCGGCGTCAACACCTGCATCGTCAATGGCGCCGACGTGCGCCGGATGCAGCCGTGGATCGACACGGACGACCTCGTCGCGTGCGCGTACGAGCCAGACTCCGGCTGCGCGATGCCGGGGGAGACCGCACGCTCCTTCGCGCAGGCGGCGGAGAAGCACGGCGCGGCGATCGTCACCGGCGTCGCGGTGATGGGGCTGCGCGTGGCGGGTGGGCGCGTCGTCGGCGTCACAACGGACGCGGGCGACTTCGACGCGCCGCGCGTGATCGTCTGCGCGGGGGTGTGGGGCGTGCCGCTCTTCGCGGGGATCGGGGTTAACCTGCCCATCGAGCCGCACCGCACGCAGGTCGTCCTGTTTGCGCGGCAGGGCGCGTTACCGCGCGGTGTGGACGGCCACATGGTCTTCATCGACGCCGCGCTCGGCTCCTATTTTCGCCCGTACGGCCCGGCCGAGACGCTAATCGGCGCGCGACAGCGGTCGCGGTGGATCGCATCCGCCGACGACTACAACGAGCGCGCGGACGCGGCGATCGTTGCGGACTCGAAGCAGTCGCTCGCGCGGCGCATCCCGGAGATGGAGGGCGCGAAAGTGACGCGCGACTGGGCTGGCATCCTTGACATGACGCCGGATCACTGCCCGATCCTCGAAGCGAACCTCGGCGTGGATGGGCTGTTCCTCGCCGCCGGGTTCAGCGGCAGCGGGTTCAAGAGCGGCCCATACGTCGGCCAACTGATGGCGACGTGGGCGGCGACCGGCGCGCAACCCGACGCCGCGCAACCCTTCCCACTCGCTCGTTTCGCGGCGGGCCACCCAATTACCCCCGCGCACCCGTACACCGATGACGCGGGTGAGACGGTCGTGTCTGCCCCGCACTGAGAAGTGCTGAATGCTGAGGATATTGGCTCCAAATCCTGCTGGCCTGATGAGGGGCCGGGGGTGAGGAATTGAAACCGACGCTTTAGCGCGCGTCATCAGCGACGGTGACGAGGAACGCATCAAGTATGCGATCAAACGCGGGCGGATCGTCGAGGTACAGCCAAAGTGTCACGGAGACATCGGCCAGCACCCGCTCGGCGACGGCGGGATTTGACCCTACCTGCGACGCGTAATCATCCCAGATCATTTGCTCGTACTCCGGGGAATGTAACTGCGCTATTAGTCCGGTTCGCATCGCCTCGGGTACCTGCCTGCCATCAGTCGGGGGATCGACGAGCAGGAGGCCCGCGACCCGCTCCGGGTGCGCCCCCGCATACTGCAACCCGACCGCGCCGCCCCTGCTGTGCCCTACGACGACGAGACGGGCGAGACCGAGCGCATCCACAGCGGCGGCCACGTCGTCCGCACGCCCGACAATCGAGTAGTCTCCGTTGCGCGGGGCGTCGGAGCGCCCGTGACCGCGCAAGTCGAGGGCGATCGCCTGCTGCGTCGGTCGCAGATGCGCGAGTTGCTTCGCCCAATGGCCCGCGTTCCCGCCGTCGGAATGGAGGAAAAGCACGGGAAGATGATCGCCCGCGCCGCCGACGTCAGCGACCAGCGTGCCCTGCGGCCCGCCAATCCTCATCTCGCTCATGACACACCTCCGAATATTCCATCCCGATGTCGTCGCGATCGCAGTGAAACACACCAGAAAATACAGAATCTATGGTATTCACATGAAGACGCGAAGACGCGATGCGGCGACACGCGATATGGTATCCTGCGGCGCGGCGAGGATCGCCACGCACGAGGGGGGTGAGGGGTGAGCGGTACGCCGATTGGCGTTGGATTGCTGGGTCTCGGCACCGTGGGCGCCGCCGTTGCGCACGCGCTTATCGAGCAGGAAGAGGACATACTGCGCCAACTCGGGCGGCCGGTGCGCATCGCGGCGGTGCTGGAGCGCGGGCCGGAACGGGCTGCGCGCGCCGATCTCCCCGGCGATCTCATCCGCACGGACGGCGCGGCGGTGGTGAGCGACCCCAGTGTCCACATCGTTGTCGAGGTGCTCGGCGTAGTGGAACCGGCGCGGACGCTCGTGGACCGCGCCTTGCGCGCCGGGAAGCCCGTCGTGACCGCGAACAAGGAACTGCTGGCGCGGCATGGCGGCGCGCTCTTCCCGCTGGCGATGGCGGAGCGCGCGCCGCTCCTGTGCGAGGCGTCCGTCGGCGGTGGCATCCCGCTTTTCGCCGCGCTCCGACAGCTACGGGCGGCGAACCGGATTACGGCCTTCCGGGGCATCATCAACGGCACGACGAACTTCATCCTCAGCGCGATGACTGAGCAGGGCACAGCGTACGCGGACGCGCTCGCGGAGGCGCAACGCCTCGGCTATGCAGAGCCGGACCCAACCGCCGATGTCGAGGGGTACGACGCGCTGTACAAGGCGTGCGTCCTCGCACAGGCGTGCTTCGGCACGGCGGTATCGTTGGAGTCGGTTGATCGCACCGGCATCACGGGCGTGACGGCTGATGCGATCGCGGCGGCGCGGGGGGCGGGGGAGGTCGTCAAGTTGCTCGCGCGGGGGACGTGCGCCGATGGCGTCGTTCGTCTCTCCGTCGCGCCGACGCGTGTCCTCGCCGCTAGCCCATTCGGCTCGACGAGCGCGAATTACAACGCGATTGAACTGACCGGTGACCGCGTCGGGCCGGTGCTGCTCGTCGGTCAGGGCGCGGGGCCGCGACCGACCGCCTCCGCGATCCTCTCGGACATCGTCGATGCCGCCCGCGTCGTGCTCGGCACGCCGCCCGACCCCTACTTCGTGCATCTCGGAGGCACCCAATGAGCAGCGACATGGCATGGCTGAAAGAGATCCGCGCCCTCGTCTATGACATGGACGGCGTGCTCTGGCGCGGCAAGGAAGCCCTGCCCGGCCTGAATGCCATCTTCGACTGGATGGACGCCGAGCGCATCCCCTACCTGCTCGCGACGAACAACTCGATGAGCACCGCACAAATGTACGTTGAGCGGCTGGTGGGGCACGGCGTGACGGTGCCGAAGGAGACGATAATCACCTCCGGGATCGCCGTGCGCGATTATCTCCGCGCGACGTACCCGGCGGATGTGACCGTCGGCGCGGTCGGCATGACGGCGCTCTTCGAGGTGCTCTACGATGAGGGTGGCTTCACGCGGGACGATCACCGCCCGCAAGTGCAGGTTGTCGGGACGGACCTCAATTTCAGCTACGCGGACATCAAGCGCGCCTGCCTCGCGATCCGTGCGGGGGCGGCATTCGTCGCAACGAATCCGGACACGACCCTCCCAACAGAGGAGGGCTTAGTTCCCGGTTGCGGTGCGATGATCGCGGCGCTCGTCGCCTCAACGGACGTGCAGCCCACGGTGATCGGCAAGCCGGAGAGGTACATGTTCGAGCTGGCCTGCGCGCGGCTCGGCTTGCAGCCGCACGAGGTGCTGATGATCGGTGATCGCCTCGACACCGACATCCTCGGCGCGAACCGCGCCGGTTCCCGCACCGCGCTCGTCCTCACCGGCGTCTCGCAGCGCGAGGAGATTGTCACCACCGGCATCGAGCCGACGATGATCGCCGCCGATCTCGTGGAACTGCTCGAACGACTGAAGGATGCCCGGAAGCAATGAGCAATGAGCAACAAGCAACGCGTGGCAATACGCCGAAGCCTGGCTCCGCACTCGACTTCGATTACGAGGATGCGACGACGATTCAGGGGCGCGGTGGCATCAGCGCGACGGAGCGAACGATTGGCGGACTCCGGTTGCGGCGGGCGTTCGACGCGATGCGCAACACGACGGGATCATGCCTGCTGCTCGGCTGCGGTGCGGGGCGGCATAATCGCGCCATCCACACCGAACGGCCGGACATCTCGCTCATCGGGGTGGACCTGAGCGTCAGCGCCATCCGGGAGGCGGTGTCGCAGGGGCATGGCGGCGCGTATGTTGTCGCAGATGCCGCGCACACTCCGGCGGCGGACGGTGCGTACGACATTGTGCTGCTCTTCGACCTGCTCGAACACGTCCCGGATGTTGGCCGCTGCGTCGCGGAGATCGCGCGGGTGCTCAAGCCGGGCGGCATCTTCCACGGCTTCATCCCGCTCGAAGCGCAACCGAAGACGCTCTTCCGCGCCCTCACGTCGAGCAAACGCATCCCGATTCACCGGTGGAAGCACGACCACGTCGGGCACATCCAGCGGCTGACGACGGACGCCGTGCGGAGCATCTTCGAGGCGCACAACATGATGCCGACGGAGTTGACGTACTCGTTTCACCTGCTCGGGCAGGTGCACGACATCGTCGATTACTGGGGGCGTGAGCGGCTGCGCCAATCACTGACGGGGCGGAAGGCGACGGTCACGCGGGCCGTCCAGCGCGTCGTCTTCTTCCCGACGTGGCGGCTGACGTACTGGGAGGACACGCTGCTCAAGCGCAACCCGTGGGCGACGGGACTGCACCTCACCGCCATCAAGCGGTAGAGGTGATCGCGAGGTAGGCATTCCCTGCGTTCTTCCGACGCAGCACGGTGCGGCCAATCCATTGCACCGCAGCGATCAGTCGCTTCGCCAGCCCGTATTTCTTGTTCAGTAGCCTGGTCACGCGCGCGGCATCGCTGGCAGGGAGGAGTCGGGCCGTCGCGGGGAACGCCTCGTCCGAGACCTTTCCGCTGCGGTCGCAGGGTGCGACGGTCACCTCCACGTTGTTGCGAATGCGCTTCACCTTGCCCGATTGCGCGCCGGTGTAGACGAGGAGTTCATCGCCGTCCACCGCGAACCAGACCGCCGTGGGCACCGCGCGGCCATCCTTGCGGTAGGTCGTCAGGCTCAGGTACTTCTCGTTCGTCAGTGCGGCGACCCGCGCATCGGGCATCGGTCACTCCTCTGGTTCGAACACGCCGCGTCACGCGCCCATGCCGCTGACGCGCTCAACCTTGATCCGCACGACGGCGGGCGGCTTCGGGATGGGATTCTGTTCGAGGTATTGCTTGCCGCCTTCCGGGCCGCGATACCGCGTCGCCATGTGCAGGCGCTTGCTGAAATCCTCATCGATGCTGATCGTCGCGGCGCCATTCACGGCGACGTAGGGGAACCCCGAAGGATCGACAACGTGGAAGGCAACGCGCGGATCGCGTTCGATGTGATGAAGTTTCGCGAGGTCCTGCCGGGTGATGAACCAGATATCGTCGCCGTCGAGGTCATACCAGACGGTGAAGAGTGAGGGCGTGCCGTCTGCACGGAGCGTCGCAACGGTGCCGTACCGTGGTTCAGAGAGGAAGGCGCGTTGCTTATCCGAGAATACCATCGGGGGCTGACTCCTTTTCGCGAGCGAGATCGACACGGCATCGTTAATCGGTGTTGTCGTTCGGTGATTCGAGTTGCTCCGGCCCGAAGGAGTGGGGGAGCAGTTCCTCCAGCGTTGTCCGTAGGAAGACCTGACCGTCCGTGTTCGCGATGATGATCGCCGCGTCCTTGCCGAACTCGCGGATCACCTGGCGGCATGCGCCGCATGGCGTCGCAGGATCGTGCCCCGTCGTGACGACAGCGACCGCGCGGATGCGCCGGGCGGCGGGGTCGCCGGACTTGCCGACGAGGCCGAAGATCGCGTTCCGCTCGGCGCACGAGGTGAGGCCGTACGAGGCATTCTCGATGTTGCACCCGCTATGGACTTGCCCATCCGCCGTCAGGATCGCCGCGCCGACGGCGTAGTGCGAGTACGGGACGTAGGCTCGCGTGCGCGCATCGGTCGCAACGGTGATCAAATCGCGCTCTTGTTCGGGTGTGAGATTCACCTAACCCCCCGGCCCCCTTCCCCTGCGGGGGAAGGGGGAGTTTGGGGACGATTCGAAGAATCGTCCCCTTTGATGCTCGGCACTCGGCACTCAGCACTCAGCACTTTCCCTCAGTGCGCGTGTGCGGCGGCCTCGTGGCGGGCGTGGGATTCCTTGATGATCGCATCCTGCAGGTGCGCGGGGACCGTCTCGTAGCGGTCGAAGTGCATCTCGAAGGTGCCGCGCCCCTGGGTGAGCGAGCGAAGATCGGTCGCGTACCGCTGCACCTCAGCCAGCGGCGCGTCCGCCTCGATGGTCGTGAAGCCCCGACTGGGGTTCATGCCGTGGACGCGGGCGCGCTTGCTGTTCAGGTCGCTCATGATGTCGCCGGTGTACGAATCCGGCACGGTGATCTCCATCTTGTACACCGGCTCCAGGAGCACCGGGTGCGCCTTCTGCGCCGCCTCCTTAAAGCCCTGCGACCCGGCGATCTTGAACGCCATCTCGGAGGAGTCCACCGGGTGGTACTTGCCGTCTGTCAGCGTCACGCGGACATTCGAGACGGGGAACCCAGCCAGGAAGCCCTCGTGGAGCGCCTCGCGGATGCCCTTCTCCACCGCCGGGATGAAGTTCTTCGGCACGCTCCCGCCGACGACCGTGTCGCGGAACTCGAACTCGCCGCCCATGTTCGGCTCGATGGTCAGCACGACCTCCGCGAATTGCCCATGGCCGCCCGTCTGCTTCTTGTGGCGCGATGTCACCTGCGCCGCGCCCTGCACCGTCTCCCGGTATGGCACGACCGGCATGTCGAGATCGACGTTGACGCCGAACTTACGCGCCATGCGCTCGGTCGCGATCTGGACATGCGAGTCGCCCATCCCGGAGACGAGCGTGTCGCCCGTCACGGGGTCGCGGTCGATGTGAATCGTCGGGTCCTCCTCGATCAGCCGATGGAGGCTCGTGCCGAGTTTGTCGAGGTCGCCCTTGCTCTTCGGGCGCACCGCGACGGTGTACGACGGCTGCGGGAAGTGCACGCCATCGAGCACAACTGGATGCTCCGGCGTGCAGAGCGTGTCGCCGGTGGCGGTCTCCGCCAGTTTCGTCACCGCGCCGATGTCGCCGGGGCCAACTTCGCCCACGGGAGTCTGTTCCTTGCCGCGCACCATGTACAATTGCCCGACGTGCTCCGGCTTGTTGCGGTTCGCGTCGAGCATGTTGGTGTTCGTGCGCATCGTCCCCGCATAGACGCGGAAGAAGGTCAATTTGCCGACGTACGGGTCCGCCATCGTCTTGAAGACGAGCGCGACGGGCGGCTCAGTCGCGCCAATCTTCACCGTCGCGGCCTTGCCGTCCTGCGTCTGCGCGGTAATCGTCGCCTTGTCCGCGCCGGGGAACGCATCGACGATCGTGTCGAGCAGCGCGCCCGTGCAGGCGACCCGCTGCGACGCCCCTACGAGCAGCGGGACGATGCTCCCCGCCGCGACCGCCTTCTGGAGCGCCGCCGTCAGTTCGGCGTCGCTGATCTCCTCGTCGCCGATGAAGCGTTCGATCAGGGCGTCGTCCGTCTCGGCGATCTTCTCGACGAGCGCGAGGCGCGCCTCCTCGACCGCGTCCATCATGTCGGCGGGGATCGCGGCCTGCTGCACGCTGCCGTCGTTCTTGGCGCTTACCGTGTATGCAGTGCGCGTCAGGAGATCGACGTGCCCGGAGAACGACGCCTCGCTGCCGATGGGCAGATGGAGCGGGGTGATCGCGCTGCCCCATGCCTCCTGCGCCTGTGCGAGCGTGCGGGCGAAATTCGCATTCTCACGGTCGAGTTTGTTCACGAAAACGAGGCGTGGGAGCCGCGCCTCGTCGCAATAATTCCAGACTTGCTCACTTCCCACCTCCATACCGGAGGCGGCGCAGAGCACAATGACGGCGGCGTCCGCAGCGCGCAGGGCGGATTTCGTCTCGCCGACGAAGTCCGCGTAGCCGGGCGCATCGAGGATGTTGATCTTGTGATCGCGCCACTCGATCGGCAGCACGGCGGTACTCACGGAGATGTGGCGCTTGATCTCGTCCGGGTCCCAGTCCGAGAGTGTGTTGCCATCCTCGACGCGACCGAGGCGCGTCGTCGCCTTTGCGGTGTACAGCATCGCTTCGGCCAACGACGTCTTCCCCGCGCCACCGTGGGAGAGCAGGACGACGTTGCGGAGCCGTTCGGGGGGATACTGTTTCATCGCAGGTACCTCCAACTGTGCCGGGGCGGCGATAAAGCCGCCAGACGATCAACGCACCGGCCCGTGGCCGGCGAAGCAGTACAGGCCGCGCGGGGCGCGACGTGATGCCAAAGCGGTCCATCGTGAACGATAGCGAATAGGTGTCGCATTTGTGGATACGACGGTCTGATTGCGGGCCGGGCAGTCATCGTGGCCCGGCGGACTCATACGGTACGGGTAGTATGGCACGGTTGGCGCAATTGTCAATTTGTGATGATGTGATGATGATTCCTTGTTGCACGTCTGCGGTATGCTTGCATCATTAACCGGGGGTGAAGCGGGAAGGGGATGGACCATTGGCACACGAAGACCTCGGGGCGCTCAAGGGGCAACTGAAGGAGACCTTGCGGGAACTGACTGCGCTCGATGGCGTCGCCGGGCAGGAGATGGCCGTCGTGCGCTGGCTGCGGGAGCGCCTGACGCCGCTCGCGGACGACGTGACCGTCGATCGCATGGGCAATGTCACGGCGACGGTGCGCGGCGGCGACGGCCCGCACCTCGTGCTCTCCGCGCACTCCGACGAGATTGGCGGGTTGGTGAAGGCAATCGAGCCGGACGGCAAAATTCGGTTCGAGAAGAACGGCGGCGTGATCGAGACGCTGCTCATCGGGCGCAAGGTGCGCGTCGGCGCTGCGCCCGGCATCGTCGGGGTCAAGGCAGGGCATCTCCAACGGCCCGATGAACAGCGCACCGTCCCGCCGATGCGCGATCTCTACATCGATGTCGGGTACGACACGGCGGCGGAGGTCGCCGCGCTCGGCATTGCCATCGGCACGCAGATCACCTACGACGCGCCGCTCGCGGAACTGACCAACGGCGACCGCGTCTACGGCAAGGCCGTCGATAACCGCATCTCCTGCGCGATTCTCATCCATCTGCTCGAACGCCTCAAGGGGCAGAAACTTGGCGGCACGCTGACGTGCGCCGTTGCCGTGCAGGAGGAAGTCGGGCTGCGGGGCGCGCAGGTGGTGGCGTACCGCCTCAACCCCGATTACCTCATCGTGCTCGACACGATGCCCTCCGGCGACACCCCGGAGATGCGCCTCGCGCAGGACGCGAATGTCAAAATCGGCGCGGGGCCGGTCATCCGCCTGATGGCGGGCGCGGGCACGGGCCACCTGATGCCGCCGCAGATGATCCGCCTGCTGCTCGACACGGCGAAGACGGAGGGGATTCCGGTGCAGCCCGTCGTGCTCGGCGGTGCGAACACGGACGCCGCGACGATGCACCTCGTGCGCGAAGGCATCCCGACGGGTGTGATCAACCTGCCCCGCCGCTACTCGCACTCGCCCGTCGAAATGCTCGACCTCAACGACGCTGCGCACGCCTTGCTTCTCGCCGAAGCAATCGTCAAGGGCATCGGCACGCACCGGCTGGAGTTCCTGGATTGAATGACCTCGCCCACGTTGAACAATCGTTGATGGAAGCGCGGGATGCCCTGCTGGAGTTCTGGGAACAGGGCGAGGGGGCTGTCTGCTTCCTCGCCCTCGGCGTCGCGGATGACGCGCTCGCGGACTACCGTGTGCTGGATGGCCGGATGGCGCGGGGGCGTGATCCCAGTGACTGGCGGCGGATTGATATACTGGCTGAGGAAGTGATGCGGTTGCGCGCACCACTCGAAGGGACGACGAAAGAGGCGTGGCCATCTGATCGGAGCGAGCAATGGGCAGCGCATGTCGGGCATACCGACTGCTCAGTGCGTGATGGCGAGGTACCCTGATGTATTTCCAACATTCGAGTGAGATTTGGCGGGACTATCCGGAGCTTGTTCCTGGTGTGCTCTTTGCCGAGGGAATCACCAGGGATGTCTCTGTTGACTCTCGGATTGCCAGGTTCAATGCAATCGCAGCATCGCGACTCGCGAACACCTCGGAAGGGGAGCTGCCCGAAATACAGGCGTGGCGGCGCACCTTTTCGCGGATGGGGCTCAAGCCTACGCAGTATCGCTGCGCCTCGGAGTCGCTGTTGCGACGCTTCAGGAAAGAAGGGTCTCTCCCATCGATTCACCCGCTGATCGATCTCTGTAACGCGATTTCCCTTGCGTTCGCCGTCCCGGTGGCCGTGTTCGATGTTTCCCAGATCGCGGAGTACGTCGAAGTTCGCTATGCGGTCGGCGACGAAAGCTACCTAGCTTTCTCTGGTGAAATCGAGCATCCCGACGCGCATGAAGTGATCTTCGCGGCCAACGCGGGGCGCGCGCACGCCCGGCGATGGACCAATCGGCAGAGTGCCTCCTCGGCCGTTCGGGAGACGACAACCGCTATCTTGATCGTCGCGGAAGCGATGCATGGTTCGGCCTCTACAGATGTTCCGCAACTGATGGCCGCGCTTGCCGACGCGCTGACCACCGTCTGGTCCGTCGCCCCAAAAACCACGATACTGAGCCAGTCCGCGCCACGATTCGAGTTTTGAGGAACGACCATGCGTGTAATCGGGGGCAACGGCTGCTTCTCACTCAATGCCGTAACAAATCTACCATGCATCTTACCCCAAGAGAGAATCCACCTTCTCATAAGCTATCGGAAGAATCGAACCCAGATTAGAGGACTAATCAGACATTCGAGATGTGAAGGCGAAATCACGACGAGGATGCCACTTCCGCAAGGACGGCGTCGGTGTTCGTGATCGTGGCGAATTCCTTGTGCAGGTTCATCAGCGTCATAGCGTGGATGGCGTCAGCGGCATAATGCGTGCCGTCTGGGGCGGTGCCATCGTAGGCGGCGGTCGCATCTCCGACAACGTATGTGTCGAAGCCGAGGTTACCCGCCATGCGCGCGGTCGACTCGACGCAGTGATTCGCCACGAGGCCGGTGACAACGAGCGTCGTGATCCCTGCGCCGCGTAATCGCGCTTCGAGATCCGTGCCGATGAATGCGCTGTGGACGTGCTTGGCAATCAACCACTCATCGGGCAACGGCGCGACGATCTCCTTGATCGCGTTGCCGGGCTGACCGGGCGCGAACGGAGACGCAGGATCGAGTGAGTCATCGCGGATGTGGACGCATCTCCGCCCGGTCGCTCGCCATGCGGCGAGCAGCCGAGCGATATTCGCCTCGGCATCGGGGTTGTTGCGCGGCGGTCGTCGCGGGTCGTCCAATGCTTCCTGGACATCGATCACAAGCAGGGCGGCGGTTTCTGGCAGCATCGTGGACATGATTCTCCCTTCGTTGCCACGTCGACGAAGGCGACGCGCTCCGTCATTGGATGCGCACACTATAAAGCAAGCCGGGCGCAGCATGCGCGCATCCGTCATCGAAACGTTCGATCGCGTGCCGGAATATGCCGAACTGACCGCGTGATCGTACTATACCTGTACAGGATCATCTCAGAAGGCAGCAATGCAGTAGCAGCCGAGATGCTGATAAAGAGACGAGTAACGAAACGAGAGCGACGGGGAAAAGCGGCGACGCTAACGGTGTTCGGGATTGTCGCGTAAACGTTGGCTTTTCAAATGAATCGTGACGTGTAACGATATGGTTATCCAACCGCGACCTTGGTGAACTGCTGCATGACGAGATCGATGTCGGGCCGGTCGGCGAGGTCCTTGCCGATGTACCGCCAGCGAATCACGCCGTTGCGGTCGAGGATGTACATCGTCGGGTACGCAAGCCCACCCTCCACCGGCACGAGCACATCGGCGGGGTTGAGCAGGCCGTATTGATGGATCACGCGCCGCTGCGGGTCGGAGAGCGTGGTGAAGGTGAAGCCATGCGCCTGCGGCCCGTCAACGCCGGGGCGCAGATGTTGCTGGTCGTCCGCGCTCACAGCGAGTACATCGCCGCCCTGCGCGCGAACCTCCGCTAGCCGTTCCTGCAGCCCACCGAGCTGCTCCTTGCAGTGAATTCAGCCAAAGGTGCGGAAGAAGACGAAAATCGTTGGCTTCCCTCGATACTCGTGGAGCGATACCGGCTCGCCCGCCGCGTTCGGCAGCGTGAAATCGGGCGCGGCCTCACCGACACGGAGCGGCGCGCGATCCCCCGGCGTTGTCGGCGGCGCGTACCCGTCGTCGCCGCCAAGCAACGGACGAAGCAGCACGAACGCGGCGACCGTGATGAGCAACGCCGCACCGCCTGCCGGGAGCGCGAGGCGGGCGGTGCGATGGGTCGTTGATCTGCGTGTCGTGGTCATGCGGCTTCCCAATCAATGCGTCCGCAAATGCGCGAGTCGGTTCATGACACAACGGGTGGGGAGGTATTACGGCAGTGCATCAGGTAGATACCGTACAGCGTCAGGTCATCGTCCACGGAATTGATCGCGGGCGTACCCGCCGCGATGATGCTCGCAAGGAAGCCTGTTGCGACGACATTGGATACGCCACCAAGTTCCCGCGACATCCGTGTCACTAGCCCTTCGACCAAACCAATATATCCCAGAACGACACCGGATCGCATCGCATCCACGGTGTTCGTGCCAATGGCGTGATCCGGTGCCTGCAATTCGATGCTGTAGAGTTGCGCCGCGCGGCCCGCGAGCGATTCGAGCGAGAGCGCGAGACCGGGCGCGATTGCCGTGCCGACGTAGTTGCCGTCCGCGCTAACGCAACTGAATGTCGTCGCGGTACCGAAGCCAATCACGATCGCGGGGCCGCCGTAGCGGTGATACGCCGCCGCGCAGTTCATCACCAAATCCGCGCCGGCCTCGGCGGGCCGGTCAATCCGCACGCCGACGCCCATATCGACGCCCGGCCCGGCGACGAGCGGCGTCAGATGCAAGTAGCGCGCGCACAGATCGCGCAGTTGCACGAGCGCCTGCGGCACGACGGACGAGATGGCGACGGCGGTGATCTCCTCCGGTGCGTGACCATTTGTGCGAAGCAGCGTCGCGAGGTGCACCCACCACTCGTCCGCCGTGCGCACCCGATCTGTGGAGATGCGCCAGAGATACAGCGGACGGGCGTCATCGCCCGCGTCGTCCGCGTAAAGGCCGAATTTCGTGTTCGTATTCGAGAGGTCCACCGCTAGCAGCATGGCATCGGGTTCTCTATTCGCGCCGCAGTTCGCGGTTCATACGTTCCCTCGACTGCGACGAATTACTGACTGTATCGTAGCATACGCACCTGTGATGGTTTGCGACGTGTCCACTGATCGGCTACACTCGTGCGGGTAATCATCCCCACTGTGAGCGAAATGACTTCCGGGGCATTGCTGCCCGTAGGATATATGAGGGTACGACGATGCCGGTCACGGTTGTGCTGGGCGGACAGTGGGGCGACGAGGGAAAGGGCCAGATCACTGACACGCTGGCGCGGGATGTCGACATCGTCGCACGCGCGACGGGTGGCTCCAACGCGGGGCATACGGTGATCAACGAGCAGGGCACCTTCGCGGTCCACCTTATCCCGTCGGGTATTTTCACCCCCGGAACGACCTGCGTGCTCGGCAACGGTATGGTGATCGGCCCGCAGACGCTCATCAAGGAGATGGACGCGCTCGCCGCACACGGCATCGACCTCTCCAACCTCCATATTTCCGACAAGGCACACCTCGTGATGCCGTACCACCCGATGCTGGACGCCCTTGAGGAGGAGCGGCGCGGCGAGGCGGCGATTGGCACGACGCGGCGCGGCATCGGCCCCGCGTACATGGACAAGATGGCACGCAGCGGCATTCGCGTCGCGGACCTGATGGACGAGGAGGCCCTTCGCAGCCGCCTCGCGTTCCTGCTGCCGTACCGCAATGACCAGCTCGTCAAAATCTTCGGCGCGGAGCCGGTCGCGCTGGAGCCGCTCGTCGCGGAGATGCTGGCGTACGGCGAGCGGTTGCGCCCGTACGTGACGCAGACGGAAATCCTCATCCAGGACGCGCTCGACGCTGGGAAGCATGTGCTCGTCGAGGGCGCGCAGGCGTCGCTGCTCGATCCCGACTTCGGCACCTACCCGTTTGTTACCTCATCGTCGCCGACGGCGGCGGGCGCGTGCCTGGGGACAGGCATCGCCCCGGCGCAGGTGACGACGGTGCTCGGCGTCTTCAAGGCGTACTGCTCGCGTGTCGGCGCGGGGCCGATGCCGACCGAGTTGATGAACGCCACGGGCGACCTCATCCGCGAGCGTGGTCGCGAGTACGGCACGACGACGGGTCGCCCCCGCCGCACCGGCTGGTTCGATGCGGTCGCCGCGCGGTATGTCGTTCGGCTCAACGGCATCACTCAGATTGCGCTCACCGGTATCGGTGTGCTCGGCGCGTTCGAGTCGATCAAGGTCTGCACATCGTATCGCATCAACGATGAAGCGGTGCGGACGATCCCGACGCTCGCGGAAGTATACGCGCGGGCGGAGCCGGTCTACGAGGAATGGCCGGGTTGGCAGAGTGATACATCGAACGTGCAAACTGAGGATGATCTCCCACCACAGGCGCGCGCATATATCGCGCGGCTGGAGGAATTACTCGGCGCGGAGATTGTGCTCGTTGGCGTCGGGCAGCAGCGGCGACAGCTGGTGCGGCGCGGTTCGCTCGCGCCGGAGACGGCTTCTGTTTCCTGATTGCGATATGCGATGCGCGCCGTTGAAGAGGTGCTTGAATCATTGTCGCCTAAAACGACATAGATTATACATCTGCCTCAGCGGTCAGAATGTCTGGCAGATTACCTCATTTGGCTGTTCTGTAAATGCAATGAGCGCTCGCGTTGTCGGTCTGTGTGACAATGATTCATGGGAATAGCGCCTGATGCATGCGGTCATCTTCTACATCCTGATCGTCTTTATCGTGATTCTCGTCGTGTTCATCGTGCGGCAGATGCGGCTACGGCGTACGATTGCGGAGCGACAGGCGATGCGGATTGAGCGTGCACAGCAAAGGGAACGAGGCGAGGGTGATGCTTGATCGAGCGGCAATTGAGGCGATCATCCCGCACCGTGCCCCGTTCCTGCTGATCGACCGCATCGTCGAAATCAACGCGGGCGTCTCCGCGATTGGGGAACTGGATGTGCGCGATGACATGTTCTGGGTGCCCGGTCACTTCCCGCAGTACGCCGTCATGCCGGGCGTGCTGATCGTCGAGGCGCTGGCACAGGTCGGCGCGGTCGCGTTGCTCAGCGTGGAAGAATACCGGGGCAAACTCGCCTTCTTCGCCGGGATCGACGGTGTCCGCTTTAAGCGGCAGGTTGTCCCCGGCGACACCTTGCGCCTGGAAGTGACGCTGGAGGCGATGCGGCGGAGCATCGGCAAGGGGCAGGCGACCGCGACGGTCGGCGGCAAGGTCGCCGCCCGAGGTGAGTTGATGTTCGCGGTTGCGGACGCGCCGGGGACCTAACCCCCCGGCCCCCTTCCCCTGTGGGGAAGGGGGAGAGGGAGGGGCTGGGGGTGAGGAATTGAGGCTGGCTCTCGAACGGAAGCGGTGGCCGCTCGATATCGCATGGTCGGAGCGGGCGCGGGATGCGGTGGTTGGGGTAGTCTGTCGGCTGCTTGGGCTGCTTTGCTGGCCGCTGACGCGCCCGCCGCACGGGGGGACATGGCCAACGCCGCGCCGCATCCTCGTGCTGAAGCCGTGCTGCATGGGCGATCTGCTCTTCACGACGCCGCTGCTCGCCGCGCTCAAGGCGGCATATCCCATGAGCCATATCATGGTCGCGACGGGTGCGTGGTCCGCACCGGTGCTCGCGGACAACCCGCATGTCGATGTGATTCTCGATGTGCCGTCGCGGATTGGCCTGCGCGGCCTGCGGGAATGGGCGAACCGGCTCCGCGCAGAAGCGTTCGACGTTGCGGTTGTGCCGGATCGGTCGCCGGTCTGCGGGCTACTCGTTACACTGGCGGGGATTCCGCGCCGTGCCGGTTTAGACAGCGAGGGGCGGGGCTTTCTCTATACCGACCGCGTTCCCGTCGGGCCGGACGATCACCGCATCCATGAAGCGGACCTGTACGCGCGCGTCGGCGCGGCGATTGGCGCGCCGCCAGCGCCGGGGCAGGGAACGATCTACTGCCCGCCCGCTGCCGCTGTCGAGCGGGTGCGCGCGCTGATCGTGGAACATGGATGGGTGTCGCCGCTCTGGGTGATCCATCCGGGTGGTGGCGTCAACCCCGGCATGACGCTGTCGCCCAAGCGGTGGCCGGCGGAACGGTTCGCGCAACTCGCGGATGGCTTGCGCGACACGCACGGCGGGACAGTGCTGCTCGTCGGGGCGGAGACGGACGCGGACGCGGTGCAGGCGGTGCGTGGGGCGCTGCATGGGCCGTCCGTTGACCTCACGGAGACGCTCGACTTCGGCGCGTTGGGGGCGTTGGCGCAACACGCCGCACTCTACGTCGGCAACGACACGGGCGTGACGCATTGCGCGCTCGCGGCGGGCGCGCCGACGCTCTGCATCTTCGGGCCAACCGACGCGCGGCAGTACGGCCTCTACGGTGGGCGGGGGATGATGGCGGTCGGGCGCGTGCCGTGGTCGCCCTGCTTCCGGCGTGGCAGGCTCGCGTGCACCTGCGGTACGATACGATGCATGGACGCCGTGACTGTCGCGGATGTCCGCGCGGCGGCGGATCGACTCATGGGAGTGCCTGTTTGAATCTTCAGTACTACGCTCGCCGGGGCATGATGCGCATCGGCGGCTTGTTCGTTCAACTCTGGAAGCCCCCGCCGCTCGAAGCGGTGCGCCGCGTCGTTCTCATTCGCCCCGACCACCTCGGCGATGTGCTGCTGCTGACACCCGCCCTCGCGCGGCTGCGGGAGGCGTTGCCCGATGTTGCGATGACGCTCTACGTCGATCCGTCATCATGCCCGGTCGCGTTCAATGGGCCGGAGGGGGTGACGGTCGAGGCGCACGCCTTCCCCGGCATCACGCGCGGGCCGAAGCCGCACCCGGTGCGCCCCTACGTCGATCTCTGGTTCATGGCGCAGCACCTGAAGCAGGGGAATTACGACGCCGCGCTCATCCTCCGGCCCGATCACTGGTGGGGCGGCGGCACGGTCGGCGTGGCGCGCATTCCGCTCGTGATGGGGTTCGATCATCGGGACACGCGGCCCGCGCTCAATCACCGCCTGCCGTACGTCCCCCGGATGCACGCAGCGCGCGCGAATCTGCTCCTTGTCGAGGCGTTAATCGCCCGCGCGACGGGCAAATCACCCCGCGCCCTGCCTGCCCGCGACGCCGACCTGATGCGCGCGCACCCACTCGTCTTCCGCGTGCCGGAGGCGGTGCAGGAGCGTGCAGAGGCGTTACTGGAAGGATGGGGTCTCGACACGCCGCTCATCGCGATCAACCCGAGCGCGGGCGCGCCCGTCAAGCGGTGGCTGCCGGAGCGATGGGCGCAGGTGGCGGACGCCCTCGCGGCCCGATACGGCGCGGCAATCGTGCTGACGGGCGCGCCGGGCGACGAAGCGTTGTCGGCGGAAGTCGCGGCGGCGATGACGCATCCCGCGCTCGATCTCGTTGGCAGGACCGATTTCCCGACGCTCGCGGCGGTGTATGAGCGCGCCGCACTGGTGCTGGGGCCGGACTGCGGGTCGCTCCATCTGGCGGTCGCCGTCCGCACGCCGACGATTCACCTCTACGGCCCCGCCGATGTCACGCAGTACGGCCCGTGGGGCGACCCGGCGCGGCATGTCGCGATCACGGCGGATCGTCGGGACATCCCATGCCTCGGCTGCGGCGACCTCTCGCTCAGCCGCCCGCCCGCGCCGCCCTGCCTGACGATCCTCGAAGTGGCGGATGTGCTCGCGGTCGCGGAGCGATTGCTGGCGCTCCCAGCGATCGCGCGGTCGTAGGATGCCCCGCCGTCTGCTGATCGGCGTCGATGCGAGCCGGACGCTGCCCGCGCAACGGACGGGCACGGAGCAGTACAGCGTCGCGCTCCTCCGCGCGCTGATGGCGCTGGAGACGCCGCACGCGTGGCGATTGTACGCGCCCGGCCCGCCGCCAGACGATCTGTTGCCCCTGCCGCCATGCTGGGAGTGGCGGAGCATCCCGTTTCCGCGCCTCTGGACGCACGCGCGGCTCTCGTGGGAGATGCTGCGCTATCGACCGGACGTGCTCTTCGTCCCGGCACACGTCGTGCCCGCGATCCATCCGCGCCGCACGGTGGTGACGATCCACGATCTCGGCTACCTGCGGTTCCCCGAGGTGCACACGCCCGCCGCCCGCCGCTACCTGCGGTGGTCCACGCGCTGGAGCGTCCGCGCCGCCCATCGGGTGATCGCCGTCTCCGGGGCGACGCGGGACGATCTTGTGAACCTGCTCCATGTGCCAGTGGAGAAGATCGCCGTCGTGCATCATGGTGTCCGCGCCGCGCCTCTCTGCTCGGACGAAGGAAACGGCGAGGAACGCGCGCGCCCACAGGGGGTTCCGCGACCATACGTCCTCTTCGTCGGCACCGTACAACCCCGGAAGAACCTCCAGCGCTTGATTCGGGCGTTCCGGTCCGTGGTCGATGCGAGCCTGCCGCACACGCTGGTGATCGTCGGGCGGCTTGGCTGGCTCACCGAGCCGATCCGCGCGGAGGCGACCGCATGCGGCATCGCGGATCGCGTCTATTTCGCGGGATACGTTGCAGACGCCGTTCTCCCTGCCTTCTACGTGGGCGCGGAGGCGTTCGCCTTCCCGTCATTGTATGAGGGGTTCGGGATGCCCGCGCTGGAGGCGATGGCCTACGGCGTCCCGGTCGTCGCATCAAACACGACGAGCCTGCTGGAGATCGTCGGGGACGCCGGGGCGCTCGTTGACCCGCTCGATGAAGCGGCGATTGGGGCCGCGCTCGTTCGCGTGCTGACCGACCCCGCGCTACGCGCGCGCCTGCGAGACGCGGGGCGGGCGCGGGCGGCAACCTTTACGTGGGAACGCTGCGCGCGCGAGACGCTCGCGGCGCTGGAAAGGGCAGCGCGATGATGGACGGGATGCAACGGGTGCTCGTCGTGAAGATTTCGGACATCGGCGACTGCATCGGCACGCTCCCAGCAATCCGCGCTCTGCGCGCGACGTTCCCGGACGCGGCGATCGACGCGCTCGTCACGCCGGGGGCGCGGGTCGTGCTGGAGCATGAACCGGCGGTCTCGTCGATCCTGACGCTTGCGAAGGAGGCGTTCGATTCGCCACGCGGCCTCGCGGACGCCAGTGCGCTCCGCGACCTCGCGCGGTTCGGCCGGTCGCTACGCACACGGCGGTACGATGCCGTCGTCTTCTTCCATCACCTGACGACGCCATTCGGGGCGCTGAAATATCGCGCGCTCGCCCTTGCCACCGGCGCGCCGATTCGCGCGGGGCTGGACAATGGGCGGGGGAGTTTCCTCACACACACGAGCCGCGATTATGGCTTCGGTGCGAAGCCGGAGTGGGCGTACTGGCTCGATGTCGCCGCGCTCCTCGGCGCGACGACGGACGATACGGAACCGACCTTCCTCGTCTCCGCGCAGGCGTTCGCCGCCGCCCGCGTGGTGATCGGCGACCGCACGCCGTACGTCGCGCTGCACCCTGGCGTCGGGCCGGGCATCGGCGCGGCGGGGCCGGTGCGCCAGTGGCCCCTCGCCCGGCTCGCGGCGGTTGGGCAGGCGCTCGCCGCCGATGGGTACGCACTCGTCATCACCGGCGGGCGCGACGCGGTCGCGCGGGACGCCGGCGCGGAACTGTTGCACCACCTCGGCGCGACCCCGGCGCTCGACCTCACCGGCACGACCGACATCGCCACCACGGCGGCGATCTACGCGGGCGCGGCGCTCTACGTGAGCAGCGACACGGGCATGGCGCACCTCGCGGCGGCGGTCGGTGCGCCCTCCGTCATCGTCTTCGGCCCCTCGAACCACCGTGCGTGGGCGCCGTACGGGGCGACCGAATGCAACCCCGGCGCCCTCGACGTTCCACCGGGCGCGCGGGTCGTCGTCGTGCGCAGCACGATCCCGTGCTCGCCGTGCTTTTATACCGGGTACACGCTTGGCAGGCCGAATGGTTGCCCGTCACGAAACTGTCTCACCGACGTTCAAGCGAGTGATGTGCTTGTGGTGGCAAGTCAATTGTTGGATGCTACTCTCGTTTCATGACGGGATGACAGAGTGGGAGAGACGGTGTGTGGAGTGGAGTGAGCGTGCAAGCGGATGTGCGAAACGAACTCCTCGCGACGATCCTGAAGACCGCGCCCGTTGGCGTCATCGTCATCGAGCGCGGCAGCATGCGCATCCTGCTCGCGAACGAGCAGGCGACACGCCTGCTCGACCCGGAATGGTGGGGCGGTGATCTCACCAACCGTCAGATCGCGGATGTCTTCTCCCCGGAAGAGGAGAGGGCGTTTGCCCGTACCATCGAGGAGATTGCGCGCACCGGTCAACCGGTGCATGTCGCGGAGCGGCCCTACGACCGCTTCGCGCGGGGCCGGACCTACTGGGACTACGACATCGCCCCGCTCTACGACGATGGCGGGCAGTGCTACGCCGTGATGCTCAGTGCGACGGAGACGACGGCGCATGTGCTGGCGCGGCAGGAATTGGAAGAAACGAATGCCGCGCTGACGGCGATCAACGCCCTCGCGCTGCGCGTCAATGCGACGACGGATGTATCGACGATCATCCGGTACGCGCTCGATACGCTCGTTCCGCTCCTCCATTGCGATGGGGGCGGCATCGGTCGTATCGACGACCGGGGGCGTGCGTGGCGGCTCGTCGCGGATTATGCGCGGCGGCCCCAGCGGCACGACCTCTGCCTCTCCATCGATGGGGCGGAGAGCCTGCGCTGGATGCGGGAACACCATCGCCCGCTGGCAATTGCGAACGTGCGGACGGACCCGCGCCTGTCGGACGATGAGCGCACCATCCTCGATGCCGACGGTGTTCAATCCGCCTTGTTCGTGCCTATCTTCCTGGACGATGACATGATCGGCACCATTGGGCTGGATGCGACGCGCGCGGCGCGCGCCTTCACGCCGGACGAGATCGCGCTGGCGGAGACCGTGAGCAACCAGATCGCCGTCGCGGTGCGGAACGCGTATCTCTACACGCAGAGCGTCGAGCAGGTCTCCCAACTCCAGCGGCTCAACGATGAACTCGAAACGCTGCGTGAGGTTGGTATCGTGACGACGGGGACGCTCGACCTCCCCGCCGTGCTCAATCGCGTGCTCAGCGAGATCCATCGCATCATCCCCGCCGAAGCGGGCTACGTCACGTTCGTGGAGCCCGGCACGGCCACGCTTCGGATCGTCAGCAGTTTCGGTTTCCCGGAGTCGCGGGTGGGCGAGTCCATGCCGATCACCCGGAGCATCAATGGCGAGATCGTTCGCACCCGCCGGACGATCCGTGTGGGGGATTACGTCAATGACCCCGACTGGCGGCGGCGGGCGCACCCCGCCGCTCCGTCCGCCGTGGCATCGATGCGCAACCTACTCGGCACGCCGCTCATTGCCGCCGAAGAGGTGATCGGGACGATCTATCTGGTGCACAGCATGGCCGATGTCTTCGTGGCGGAGGACGAGGAGCGGCTGGCGCGGTACGCGGCGCAAATGGCGATCGCGGTGGTGAACGCGCGGTTGTATGAGCGGGTACATGAGCAGGTGCAGACGCTCCAGTCGCTCAACGCGGACCTGGAGACGTTGCAGGAGATCGGTATCGCCGTCGGTGCGTCGCTCGATATCGACGTGGTGCTGCCGCGCGTCCTGACGGAGATTCGCCGGATTATCCCGGCGGCGGCGGGCGCGGTCTCGCTCCTTGAACCGGGCGGGGAGATGCTCCGCGTCGTCGGGGGGTTCGGGTTTATCGAGTCGCAGATTGGCATCCGCATTCCAGTTGTTGGCAGCGTCAACGGGGAGATCGTCCAGTCGCGGCGGACGGTACTGATCGGGGATGTGCTGACGGACCCGGAATGGACGGATCGGCAGCACCCCGCAGTTCCGAGCGTCGCGCACCAGATGTGTAACATCCTCGGCACGCCGCTCGTCGTCGCGGGGGCGGTCATCGGCACGCTCTACCTCATCCACAGCGACGCGAGCGTCTTTACCTTGCGCGATGCCGAGCGCCTCGAACGGTACGGCGCGCAGGTCGCGGTCGCGGTCGCGAATGCGCGGTTGTACGAGCAGGTGCAGACGCAAGTGCTGGAGTTGCAGCGGCTGAACGGCGATCTCGAAGCCGCCAACCAGCACAAGAGCGAGTTTCTCGCGACGATGAGCCACGAACTGCGCACGCCGCTGAACGCGATCATCGGTTTCTCGGAGTTGCTTGAAGATGATGTTGTCATCGATGAGGATGAGCGGCACGAATGCCTCTCGGACATCCACGCGAGCGCGCAGCACCTGCTCTCGCTCATCAACGACGTGCTGGATGTCGCGAAGATCGAGTCCGGTAAAATGGAGATGCGCCCCGAGGCGTTCCCGGTCGCGGCGGAGTTGGCGGAGGCGGAACGCCTGATGACGCCCCTTTTCCTCGCCAATCACCAGACACTCTCCATCATCATTGCCCTCGATACGCCCCCAATCTTCGCGGACCGCGCCCGCTTCCATCAAGTCGTGCTGAATGTCCTGTCGAACGCGAACAAATTTACGCCGGACGGCGGTCACGTCACAATCCACGCCGACCGCGACGGCGATTGGGCGCGCATTCGTGTGACGGATACCGGCATCGGCATCCGGGATGAGGACGCGCCCAAAGTCTTCGAGGAGTTCCGCCAGATCGACGGCTCCCTCAGCCGTCGGTACAACGGCACCGGCCTCGGCCTCGCGCTCTCCAGGCGGATGATCGAGTTGCAGGGCGGCACGATCACCTTCGCGAGCGCGTTCGGCGTCGGCACGACGTTCACGATCCTGATGCCCGCAGCGGTGACAGAAGGACTGAGGGGGAGTAACGAGTAACGAGTCGAAAGTACCAGCAACAGCGACACGCGACGGAAACCCTTCTTGTTACTCGTTACTCGTTGCTTCCCCTCAGTCCTCAGCCCTGAATCTGGAACCACGCAGCCCTCCCAATCGTATCTTCTCGTGGGGACTGGTATGATACGAGTAAATCGGAGGACGTTGATGGCCGACAGTGATGCACGAATGCGCTACGCACAATCCGCTCCCGCCCGCCGACCGAGCAGGCTGGACCGGATTCCGGGGTACCGGGGTTACCAGGAGAAGGAAGCCCGCCGCGACGCGGACGGCACGTTGCGCCGCGCGCTCGCCGCCGATTATGCCGAGCAGTCGCAGCGCCTGACGCGCGTGCAGCAAACATTGCTCGCCGCGCGGCGGCTCGATCAACTCGCGCCCGTCGATCAGGCGGCGAAGCGGCTGACCCATTTCATCGACCGCGTGCGCACTGCATCCTACGGCTACGCCGGATTGCGCGACGCCGTGCAGGTCAATGAGCGGGCGCTCGATCAGTTGTACCAGTTCGATCTCGCGCTCGCGGATGGCATCGACGCCGTGAGCGCGAATATCGGCGCGATCGAGCAGGCGGGGGGGGGTGGCGGTGATCTCAGTGGGCCGCTCGGTGAATTGAACGCCACCGTGCAGGATATGCAGACGCGGTTCGATGCGCGCGCGGACGTCTTTCAGAGCGGCCAGCCGACCGAGAACACGAAACTCTTCGATGTTGTCAAGGCCCCGGCGATGCTGCCGAGCGGCACCGAACCGGTCCCGCCATTGAACCTCAATGATGCCGTGGGCGTCGATGGGCGGGACTGGCTCGTCGCGGCGCGGACGCGGGTTGATGGCCCGACGCCGTGGACCGATTACCTCCTGCGCGACGGGCAAGTGGAGAAGTGGCTGATCGTCCCCGATGACCTGTCGCGTCCGATTGCGCTCGTCGAGCAGGTCGATTTCTGGACGCGCGTGCCACCTGTGACGCCGCTCATCTTCGGCGGCGTCTCGTACTCACTTCTCGAGCAGTTAACGGGCGCGGGGACGATTACGGCGGCGGCGGGCGAGCGGACGGGCAACGTCCATGCGTACGTCTACTCCGGTGTCGATGGCGCGTACCTCGCCTTGCGCGATTGGGGCAGCGATCGACAGGCGCTCGTCGGCCAGACAGTGGACCGCACGGAAGTTGAGGCGTACCCGCAGCCGAAGAAGTAGGACTGAGGACTGAGGACGAACGAAGGCCACCGAGGGCGCCAGCACGTCTCCGGTTACTGACTACTGGCTACTGGCTACCAGCTACTGAGGAGGGAAAGCGGATCATGGGTATTCTCGATCGTATGACACGTCTCATCCGTGCCAATGTCAACGACATGATCGATCATGCGGAAGACCCCGCGAAGATGCTCGATCAACTGATTCGTGAGATGAACGAGCAGATGCATATGGCGCGCGGTCAGGTCGCCGCGATGATCGCGCAGGAAAAAGAATTGCAGATGGATTACGACCATGCCGCGCGCCTCGCCTCGGAATGGGAGCGCAAGGCGGAACTGGCCGTGGGGCAGAGCAAGGACGATCTCGCGCGCGAGGCGTTGCGCCGCAAACGGGACAACGCCGAGCATGCACAGACGTATGCCGCGAACTTGCAGTCCCAGCAGGAGATGGTCACGAAGTTGAAGGGGCAGCTGCAGCAGCTCGAAGCGAAGTACGAGTCCGCGCGGGCGAACCGCGATGTGCTAATCGCGCGGCAGAAGCGCGCCGATGCGGTGCAGAAGGTCTCCAGCACGATGTCCGGCCTCAAATCGCTCGAACCGGGCGAGGAGTTGGATCGGATGGAGCGGCGCATCCGCACCAACGAGTCCCGCGCGCTCGCGGAGCAGGAACTGGCGACCGATTCGCTCTCCGCCCAGTTCGCCGAACTTGATGGCGGCGACCTCGAAGTCGAGGACGATCTCGCGCAACTGAAGGCGCGGGTGCAGAACAGCGGTCAGGCCGCGTTGCCCGCTGGCCAATCGACGGACGAACTCAACGCCCTCAAGGCACGGATGGGCGTGACCGAAGGCGCAGCGCCGCCCGCCGGTGACGCGCACGCGACCGGTATGGCGAGCGCAACGAACACGAGCAATGAGCCAATGGAGCAGTCTCATCCGCAGGCTCCTCCTCCCGGAAAACAGCAATAACCGAGACCGATGAGTAACGAGTAGCGAGTAGCGAGGAATGAGTACAGGACGTACGCAGTTAGGGCTGATGTCCCCGCCCCACCCGTTTTCTCTCGCGAACTGCGTCACCCGTAGAGTAATGAGACCAATACTCTCGCTACTCGCTACTCGTTACTTCCCGATCAAAGGAGTGACCCGCGTGGCTATCCTGGATGTCATCGAATGGGTAGATCAACAAAGTAATGAGATTGTCCATCGTGTGCCGGAGTATGGCTCCGGTGAATTTCGCCTCGGTTCCCAGTGCATCGTGCGCGACAGCCAGACCGCCGTCTTCTTCCGCGACGGCAAAGCGCTCGACCTGCTGCCGCCAGGGCGGCACACGCTCTCGACGCAGAATATCCCGATCCTGACGAATATCTTGAGCATACCGTTCGGGCATAAGTCGCCGTTCCGCGCCGAGGTGGTCTTCGTCTCGCTCAAGCAGTTCCTCGACATGAAGTACGGGACGCCGCAGCCGATCATCTATCGCGATACCGATCTCGGCGTCGTCCGGCTCCGCTCGTTCGGTACGTACGCGATGCGCGTGGTGGACCCGCAGTTGTTCGTCAACACCATCGTCGGCACGCAGGGCGTCTTCCGCACGGAGGACATCGGCAACTACCTGCGCTCGATCATTGTGCAGCAACTGACGGTCATCATGGGCCAGGTGATGAAGAGCGTGCTCGACCTCGCCGTGATGTACGAGCAGTTGGCGCTGGCGACGAAGACCGCCGTCGCGGATCAGTTCGCGGCGTACGGCCTGCAACTCGACTCGTTCCAGATTGGCGCGATCACACCGCCGGATGAGGTGCAGTCGAAGATCGACGAGCGGTCGAGCATGGGCGCTTTGGGCAACCTCGATCAGTACATGAAGTATCGCACCGCCCAGGCGATTGGCGACGCCGCGAACAACCCCGGCACTGGTGGCGATGCCTTCGGCGCCGGTATCGGCATCGGCCTCGGCAGCCAGGTCGCGAACGCGATGCGCCAGCAACCGCAGGAGCCTCAGCAATCGCAGCAGCCAGCACCCAGCAGCCAGCAGTCGGCAGGCGGCGGACAATCCACCCCGTCCCTACCAGCGGCGGGCAACGCGCCGACGACGGGGACGAAATTCTGCCCGAACTGCGGCTTCTCGCTGACGGCGATGCCCGATGGCGGCCCGCCGAAATTCTGCCCGAATTGCGGGAACAAACTGCGCGATTAGCATGTTGAAGAAGGGGCAGTGGTCAAGGATCGACGCTGCCCCGACTGGCGATAGGATGTACATATCCAGCCGATAGCGAGAATGCATAGCGAATACGAAGCGCGCGCAGTTTCAGTGCGGAGGCATTGACGAAAACGCGAATCGTGCGTATACTGCATGTTTGCGGATGCCTGCGACGGTGCGATCGGCGTCAGACATAAGGTCGAGGTATATTGCCAAATCGAACGACGGTCGATGAGCGATACTGGGTGGGGGAAACCTCGCCCTTCTGGTGTCTCATCAATTCTCCAGTTGTTCCCTCGCAACAGGTGAGCGGGTTGCCGGCCTCATGGGTCGCGGAGCCGAATGGGCGCGCGTTCATTGCGCGAGCATCGGTGTCGCGCCCCTAGTGGTGTCGCGGCTCATCTCCGCATCGACAATGACTACCGCATGTCTTTCGGGTCTTTCTATCACGCAAGGGGGAAATGGCGCATGGCGATTGAGGTACAAACTTCCCCGCAGGGTATGATCCCTTATCCGGAACGCCGCTCGTTCGGCAAGATTCCGGCGGTATTGGAGATGCCGCAGCTCGTCCAAATCCAGCTCGATTCCTTTCGCTGGTTCCTCGACGAGGGGATGCGCGAGTTGCTCGCCGAGATCTCCCCGATCACCGATTTCACCGGCAAGAGCATGGAGTTGTCCTTCCTCGATTTCGAGTTCGGTGAGGCGCGCTACACGGAGGCGGAGTGCCGCGAGCGCGACATGACGTATTCTGTGCCGCTCCGCGTCAAGACGCGCCTCCTCATCAAGGAGACCGGCGAGATCAAGGACTCCGAGATTTTCATGGGCGACTTCCCGATGATGACGCGCGACGGCACGTTCATCATCAACGGCGCGGAGCGCGTCGTCGTGTCGCAGCTCGTCCGCTCGCCGGGCATCTATTTCACCGACACGGAGGACCCCTCGACGGGCCGCCGGTTGTACGCGGCGAAGTTGATCCCGAACCGTGGCGCGTGGCTGGAGTTCGAGACCTCGAACCGGGACATCCTCTCGGTCAAGGTGGACCGCAAGCGGCGCATGCCCGTCACGATCCTCCTGCGCGCCCTTGGCTATGGGACGGACGAGCAGTTGCTCGACCTCTTCAAGGAGATCGACACCCACGAGCAGCACCGGTACATCGCCGCGACGCTCGACAAGGAGCCGATGAAGGGGACGACGGATGAGAAGAAGGGGCGCGACGAGGCGCTGCTGGAACTCTACAAGCGCATCCGCCCCGGCGACCCGCCGACGCGCGAAAACGCCGAGAACCTGCTGAAGAACCTCTTCTTCTACGCGCGCCGGTACGACCTCGCGAAGGTGGGGCGGTATAAGCTAAACAAGCGGCTCGGCGAGGACCCGACGAATGATACGCGCGTCTTGACGCACGAGGACATCATCAAGATCGTCGAGACGATGATTCGCCTGAACAACGGCGAGGGCGAGCCGGACGACATCGACCATCTGGGCAACCGCCGCATCCGCGCGGTCGGTGAATTGATCCAGATGCAGGTGCGCGCCGGTCTCGCGCGGATGGAGCGCGTCGTCAAGGAGCGCATGACGATCCAGGACCCGGAGACGGCGACCGCGAACGCGCTCATCAACATCCGGCCCGTGATGGCGTCCGTCCGGGAGTTCTTCGGCGGCTCGCAGCTCTCGCAGTTCATGGACCAGACGAACCCGCTCGCGGAATTGACGAACAAGCGACGCCTCTCCGCGCTCGGCCCCGGCGGCCTCAGCCGCGACCGCGCCGGGTTCGACGTGCGCGACGTGCATCACTCCCACTACGGCCGCATCTGCCCGATTGAAACGCCGGAAGGCCCGAACATCGGTTTGATCGGCTCATTGGCGACCTTTGGGCGCATCAACCAGTACGGCTTCATCGAGACGCCATACCGACGCGTGCTCCGCGTGCTGGACTTGCAGCGCGACGGTGACCGCCTCGAAGGGCAGATGCTCGCCGAGCGCGTCGTTGACCCGGATTCATCGAAGGAGATTGCCGCCTCCGGCACAGTGGTGGACGCGAAGCTGGCGGGGCGCATCCGCAAGACCGCGCTCCGCACTGTCCGCATCAAGCCGTTCGTGACGAGCGAAATCGAGTACCTCTCCGCCGATGTGGAGGAGGACTTCACCATCGCGCAGGCCAACGCGGCGCTGACGGAGGATAACCACTTCGCGGACGAGCGGGTTTCCGCCCGCCACGGCTCGCGCATCATGATTGAGATGGTGGACCGGATCGACTACATGGACGTGTCGCCGAAGCAGGTCGTCTCCGTGGCGACGGCGCTCATTCCGTTCCTCGAGCACGACGACGCGAACCGTGCCCTGATGGGCGCGAACATGCAGCGGCAGGCGGTGCCGCTCCTGCGGCCGCAGGCGCCGGTCGTCGGCACCGGTATCGAGTATCAGACGGCGCGCGACAGCGGCCAGGTCGTCGTGGCGCGGGAGAACGGCGTCGTGACGGCGCTGGACGGGCGACGCATCGTCACGCGCGATGATGACGGCGTGGAGCACATCTACCCACTCCACAAGTTCCGCCGCTCCAACCAGGATACCTGCATCAACCAGCGGCCCATCGTCCACATCGGCGATGGCGTCGTGCCGGGGCAGATCATCGCGGACTCGTCCTCGACGGAGAATGGCGAACTTGCCCTCGGCCAGAATGTGCTCGTCGCGTTTATGCCGTGGGAGGGTGGCAACTTCGAGGATGCGATCCTCGTCTCGCAGCGGCTCGTGCAGGAGGACTACTTCACGTCCATCCATATCGAGAAGTACGAGTGCGAGGCGCGGGACACGAAGCTCGGCCCCGAGGAGATCACGCGGGACATCCCGAACGTCGGTGAAGACAGCCTCGCGGACCTCGACGAGCGCGGCATCATCCGCGTCGGCGCGGAGGTGCGGCCGAACGACATCCTCGTCGGCAAGGTGACGCCACGCGGCGAGACCGATCTTTCCGCCGAGGAGCGTCTCTTGCGCGCGATCTTCGGCGAGAAGGCGCGCGATGTGAAGGACACGAGCCTGCGCGTGCCGCATGGTGCGCGGGGCACGATCATTGATGTCAAGGAATACTCGCGCGAGAACAACGACGAACTGCCCGCCGGGGTCAACCAGATGGTGCGTGTGATGATCGCGCAGCGTCGGAAGATCTCCGAGGGCGACAAGATGGCCGGCCGCCACGGCAACAAGGGTGTCATCTCGCGCATCCTGCCAATCGAGGACATGCCGTACCTGCCGGATGGCCGGTCGGTGGACATCATCCTCAACCCAATCGGCGTGCCATCCCGCATGAACCTCGGCCAGTTGCTCGAAACACACCTCGGATGGGCGGCGCGCGAACTCGGCTTCCGCGTCGCGACGCCCGTCTTCGACGGCGCGCGTGAGTCGGAGATTGAGGCGCTGCTGGCGGAGGCCGGGTTGCCGATTGATGGCAAGGTGGACCTCTACGACGGGCGCACGGGCGAGCGGTTCGACCGCCCGGTGACGGTCGGCATCATCTACATGCTGAAACTGGCCCACCTCGTGGAGGACAAGATTCACGCGCGCTCCACCGGCCCGTACTCGCTCGTCACGCAGCAGCCGCTGGGCGGCAAGGCGCAGTTCGGGGGCCAGCGGTTCGGCGAGATGGAAGTCTGGGCGCTGGAAGCGTACGGCGCGGCGCATATCCTTCAGGAGATGATCACCGTCAAGTCGGACGATGTCGTCGGGCGTGTGAAGACGTACGAGGCGATCGTCAAGGGTGAGGAGATCCGCGACGCGGGTGTGCCGGAGTCCTTCAAGGTGCTCGTGAAGGAGTTGCGGTCGCTCGGTCTTTCCGTCGAAGTGATCAATGAAGACGACGAGGCGGTGGAGTTCACCGAGGATACCTCATCGGATATCCTCTCCACGCTCGACAATATCAATATGCGCGGCTTCGAGACGCGCGAGTAAAGAGAGTGAGCCGTGGGCAGTTGACAGATGTCGCGCTGCGGGGCAGAAAAACGGCGTGCAACGCCTCCCGCTTTCAACTGCTCACCGCCCACTGCTCACCGCCCACGCTCTTCGCTCATTGCTGTCAGGGGGAAAACAAATGTTTGATGTCAATAACTTCGACGCCATCCGCATCAGCCTCGCCTCGCCGGAAGCGATCAAGAGCTGGTCATACGGTGAAGTGACCAAGCCGGAGACGATCAACTACCGGACGCTCCGTCCGGAGTTCGGTGGGCTCTTCTGCGAGCGCATCTTCGGCCCGCAGAAGGACTGGGAGTGCGCGTGCGGCAAGTACAAGCGCATCCGGTTCAAGGGCGTCATCTGCGACAAGTGCGGCGTGGAAGTCACCCGCGCGAAGGTGCGCCGCGAGCGGATGGGCCACATCGAACTCGCCGCGCCCGTCAGCCACATCTGGTACGTGAAGGGCACGCCGAGCCGGTTGGGCCTGCTGCTCGACATCTCGCCGCGCAACCTGGAGCGTGTGCTCTACTTCGCGGCGTACATCGTCACGAGCGTCGATACCGAAGCGCGCAATCAGCTCGTCGCGGATATCTACGCGGAACTGGAAGAGACGAAGACGGAACTGCGCCGTGATGCTGAGGACAAGATTGGCGTCATCACCGGCGAGCGCGATGCGGACCTTTCGAATCTCGCGGGCGGACACTCCGGCCTCGTGCGGGACATTGAAACGCGCCTGAAGAACGACATCGCTGCAGTTGAGAAGGACTACGAGACGATCCACGACGAACTCGAGCAACTCATGGGCGAGGGCGCGACGGAGGCCGTCGAGTTCCTCGGTCAGGTGATCGTCCAGGCGGGCGAGGCGATCAATGAGGACCGCCTGCTCGCCCTCGGCGAGGTGCGGGACGCGCGGATCGAGGAATTGCAGGCGCAGGCCGAGCGCGACAAGGGATCGAGCCAGGCGCTCTCCGGCGCGGAGGCCGATCAGAACAAATTCGAGGCGGACGAGCGGACGAAGAAGATTGTCGGTGAGGCCGAGGCGCGCATCACCGAGGAGCAGTCCCAGGCGGACGAGATCATCCGTGAGATCGAGGTGTTGCAGCCGATGCAGATCATCGCGGAGTCGCAGTACCGCGACCTGCAGGAGATCGCCCCTGATATCTTCCATGCCGGCATGGGCGCGGAGGCGATCTACGACATCGTCGTCAAGACCGATCTAGAGAAGATGGCGACGCAACTGCGCGACGACATCGAGACGACGAGCGGCCTGAAGCGCAAGAAGGCAATGAAGCGTCTGCGCGTCGTCGAGGCGCTCCGCAAGAGCGGCAACCGCCCCGAATGGATGATCTTCACCGTGCTGCCGGTCATCCCCCCGGACCTGCGCCCGATGGTGCAGTTGGACGGTGGACGGTTCGCGACCTCCGACCTGAACGACCTCTACCGCCGCGTCATCAACCGGAACAACCGCCTCAAGCGGCTGCTGGAGTTGCAGGCGCCGGAGATCATCGTCCGCAACGAGAAGCGGATGTTGCAGGAGGCCGTGGACGCTCTGATCGACAACGGGCGGCGCGGGCGCGTCGTTTCCGGCAGCGGCAAGCACAAGTTGAAGAGCCTGTCGGACATGCTCAAGGGCAAGCAGGGCCGGTTCCGCCAGAACCTGCTCGGCAAGCGCGTGGACTACTCCGGTCGTTCCGTGATCGTCGTCGGGCCGGACCTGAAATTGCATCAGTGCGGCCTGCCGAAGCGGATGGCGCTCGAACTCTTCAAGCCGTTCGTCATGCGGCGGCTCGTCGAGCGCGGGCACGCGCACAACATCAAGGCGGCGAAGCGCATCGTCGAGCGCGTCGAGCCGAAGGTCTGGGATGTCCTCGAAGAGGTTATCCAAGACTACCTCGTGCTCCTGAACCGCGCCCCGACCCTGCACCGCCTCGGCATCCAGGCCTTCGAGGTCAAGCTGGTTGAGGGGAGCGCCATTCAGATTCACCCGATGGTGACGAGCGCGTACAACGCCGACTTCGACGGCGACCAGATGGCCGTGCACGTCCCGCTCTCCCGCGAGGCGCAGAAGGAAGCGCGGGAGCGGATGCTCTCGATCCACAACCTGCTGAAGCCCTCCGATGGCGAGCCAATCGTCACGCCGACGCTGGAGATGGTGCTCGGCTGCTACTACATCACCCTGCCGCACGATGGCGTGCAGGGGGAAGGGAAGATTTTCTCCAACCCGGAGGAAGTGATCCTCGCCTACAACATGGGCATGGTCGATGTGCAGGCGAAGGTGCGCGTCCGGGTGCCGTATAAGGTGCCGACCGCGCCAATCGGTGAGATGACCGAGCAGATCATCGAGACGACGCCGGGCTGCGTCATCTTCAACGAGGAACTGCCGCCGAGCATCCGCTTCTGGAACGAGCCGATGGACCGGAAGGCGCTCCGTCGCCTGATGGCCGAGTGCTACCGCGACTTCACGGACGAGGCGAATGAGAAGGTCGCCGCCGGGAAGTTGACGGTGATGGCCGCCCGCGAGGAGGCGGCGCGCAAGACGGCGCAGGTCGCGGACAAGATCAAGCGGCTCGGCTTCCGCTTCGGGACGCGCAGCGGCATGACAATCTCCGTCTCGGACATCTCGATCCCGGCCGAGAAGGAGCAGATCATCCTCGACGCCGACGTGCACGCCGGTGAGTTCGAGCGGGACTATCGCCGCGGCCTCATCACAGATAATGAGCGGTACCGAGAGGTTGTCAACATCTGGACGAACGCCCGTGAGGAAGTGAAGCGTGCGGTGGAGAAGAATCTCGATCTGCACAACCCGCTCTCGATGATGGCCGGGTCCGGCGCGAAGGGCAACATCACGCAGATCGCCCAGATGGCCGGGATGCGCGGCCTCGTCTCCGACCCGCAGGGGAAGGTGATCGACCTGCCGATCCGCTCGAACTTCCGCGAGGGGATGACGGTGTTAGAATACTTCGCCTCCACGCACGGCGCGCGCAAGGGCCTCGCGGACACCGCGCTGCGCACGGCGGACTCCGGCTACCTGACCCGCCGCCTCTGCGACGTGGCACAGGAAGTGATCATCATGGAGGAGGACTGCGGCACGCAGGCGGGCATCTGGGTCGCGCGCTCCGATACGCCGGACGATCTCTCGCTCTTCGAGAGCCGGTTGGTTGGCCGTGTGATCGGCGCGGACATCGCGGACGCGCAGGGCAACGTCGTCATGCATCGCAACGATGTACTCGATGAGGAATCGGCAAAGGTGGTTGGCGCGTTGCAGGATCGCGTCTTCCTCCGGTCGGTGCTCGTCTGCGAGACGACCCACGGTGTCTGCCGCAACTGCTACGGGCGGGACCTCGCCACGGGCAAGCGGATCGAACTGGGCGAGGCGGTCGGCATCGTCGCCGCGCAGGCGATTGGCGAGCCGGGCACGCAACTCACGATGCGCACCTTCCACACCGGTGGTGTGGCGGGCGACGACATCACGAGCGGTCTGCCCCGCGTCGAGGAATTGTTCGAGGCGCGCGTCCCGAAGGGGCAGGCAATCCTCGCGGAGATCGACGGCGTGGTGGACATCACCTCTGAGGATCAGGTGCGGAAGGTGGTCGTCACCGGCACCGATGTCTTCTCGCAGGGTCTGGTCGTGCCGGAGAACTTCAATGTCATCGTCGGGGGTGGCGACAAGGTTGCGGAGGGTCAGGTTCTCGCGGAGTCCAACGTCGAGGGCGACGCGCGACGGATTGTCGCACCGGCGGACGGCGTTGTGACGGTCGAGTCGGGCCGGTTGACGGTGCGGGAGGAAGCGCCCACGCGGGAGTACATCATCCCGTTCGGCGCGAACATCCGCGTCGCCGATGGCGAGACGATCACGTCGGGCACGCAACTAACCGACGGCCCGAAGAACCCGCAGGAAATCCTGAGCATCCTGGGCCGCGACGCCGTGCAGCGATACCTCGTGGACGAAGTGCTGCGGGTCTATCGGTCGCAGGGTGTGAACACGAACGAGAAGCACATCGAGGTGATCGTCCGGCAGATGCTCCGCAAGGTGCACATCGAGAATGCCGGCGACACGGACCTCCTGCCGGACGACCTCGTGGACCGCGTCACCTTCGAGGAGACAAACCGCGAGGCGCTGGCGCAGGGCGGTGAGCCGGCGACGGCGCAGCCGGTCCTGCTCGGTGTAACGAAGGCGAGCTTGACGACGGACAGCTTCCTCTCCGCCGCCTCCTTCCAGGAGACGACGCGGGTGCTGACCGAGGCCGCGATCAATGGCCGGATCGACCGGCTGCGCGGTCTGAAGGAGAACGTCATCATCGGCAAGTTGATCCCTGCGGGGTCGGGCTTCACTGCCCGCTATGACCCGCAGGCGGAGGCCCCGCTGGCGACGCTCTCCCGCGATCTCGGCCTCGATGATGAGGACACCCGCTCGCTGATGGGCGATGATGACGCCCTGACGGCGGCGACCCTCGCCGCGATGGAGCGGGAGCGCGACGCGATGGGCCTCGCCGGCGACTTCGGCGGCGAGGACGAAGCATTCGAGCCGGACTTCGAGGACGCGCTCGCCACGGACGATGTCGCGGACGATGACGACTAGACGGTGGTCCTAACCCCCAGCCCGTTCCCCACGGGGAAAGGGGGTCGGAAGGGGACAACACACATCGTGGATAAGGGGTGCACAGCCGTGCGCCCCTTTCGCGTGCAGATGGCGATACAGGATTCGAGCAGCAAACCGAGAGAGGAAATGGTCGATGCTCACGATCTCCGCCGCGCAGTGAACCGCGCTGCGTTCGGTAGCGTATTCCTCTGTGTGCTCAGTTAATTCACTCGGTGACAAGGAGTTGATATGCGAAACGTGTATGCGATCTGGGACCGGGCGGATGTGCGGCCTGCACCACTGGCTGGTGCGCCACAGTGTCGCACTGCTGCGGATCGCCATCGGTGGTATCTTCCTCGGGTTCGGTGTGCTCAAGTTCTTCCCCGGCCTCAGCCCGGCAGCGGCGCTCGCGGAGCATACCTTCGGCGTGCTCACGGGCGGGATGATCCCGGCGGGGGTGGCCCGCGTGCTGATCGCGATCCTGGAATGCGCCATCGGCCTCTGCTTCGTGACGGGTAAGGGGCTGCGCGTGGGGGTGTGGCTGCTGGGGGTGCAGATGCTCGGCGCGCTGTCGCCGCTCCTGCTCTTTCCGGGCGAGATGTTCAGCGGCCCCTATCATGCGCCCTCGCTGGAGGGACAGTACGTCATCAAGGACGTGGTGCTGATCGCCGCAGGGTTAGTGATCGCCGCGACGGTGCAGGGGGGCCGTCTCGTCACCGGGCCGAAGGGCAGGCCTCGTGATATGCAGACGATACCCCGGCAGATACCCATTGAAGGCGTACCAGGAGCCGCGCCCCGGCGTATCGCACGCCGCTGATCGCGAGCGTGGCCACGACACGCCGCGCTCGTGGCGCGGACTGATCCGAATGTGCATCTGCCGCATAATCGTAGGCAGCAGGACGGGAAACGGACCAATAAGGAGGATTACGATGCGCTCGCGCACAATTGGGACGGCACGCCACCGTGTCGCGCTCGCGGCGCTCTTCGCACTTTTGCTCGTGAGCCTTCTCTTGTTTGGGCAACCCACGGCGGTTTCCGCCGATGTGACTGTGAACATCCAGAACTTTGCCTTCGCTCCCGGGTCGATGACGATCCCCGTCGGCATGAAGGTAGTCTGGATGAATCAGGACGATGCCGTGCATACGACAACAAGCGACGCGCCACTACCCATCTGGGATTCGGGCACGCTGAAGAAGGGGCAATCGTTCTCCTTCACGTTCACGCAGGCGGGCTCCCGCGCGCCCGCGAACATCCCGATTGCCGGTGATGCTGATAACGCTGGCCCCACGTATGCCGCCTTCGGCACGACCGCCGCCACCCTGCTTGCCATCACCCCTGCCCAGACCGGCATGAATGTGACGACGATGGTTGCGGCGAATGGGACGGTCACGCCGGGAGCGGCAACCCCCGGCTCCGGGCCGACCGCTCTCTCGGTCTATGACAGCGTCACGCAGCACAATGTTCCTGCCGCTTTCGGGGCCTATCGAGACAAGGTCGGCCTGCTAACGATTGGCTACGCGAAGAGCGAGCCGTTTCTGGCAACCGTCAAGGTCGGTGGGGCGCCAAAGCAGGTGATGGTGCAGGTCTTCGAGCGGCGGGTGCTGACCTACACGGCGGACAACCCGGACCCATTCAAGGTGGAGATGGGCAATATCGGCCAGCATTACCTCCGCTGGCGCTATCAGACCGGCTCCTAACGGGGGAAGCTCATGGTACTTCCACCTGTTGTGATCGGCGTGCGGGTAGATTCCCGCAGAAAGGAAAAGGCGATGCACTTCAAGGGACGGTTGCCGCGATTCAGGTATATCGCACAGTTGTTCATCCTCGTGGCATTGTTCGGGTTGATCATCGGCGCGCGCACGACCACGACTTCTGCTGCGACGATGGGGGTGACGATTCAGAATTTCGCCTATGCGCCGGCAAGTATCAGCGTGCCGGTCGGCACGACGATCTCGTGGACGAACAGGGACAGCACCGCGCGTACGGTCACGAGCAATAGCGGCGCATTCGACTCGGGCGTCATGAACGCCGGTGCGGCGTACTCCTTCACCTTCAATCAGGCAGGCACCTTCGCGTACCACTGCGACATCCATCCCTTCATGGTCGCGAGTATCACAGTTACCGGGAGTGCGGCTGCGGCGTCGGCAGCGCCTACAGCGGCGCGGGCACCCGTTGCAAATACTGGAGGCGCCGCACCGACGCGGGCAAGCGCGCCCAGCAGTGGCGGAACGACCGCCCCTGTGCTTCCTACCACCGGGCAGCCGCGCAGCACAGCGCACACAGAGGTGATGCTCGCCCTCGGTGCAGCGATCGCGGTGATCGTGGTCGGCATGACGCTCCGGCTCCGTGGGAGGCGACGCATCGGGGAAATACGCGCAAAGGGGTAGGTTTTCGACTACGGCCTCACTGCAGTCGTCGAATCAACCCGAGAACGATTGCATGATACTGTGTTATCATACTGCTGGCACGAATCCTGGTAACAAAATGGAACAGGATGGATGCGATGGGCACGGGCACGGGCCGGTGCTCTGCTAGTGCCCCTTCCCTCGCCAGCGGAAGGAGGGGGTGATCGCAGATGTAGTGGGGGAGGGTGCCGAGTGAGTGATCCGTCCCTGTTTCCCATGCGTAGAACACGACGTGAGGACAGGAATGTGTAGCGCGATTAAGTGCTGCCGAATGGAAGAAGGAGTAGGTCATGGTGATTGCGTATGCGCCGTTCTTCAAGAACGACCTTGAAGTCCTGAATTATGCCCTGACGCTGGAGCATCTTGAGGACTTTTTCTATCGCACGGTTACCGCCTCTGGCAAACTGCAAGGCAACGCCGCGAAGTACCTGACGATTATCGCGGCGCACGAGAAGACGCATGTCGATGCTCTGACGGCGGCGATCAAGCAGGCGGGCGGCAATCCGGTCGCCGAACTGCCGAAGTACAATTTCAGTTCGCTGGGCGACATCAACACGCAGGACGGCATCCTGAAGATCGCCAGCGTCCTGGAGCCGACGGGTGTGAAAGCCTATGACGGTGCGGCCCGCGAGATTCAGGACAAGAAGATTCTTGCGGTCGCCGGCCAGATCGTCCAGGTCGAGGCGCGGCACGCGGCGGTGATTCGCGCGCTCATCAACCCGAACGCTAGCCCGGTGCCGGATGCCTTCGAGGGCAAGGCGACGCCGCAGGAGATTATCGCCGCGATTACGCCAATCATCAGTTAGGTCACGCGCCTGCCACGGGCGTTGATGCGCGCGGCCTGCGCGCCATGAAGGAGCGATACGGATGGTGAATGCACTCGATCAGATGATGCGCACGGCGATGGCGCAGCGGTTCTCGCGGCGGGGGTTCTTCAAGGGGCCAGTCATCGTTGGCGCGGGCACCCTGGCATTCAGCGCGTTCGGTGGAGGCCTCGGCACGCTCAGCGTCGCCGCCGGCCCGCTCGACAGCGATGTGGAGATCCTCAACTACGCCCTGACTCTGGAGCACCTCGAGGCGGCGGCCTACAA